>X157_Grey_Heron__coassemble_2205_pt1 | contig 8118 bp, 7 predicted proteins | sample X157_Grey_Heron__metabat2_low_PE_010 | metagenome-assembled genome bin X157_Grey_Heron | reverse complement strand
ATTATAATATTATCTTTAATTTGTATTTTTCTATTATTTTTTAAATTAAAAAAACGTAGAAGAAATATTTATAAATATAAAATAAAAAAGAAGAGAAAATTTTAATATACTAAATTATATAAAAGGATAAAAGGAATAAATTACAATTTATTCCTTTTATTTATTAATCTATAATTTCAAATTTTGTTTCTTTAAAAATATTTTCATTAGAATCAATATTTTTTTCTTTTTTTATTTTTTCGATATTATTTCTTATTTCAATAATTTCAGATTGTTTATTTTCTATATTATAAATATGGTCTTTAAATTCCAACGGAATTATTCCAGAAGTTTTATATTGTTCAAATACTAGTTGTCCTATTTCTTCAAAATTTTTTTTAATATTTGTTTCATTTTCTTTTATTTTTATATTTAATTTTGTAATTTCAACTAACTCTCCTGATTTTTTTACTGCTGAATGAGCTAACTCTCCTGATTTTTTTGCTACATTTTGTAATGTTCCACCTATATCGTTAATATTGAATAAACTCATATAATCACTCCTTATATATTTTATTAATATATTATATCATAATTTAATATAATAAAAAATACTGATTATTAATTAATATTTATTTTTGTATTGATACTATATTGTTCTATTATAAATTTATTTATTTAACATATATTTTATATAGGAATATGTCATATTAGCCATATTTTGATATCCAAACACATTAGGATGAGTTGTATCTGTAACTATAAAGTTATTATTTTCATTTTCTTCATTAAGTTTTTGTTCAATTAATTTATAATCTGTTCTTGGATTAATTACAAGGTATAAAGGACAAATAATTATATTATCAGAATTATTATATTTATCCAATAAGATTTTTGTAAAATTAAGTCTTTGATTTTTCGCAGTATTAGTTGTTTCTTTTTCATATAATAATTCTGGAGTATTAATAATAATTTTTATATTATTATCATAATCATTTATACTTTCTATAATTTTATCAAAGTTATTTAATATTTCTGTATAAGAGTTATGTTCTTTCAAATTTAAGTCATTTATTCCAAGATTTAAAATAACAAAGTCTAGTTTATCGAATAAATTCATATTTTCTTTGTAATTTTCCATATAATAACTAAAATCAAATTTACCATTATTTAAAAATGGATTTGTATATCCGAAAGCTTCTTTACTATTACAATAATTATATGCCGACCAACCACCTCTACCTTCATGCTTATTGTTTTCTTCTCCTTGTGTACCAATAAGTTTTATGTTAATGTTGTCAGATTCAAATAAATCTTTTACATATTTTGAATAATGGTTTTGATTTATTAAACTATCACCTAAAAACATAATACTTATATTGTCTTTAATTTCTTTATTTTCTAGATATTCAAATTCAATTGAATTATTAATATTATTTATTGAATAATTTATTAATAAATTCTCATTATTTGGTAAAGGTTTTATTTTATTTTTATCAAATATATAAGTATCTAAATTAGATTGTATATTAAATTCTGAATTAGAATTAACTTCTCCCGAAATTATTGTATTACTTAAATAAATATCTGTATTTCCTTTATCTGTATAATAAACTTTTTCAGGTAAAATAAATTGCTTATCTTCTTTACAATTTTCATTTATTTCTTTTTTATATTCTTTATCTATAATATAATTTCCATATGCTAATTTTATATTATAAGGATTTAGTTGTATTCTGATAGTAACATTATTGTTTGTATCACTTTTTAAAACAATTTCAATATTTTTATCTTTTGTAAAATCACATTCATAATAATATAAAGAGCCTGTATAGATGTTATTATTATCATCAACTAAATTTAAAATTATTTTTTCATCATTTGTATATAAACTATGTAAATAATATTTTTCGTTATTACTATTATATATTTTTACATCTTCAACACCTTTAAAAAACATATCTAATTCTTTATTTCCAAGTGTAGTAGTATTAAATATTTCTTTTTTTAACTTTATTTCATCATCAAAGTTAATATTTGTAATCATATTATCAACAAAACCTAAACTATTTATATTATTTTTATTAAATGCTATATTTAGTTTTTTTTGTATTTCATCATCAAATGGTTCAAATGTTGAATCATTTAAAATATAATAAAATTTAATAGGTGTACCTAATTCCTTTTGATTATTTAGATACCATTTTAAATCATCTATTGTTTTGACATTTCTAACATTCATAAATCTCATAATTATATTTTTTCCATCAGGAGAAAAAGAAAGTCCATCTAATATGTTTGTTTTTTGTTCTTTTGGTAATAAAACATCAAAATGAGTACTAAATCCGTTTAAAATATTCACATCTATTGGAGAAGTACATTTATATATAGTAGTTTCGCTATTTTTATAACTGTTTTTTATATATGGTTCCCAATCTTCATTTCCTGTAAATTCATATACACCAATATTTCTTTCAATACCCCAAATACCATCTTTATTAATTAATCTATCTTTATAATCATTACTAATTTTATATAAAGGAGAAGATAAAGGAATATCAAGAATTTCATTTTGAGTATAAAGTTTTATAAATCCATTTTCTCCTACTCCAATATAAGTTGATATATTATAAGGATTGGTATTATAAACAATATCGGCTCTTGTAGAGTATGTATTTCCTTCTATAAAAGCATCTGTTAAAATATCACTACCCATACAAATAATATTATTGATAAAAATTGTTGCCAAAAAAGTACTAGAAAAAATAAATCTTTTCAAAAAGCTTCCCTCCTATTATAATATTATAATAACTATACTATTATAAAATAAAATTAAAATTTTAACAATAATAAAAAAGGTGGTGCTATATATGTATAAGAATGTAATTGATATTCGCAAGGAAGTTCCAGATAATATTTTAAAGTCATTAGTTGTTGTGATAAATAATGCTTTTGATAATCGTGCAGGTAAAGTTGATAATATAAGTACGTTACCTTATAGATTTATTTATGAAGGTGGAGAAAAAGAATATAGTTGCTTGGAAGTTGGTATGCTTAATCTTAAAAAGCAATCTGATTATTTTTTGCCTTATGTAGAAGCATGGAATTGGATTGACGAAGATGACCCAAATGAGTGTTGTGATTTACTTAAATTGTTTACAAAAAATAGGTGATTTATGAGCTTAGGAAAAAAACAAGTATAATTTGACTTTGATACGGAGGCTTTAAAAATTTATTATCCATCTGAAAGTTGGAACAATGCTTATGTTGTGATAAAAAGACATATGCTGAATAATGGATCTAATTGGATACAAGGTTCAGTATATGTCTCTAAAATCTAATTACATCAACGGAAGTTAAAAATATATTAGATGAACTTGTTACAAAAAATTCTTAGTTAAATGTTTGTATGCAAGATTGTTGAGAAACAAATATTAGTAGAGAACATGATAAAAATCATATTTTTTATAAAAGTATTAAAATGCCAACAAGAGAAGAATTAAAGCAGGATAGTTTAGATAAAAAACAGATTAGTTTAGATAGTTATATGGCAGAGATAGAAAAAATGAAACAACTTGCTAAAAAGAATGATTAAAAAAAGCCTAAACAACGGAATAATGATATTATAAGATAAGAGATTTTATTATCTCTTATCTTTTTTTATAAAATAGATTCGATAATATATACAAAAAATTAAGTATTAATTAACTAATAGTACTAAATTAGTACTAGATGTTTTCCTCTTGTTTTTTGGTACTAAAATATATATAATATGATTTATTTGTAGTGTTATTATTTGTAAATACTTTTTAGTACTGAAAGGGGTTTTTAAATGCTAAATATAGGATGTCATCTTTCATCTTCTAAAGGATTTGTACATATGTTAAATGAAGCAGAAAAAATAAATGCAAATACATTTCAATTTTTTACAAGAAATCCTAGAGGAAGTAAAGCTAAAGATATAAATTTAGATGATATAAATAAATTTTTAGAATTAATAAAATATAAAAATTTTACAAATATAGTTGCACACGCACCTTATACTTTAAATCCATCTTCATCTGATAATAGAGTAAGAGAATTTGCTTTTGCCACAATAAAAGATGATTTAAATAGAATGGAATATTTACCTTATAATTATTATAACTTACATCCTGGTAATCATATGGGTCAAGGAGTTGAAAAAGGTATAAAGCTTATAATTGATTTATTAAATAAAGTTTTAAAAAAAGAGCAATCAACAATAATTCTTATTGAAACTATGTCAGGAAAAGGGACAGAAATTGGAAAAAATTTTGAAGAAATAAAATCAATAATAGATAATATATCATTATCTGAAAAAATAGGAGTTTGTATAGATACTTGTCATATATATGATGCTGGTTATGATATAGTTAATAATATTGATGATGTAATAAATCAATTTGATTCAATAATTGGTATCTCAAAATTAAAAGCAATACATTTGAATGATACTAAAAATCCTTTTAATAGTAAAAAAGATAGGCATGAAAAAATAGGTAAAGGTTTTATAGGCATTAATACTTTTATAAATATTATAAATCACAAAAAATTGAAAAATATACCTTTTATCTTAGAAACACCTAATAATATTAATGGTTATGCTGAAGAAATTAAATTATTAAAGTCAAGTTATAATTATTGATAAAAAATACCTATTTAAAAAAATAGGTATTTTTATTTTTTAATTAATTTAATATAGAGGATATTTTTTAGTGAGATTTTTAACTCTTTCAATTGCTTCATTTTTGTTATTTTCAAAGTCTTTTAATGTTATAGAAATAATATTTGCTATCTCTTCCATATCATTTTCATTCATACCTCTTGATGTTACTGCTGGTGTACCAAGTCTTATACCACTTGTTATAAAAGGTGATTGAGTATCAAAAGGAATTGTATTTTTATTACAAGTAATACCTATATAATCAAGCATTTTTTCTGCTTCTTTACCTGTAATATTAAGATTTCTTAAATCAACAAGCATAAGATGATTATCAGTACCATTAGAAACAATGTTAATATTATTATTTATAAGAGAGTTTGCAAGAGTTTTAGCATTATTAACAACATTTTTCATATATTGTTTAAATTCTGGTTGTAATGCTTCTTTAAAACATACTGCTTTAGCTGCTATTATATGCATAAGAGGTCCACCTTGAGTTCCAGGAAAAATTGCTTTATCTATATCTTTTGCATATTTTTCCTTACACATAATCATTCCTCCACGTGGGCCTCTTAATGTTTTATGTGTAGTAGTTGTAACAAAATCAGCATATGGTATAGGTGAGTTATGTAAATCAGCTGCTATAAGTCCTGCAATATGAGCAATGTCAACCATAAAATAAGCATTTATTGATTTTGCGATTTCTCCTATTTTTTCAAAATTAATTTCTCTTGCATAGGCACTTGCACCTGCAACAATCATTTTTGGTTTTTCTTCTTTTGCAATTTTTTCAAGTTCATTATAATCTATAAAACCTTCTTTATTTACACCATAAGGTATAATATTAAAATATTTACCAGATAAATTTACAGGACTTCCATGTGTAAGATGTCCTCCTTGATCAAGATTCATTCCAAGTATTGTATCACCAGGTTTTAACATAGCAAAATATACAGCTATATTAGCTTGTGAACCTGAATGAGGTTGTACATTTATATGTTCAGCATTAAAAAGTTTCTTAGCTCTTTCAATAGCAAGATTTTCAGCAATATCTACTTTTTCACAACCTCCATAATATCTTTTTGAAGGATAACCTTCAGCATATTTATTTGTAAGAGGTGTTCCCATAGCAAGCATAACAGCTTTTGAAACGAAATTTTCGGATGCTATAAGTTCTATATTATTCCTTTGTCTTTCAAGTTCTAAACTTATACATTCAGCTATTTCAGGGTCAATTTTTTTAATTTCATCAAAATTAAATTCGTTCACTTTTATTACCTCCAATTAAATTAAATTTTACATAAATAAGTATAACATAATAATATTTTTAAAACAAATTAAATTAAGTAGAAAATTTTCATTTTTATTTATTTAAATTTTATGTATTTGTTTACTATAATTTTAAAACAAATTTTCACCATTTAAAACGATTTGCATATTATATAACAAAAGGAAAACCCAGGGGGTTTAAAAAATGTCAACATTTGAACTTAGAGCTAATTCTAATGATTTAAGATGTTCAAAAGAAGAGTGTATTATTGCACAAAAAATTTTTGATCAATGTAGAATACAAAAATGTCTAACACCGAATATTTTAGGTTCTGCAAGAGCTTATTCTTTTAATTATGATGATTGTTGTTGTAAGGATAATGAAATTATTGTTCCTCCAACTAATTCTGCATCTGTTTCAATAAAAGATCTCATATTGTCAAAAATTTCAATTATTAGTAAAAAACAAAATCCTTTTAAAAAATGTTATTGGGATATAGAAGTTAGATTTAATTTTGTATATAATCTTTTGTTTAAAACGGCTGATGGATGTGAAATTTGTACAACAAAAGCTACTTCTTCATATACAACAAAAGTTACATTATATGGTTCTGAAGATGGTGATGTTGTTGTAGCATCTGATTTATATTGTAGTAATGATTTGCTTTCAACAGGACCTTTTGTTTCAGTTGAAGGAAAAGCTGTCGGACTTTTAGCAGAATTGAAATATAATAATCCATGTTGTGATTGCAGTTGTAATTGTGGCTACACTTATGGTTGTAGTTGTGATTGTTGTAATGATTGTGGTTGTAACTTTGATTATGGAAATATGCCTAATTATCAAGCAATATCTCAAAATGTATCATATCCTGTTAGTGTTAATGTAACAATAGGACTTTTTGCAATAATAAAATTATTTAGACCAGTTAACTTAGTTGTAAAAACTGAAGGTTATTGTATACCTGATGAATGTAAAGGAATTACAACAGTTGATGATCCTTGTGATTTCTTTAATAATCTTGATTTTCCTATGAATTTATTTGAACCAGGGTTCTCTGGAAAAATTATGAATAATAACTCAAATTGTTCAAATTGCAATAATTCATTAATGAATGATAATTGTGGTTGTAATTGTAAATAAATTTTTTTAAATTCCTCTCAATATAAAAAAATAAATTACGGATAAAAAATTAAGTCAATTAATTAAAATTTATTTAATTAATTGACTTTTTAATTAAAAATAAAAATATTTTTAAATTATTAAATAATATTTAGATTTGGATTTATATTATTTTAATGATATTTTATTCAATATAGTTTCAGAAACATTATTAATATTTTCAATTTCTATACTTTCAATTTTTCCTTTATCACAAAAAGCTGTATTTTCAGGTATAAGAGGAATTTTTGATAGTAAATCAATTTTCATATCAAATGCCATTTCTTCTATGTTACTCTTTCCAAATGGATATATTATATTATTACAATTATCACATTCTATATAACTCATATTTTCTATAATTCCTAATATATTTATATCCATTTTTTGAGCCATATTATATGATTTTTTTACTATTAAAGAAACTAAATCTTGAGGTGCTGTAACTATAATAGCACCATCAAGTTTTATTGTTTGAAAAACAGTAAGAGGAACATCACCAGTACCAGGTGGCATATCTATAAGGAGTATATCTATATCTCCCCATATTACTTCTTGCCAAAATTGTTTTACAGCTCCTCCAATCATAGGACCTCTCCATACAACTGGTGTTTCTTTATCATCTAAAAGCAAATTTATGCTCATTATCTTAATACCTAATTTTTTTGTTTCTATTGGAAAAGTTCCATCACTACAAGCTTTAGCTTTTTCATCAATACCAAAAACTTTTGGTATTGATGGCCCTGTTATATCAGCATCAAGTATTCCAACTTTATAACCTTTTTTTGCTAAAGAAACTGCTAATGTAGAAGTAATAAATGATTTTCCAACTCCTCCTTTACCACTCATAACACTTATAACTTTTTTTATATTACTTAATTTATTGTATGGTTCAAAAAATTCTTTTTTCTTATCTGAATGATTTGAACAACCTGAACAAGCTGAATTACTACAATTACTCATAATTTTTTCTCCTTTTACTAAATAGAAATATAATACATTATAATATTATATATTTATATTATAT
>X157_Grey_Heron__coassemble_2187_pt1 | contig 8195 bp, 8 predicted proteins | sample X157_Grey_Heron__metabat2_low_PE_010 | metagenome-assembled genome bin X157_Grey_Heron | reverse complement strand
CAAATATTTATTTTAAAATCGACTAAATTATAAAAATAAATTTTGATATATTAATAAAAAAATAAAATTATGAAAGATTTAGAAAGGAAATTAATAAAATGATTTCTTTATTAAGAGTAGATGACAAACTTTTACATGGACAAATATCTTTTTCTTGGATTAAAAACTTAAAAATAAACATTATTTTAATAGCAGATGATTATATAGTATATGATGAATTTATGAAAACAACTCTATTTTTGAGTAAACCAAATAATGTACATCTTGAAATATTAGATCTAAAAGAAACTCTTAATTATATTAATAAAAAATCAAAAGATAATAATATATTAATTATTGTTAATAATATTAAAAATGCTTATCATATCATGGAAAATATACCAACTATTCAATCATTAAATTTAGGGTTTATAAGAAAAAAATACAATACAAAAAAAATAACAAATTTTATTTCATTAAAAGATGAAGAAATTCATTTATGTAAAAAATTAATTGAACAAGGAAAAGAAATTGAAATACGACTTTATTTTAATGATAAAAAGCAATTTATTAAAAATTTTATTTCCTAAATAAATAGGCAAAATATTATTTGAATTTATAAATTAAAAAATATAAAATTTTCAAATAGAATTTTATTTTCAAATTTTTTAAAAGGAGTTTTTTTATGTCTAAAATAAATATAATTAAAGGAGATATAATATATAATATATCTTATAATAAACAAATTACTATAAAAGATGGATTTCTTATATTTTCAGGAAATAAAATAATAGGTACATTCAAAAATATACCTGAAGAATTTAAAAATATTAATATTACAGATTATACAAATAAATTAATTATGCCTGGTCTTATAGATCTTCATACACACGCCCCACAATATCCGTTTAGAGGTATTGGAATGGATATGGAACTTCTTCCTTGGCTTAATAAATATGCTTTTAAAGAAGAAGCAAAATATAAAAATATAGAATATGCTAATAATATATATAACACATATGTAGATGATATAAAAAAAAGTGCTACAACAAGATTTTGTATTTTTGGTACTTTACACAGAGAATCAACTGAATTACTTATGTCTAAACTTGAAAAAATAGGTATAAATTCATTTGTTGGTAAAGTAAATATGGATATAAATTGTCCAGATAATCTTAGTGAAAATTCTGAAGAATCAATAAAAGAAACAGAAAAATGGCTAAATAATATATATGAAAAATACAAATATACAAAACCTATTATTACACCAAGATTTGTACCAAGTTGTAGTTCAAAACTTATGAAAAAATTAGGCGAAATATCTGAAAAATATAACTTACCTGTACAATCGCATCTTTCAGAAAATTTATCTGAAATATCTCTTGTAAAAGAAATGTATCCAAAATTAATGAGTTATGCAGATGTATATAATAAACATAATATTTTTGGAGAAAAAACAAATTGTATTATGGCACATTGTGTACATTCTGATAAAAATGAAAATGAATTAAGCCTTTTAAAAAATAGAAATGTATGGATTGCACATTGCCCAGACTCAAATACTAATCTTTCAAGTGGTATTGCACCAACAGCAAAATACCTAAGAGAAGGATATAAAATAGGTCTTGGTTCTGATATTGCTGGTGGAACAAAATTATCTATATTTAATGCAATAGCAGATGCTATAAAAGTTTCAAAATTAAGATGGATATATATTGATAATAAAAATAATCCGTTAACGATATCTGAAGCATTTTATATGGCTACAAAAGGTGGAGGAAAGTTTTTTGGTAATGTTGGAAGTTTCGAAAAAAATTACGAATCTGATATAATAATAATAGATGATAAAAATAATTATAATAATGAACTTACAATAAAAGAACGACTCGAAAAAGTTATATATTTATCCGAAGATTATAAATTAGTTGCTAAATATGTACAAGGAAGACTAATTTATAGTATATAATAAAAAAACTATTATCTTTCCTAATCAATTAGGCAATAATTTATTTGAATTTTACATTGATAAAATTTAATATTATAATAAATTAATAACTTGTTATTAAAAATAAAAAATTAGGAGAGGACAAATGAGTATAAGCAATTTACAAACATCTTTATCTAAATTAATTATGCCAATAGCAAACAAAATTGAACAACAAAAACACCTTCAAGCAATAAAAGATGGTATGATAGCAATTATTCCAATAATAATAATAGGTTCAATTTGTGTATTACCTATTGCTATTGCAAATCTTATTGGTAATGGCCCAATATATAATTTTATAATGAATAATATTGATATATTAACATATCCAGATAAGTTTACAAATGGTTTATTATCAATTTATGCAGCATTTTTTATTGCAGATTCATTAGGAAAAAAATATGATATTAATACACCTCAACTAGGAATTACATCAATAATAGTTCATACAATATTAAGTGGTATAATATTTGAAAATGGTATGGGGACTCAATATTTTAGTGCTGAAGGACTTTTTACAAGTATAATTTCTGCTATAATGACTGTTGAAATAACAAGATTTATGTTCAATAAAAAAATAATTATAAAACTTCCTAATAGTGTTCCTATTATGGTTGGTGAGAGTTTCAGTAATCTTTTACCATTAATAGCTAATGTTATTATAGCAACTATTATTGTTTTTATAACAAAAAGTTTCTCAGGAAAAGTATTTCCAGAATTTATAATGTCATTGCTTGCTCCAGCTATAAATACTATGGATACACTAGGTGCTTTATTAATAGTAATATTTTTAACACAAATTTTATGGTTCTTTGGACTTCATGGAGCTGCTATAACATCTGCTGTATGGGCACCTTTTGCTATACAATATGCTTCTGAAAATATTACAGCATATACTAATGGACAAACTGTATCTCATATGTTTACATTCGGATTTTATTATAATATATTACAAGTTTCAGGTTCAGGTTTAACATTAGGTCTTGTATTGCTTATGATAAAATCAAAAGCAAAAAGTCTAAATGTAATCGGTAAAGTTGGTATAATTCCCTCATTATTCGGAATTAATGAACCTATTATATTTGGAGTTCCTATTATGCTTAATCCATTTTTATTTATACCTTTTGTTTTTGGTCCTCTTGTAATAACAATAATAACATATTTTTCAATGAAAACAGGAATTGTAGGATTACCTATTACAAATCCTCCAGGATTTCTTCCACCAGGGATTGGGGCGTTTTTATTAACACTTGACTGGAAAGCAGTTGTCCTTGTATTTGTAAATTTAATTATTATGACAATAATATATTATCCATTCTTTAAAGCTATGGAAACAAATGAATTAAAAAAAGAGCAGGGATATGATAATACATAATAATAAAATATTGCCACATATTTCCTGTCATAATATAGGAGAATAAATATGATTACCAAAAGGCAAATAAAAATATTAAAACTGTTAATAAAAAACTCAACTGGTATTACTGGGACAATGATAGCAGAAAATTTAAATGTATCTTCGAGAACTATAAGAAATGATATATCTAATATAAATTATATATTTAAAAATAAAAATTTAAAAATCAATTCTTCAAATAAAATAGGATATTTTATTAATTCAGAAAACATTAATAAAATAAAAGAAATAATATATTCTTTAGAATATAAAAGTAAAAAATATATTGAAAGTGAAGAAAGAATATTTATAATTCTCGGAAAAATATTATTTAATGGTAAACAAAATATATATGATTTATCTGATTTATTACATATTTCAGAACAAATGGTTTATAAAGAATTTAATAAACTAAAAAATTTTTTAATAGAAAACTATAATTATAATTATATAAAAATTTCCGGAGATTATATAGAAAATAATTCTTCTGAAGAAATAATTCGTAAATTATTTTTTCAATTAATTAAAGACTATATATCATTAAATAAGACAAAATATAAAAATGAAATTAGATATTTACTAAATGAAAATTTTTATAATAAAGAATTCAAAAATCTTTATAATAAAATAAAAGATTTCTTTGAAATATATAAAATTAATATTGATGACAAATCTATGGATATGATAGTTAGTTCAATATATATATGTATTATAAGAAATAATTCTGGTTTAACAATTAACAAAAAAGTTAATACAATAAATTCATCATTTATCGATTTACTAATAAATAATCTTATAAATGAAGGGTATAATATAACTGAATTTGATAAGTACTATCTTTATGATTTTCTTTGGTGTATAAAAACTTCTGATAAAATTAATGATTTAGAAAATATCTCTAACATAACATATAGTATAATAAATGAATTTTGTAATGATGTTATGGAAAAATATAATTTTAGTTTTAGAGACTCTGAAGAATTAATGGATTATTTAACAATTCATATAGAATATATGATTAGAAGAATAGATATGGATTACCAATTTAATAATCCTATGCTAAATGATATAAAAATAAAATATCCTTTTTCATATGAAATAGCAATACTCATTGTACATATTATATACAAATATAAGAAAAAATATCCATCAGATGATGAAATTTCCTATATAGCTATATATGTAGAATATTATTTACAAATGAGTAATAAAAAATTAAAAACTATATTAATAAATGATAATAGTATGGGTATTAATAATATAATAAAAAGTTGGTTAACAAATAATTTCTCAAATCAAATAGAAATTATTGATAATATAAATATGCATCATCTTGAAAATTATTTAAGTCAAAATAATATTGATTTAATTATATCTTTAAGAGATATAACATTAAATACAAATATTCCTTCATATATTATAGAAAATATTCCTTATAAAAATGATATTGAACTATTAAATTCACTTATTCACAATATAAAAATAAATCATAGATATGAAAATATAATAAAAAAAATGTTTGACGAAAAATTTATTAAATTTTATAAAAATAATGAAAATTTTGAAACAATAATAAAAGATATGTCTTTAAACCTTGAAAAAAATCAAAAAATTGAAAATGCAGAAGAATTTAGTTCAGATGTAATTTATAGAGAAAAAATATATCCTACAACATTATGTAAATATCTTTCAATACCACATCCACTTATAACATTTGCTAAAAAAACTACAATAAGCATAGCTATTACAGATAAACCTATAATATATAATGGTAGAGAAATGAAAATTATATTTCTTTTAGCAATAGAAAATAAAATTGATGATGATGTTAATACTTTATTTCAATTTTTTAAACAAATAGCATTAGATAAAAAATTATTAAAAATACTTCTTGATATAAATAATAAAAAAGAATTTATAGAAAAAATAATATACATTTCAAAAAATATAAAAATTTAAAAGGAGAGATAAACTATGAAAATTTTATTAGTATGTAATGCAGGTATGTCAAGCTCAATTCTTGTAAATAAAATTAAAGAAGCCGGAGAAAAAAAAGGATTAGATATCATAGTTGAAGCAAAATCTAATAATGCTATTTCCTCAGAAATTGGTAAATGGGATGTTTGTCTTGTTGGACCACAAATTATTTATGCAGTTGATTCTATAAAATCAACTTTACAAATTCCTGTCGAAGCAGTTGAACCAAGAACATATGCTATGGCTGATGGAGATAAAGCACTAGAACAAGCTTTTAAAATCGCTAGACAAGTATAAAATGAAAGTAGGTAATAAAATGGTAGATATTAAAAAAGTATCTTTATCAGCAATGGAAATAATAACATATGCTGGATTAGCAAAATCCAATTATCTTATTGCATTAAAAGATTATAAATCTGGTAAAAAAGAAGAAGCTCTAAAAAAAATAGAAGAAGGTGCTAATGAATTTTCAAAAGCTCACAATATACATAGTCAAATATTAACTGATGAAATGGAAAAGCTTGAACCTCAAGTTTCTCTATTATTAGTACACGCTGAAGATCAACTTATGGGGGCTGAAAGTATAAAAATTCTTGTCGAAGAATTAATAGAAATATATTCAGAAAGGATTAAATAGATATGGAAGAAAAATATAGTTTTTGGTCAGAAGTTAAAACAAGAAATGGATTTGCAGCAGATGAAATAATATCTTCGCTACAAAAATCTATAAGAAGAAATATGGTTGAAGAAGCTTGTGAATTTGCTTATGAATTATATATATCTTCACCACAACTTCTTGAAAAAATGTGGAGAAGATTATTAACAATATCTGTTGAAGATATTGGATTTGGTAACCTTAATGCATCAGTACAAATAAATAGTCTAAATGAAATGAGAAAAAATTTTCCATATGATGATGGAGACCAACCAATGTATTTTATACATGCAATACGTATTCTTTGTGAAAGTGAAAAAGACAGATCAAGTGATTATTTAAAGAATATAATAATAAAAGGGTTTGCAATGGGAAAAAAACCTGAAATTCCTGATATTGCTCTTGATAAACATACAAAAAGGGGTAAACTTATGGGAAGAGGTTCAAAACATTTTTTTGAAGAAGCAACTAAAGTTATACCACAACTTAAAGTAAATAATAATTATAGAGAAAGATATGGCAAAATACTCGAAACATATAATCCTGAAAATATTGTTGATAATGCATTTAAATATAGTATTGACCAGTATTAATAAATATATACTTTAATTTTTAAGTCTATAATTTAATAATATTAAATGAACTGCTTCTATATTAAAGTATCTAAATATAAAACAAGTATTGAAAGTGAGGAATTTAGTATTATGAATAAAAAATTTTCAATAGTGATCACAGGTGGTGGAAGTACATATACACCAGAAATTATATTAATGCTTCTTAATAATATCAATAGATTTCCAATTAGAAAAATTAAATTATATGATAATGATGAAGAAAGACAAAATAAAGTAGCAAAAGCTTGTGAAATACTTATTAAAGAAATAGATGAAAATATTGAATATTTAGCAACAACAAACCCAAAAGAAGCATATACTGATGTTGATTTTTGTCTTGCTCATATAAGAGTTGGAAAACTTGAAATGAGAGAACTAGATGAAAAAATACCTTTAAAATATGGTTGTGTTGGACAAGAAACTTGTGGACCAGGTGGTATTGCTTATGCTATGCGTTCAATTTCAGGAGTACTTGAAAATATAGACTATATGGAAAAATATTCTCCTAATTGTTGGATGTTAAATTATTCAAATCCAGCTTCAATAATAGCAGAAGCTACAAGGAGATTAAGACCAAATTCCAAAATAATAAATATATGTGATATGCCTATCGGAATGGAAAATAGTATTGCTAAAATTGCTGGTATACAATCAAGAAAAGATATGAATATAAGATATTATGGACTAAATCATTTTGGTTGGTATACATCTATTAAAGATAAAGAAGGTAACGAATTACTTCCTAAACTTATAAAGCACATAGAACAATATGGATTTATAAATGGTGAAGATGGTATGAAAACAACTAAAAAAGATAGTTGGTTTGAAACAAATTTATTTACAAGAGAAATTATTAAAACAGATCCAACAACAATACCTAGTAGTTACTTAAAGTATTATTTATTTTCTGACTATGTTGTAGAACATTCAAATAAAAACTATACTAGAGCAAATGAAGTAATTGATGGTAGAGAAAAAGAAGTTTTCAAAGAGTGTAAAAACATTGAAATAAATGGTAATTCTATCAATACTAATCTTCAAATTGGTATACACGCAGAATTTATCGTTGATTTAGCAATGGCTCTTGCATACAATACACAAGAAAGAATGCTTTTGATTGTAGAAAATAAAGGTGCAATAGAAAATATTTCATATGATGCAATGGTAGAAATACCTTGTATTGTTGGAAAAGATGGATATGAACCTTTATCAATAGGAAAAATACCAACATTTCAAAAAGGACTTATTGAACAACAATTAGCAGTTGAAAAGCTTGTTGTTGATTCTTGGATTGAGAAATCATATCAAAAACTATGGCAAGCTTTAATATTATCAAAAACTGTACCAAGTGCAAATATTGCTAAAAAAATATTAAATGAATTTATCGAAGTTAACAAAAAATACTGGCCAAAATTAAACTAAATATATTAGATAAAAAATCTTCTAATTTAAAAAAATTAGAAGATTTTTTATCTAAATATATAAATTTTAAAATTAAAAGAGAATATTTATCATTATACAAATCAAATTATAAATATATTAAATAATAAATTATTTAAATAATAACAAATTTATATAAATTTATAC
>X157_Grey_Heron__coassemble_2176_pt1 | contig 8238 bp, 6 predicted proteins | sample X157_Grey_Heron__metabat2_low_PE_010 | metagenome-assembled genome bin X157_Grey_Heron | reverse complement strand
GCTAATTCTTGATAATATACTTTCAAAATTCATTTCTGTTACATTAGAACATATTTTTATAAATAATACTTCTATAAGAATTCTTTCATTATCTAAATATTTTATATCATTTAAAAATGTTGAAAATGTTTTTATTAAATAAATTAATTCTTCTATTGAAATATTTTTACTTTGTTCTTGTAATTTTTTGATATTTTCTTCAGAAATATCTAATATATTATGAGCTTCATTAACTTTAGAGATTACTAATAAATTTCTAAAGTGAGTTATAAGGTCTAATATAAAATTTTTAAGATTTTTTCCTTTTATAATTATTTCATCAATAATATCAAGGATTTCTTTGATATTTTTATTTAATATTGCATCAGTTGTTTTAAAAAATATAGAATTATCTACTATTCCTAAGATATCAATAACTTTTTCTAATGTTATTTTTTCTTTGTAAAAAAGAGAAATACATTGATCAAGTATACTTAGTGAATCTCTCATAGAACCATCAGCTAAATAAGAAATATATTTTAATGCTTTTTCTTCTATTTCTATATTTTCTATTTTAGTATATTTTAAGAGTGCATTAACAATATTATTTGATGATATTCTTTTGAAATCAAAACGTTGACATCTTGATAATACAGTTATTGGAATTTTTTGAGGGTCTGTTGTTGCAAGTATAAATATAATATGTTTTGGAGGTTCTTCAAGAGTTTTTAATAATGCGTTAAATGCACTTTGTGAAAGCATATGAATTTCATCGATTATATATACTTTATATTTACCTTCAGTTGGTGTATATTTAACTTCTTCTTTAATTTCTCTTATATTATCAATACTATTATTTGAGGCAGCATCTATTTCTATAACATTAATACTTCTGTTTTCAGCTATATTATTACATGATAAACATTTTTCACAGGGTTCGCCATTTATAGGATTTTCACAATTTATAGCTTTTGCGAAAATTTTTGCAATTGAAGTCTTTCCAGTTCCTCTAGTACCACAAAATAAATATGCATGAGAAATTCTATTTGTTTTTATTTCAGTTTTTAAAGTTTTAACAATATGTTCTTGTCCAATAACATCTAAAAATGTATTTGGACGATATTTTCTATATAAAGCTTTATACACAATAAAATACACTCTCCAATTTATAGATTTATTTAGTATTTTAACATAAATTTTTTATATATGTAATGTATTTTTGATTTTTTTTATTTGTTATTGTATTATAATATTTTAGAATAATATAGTTAAAAAAAGGAGAGATTAGACTTTGAAAATAAAAAATAAAAAGAGTTTAAATAATATAGTATATATTGTTACAATATTATTTTCGATATTATTTATTTATATTGGAAATAAAATATTTACTTCAGAATCTTTATTTTGGCAAAATAGAAGTGGTATTGCTGAAAAAGCAAAGATAATAGAAATAAAAAATATTAATAAAGATGTAGTTGAAATTGATGATAAAACTTCTATGTCAAATACAACAATAACTTTTAAGGCTGAAATACTTACTGGAAAATATAAAAATAAAATCGTAACAGGATATCAAAATATAGATAATTTTTCACCATATATAGCTAAACAAGTTGAAAAAGGTGATAAAGTTCTTTTAGCTCATGATGAAGGTGATAGTATTGATATGACAAGAGATTGGATTTATTCAGAAGTTATTAGAACAGATAAATTATTTATATTATTATTTATATTTTTGGTGCTTGTAATATTATTTGGTGGGAAAAAAGGTTTAAATACAATATTATCATTAGGATTTACTTGTCTTGCAGTGTTTGCTTTTTTTGTACCTTCTGTATTATCTGGAGCTAATGTTTATATAACGTCAATAATTACTTGTTTATATGTAATTGTAATGACACTTATAGTAGTTAATGGTTGTGATAAGAAAACTTTATCAGCAATAATAGGTTGTTTTTCTGGTGTTCTGCTTGCTGGTATTTTAACTTTAATTATGAATAAAATTCTTAATTTGACAGGATTACTTGATGATACTTCGATACATATAAAATTACTTGATACAGAAAAACCTATTAATCTTCTTTCTATTATATTTGGTTCGATTATTATTGGTGCTATGGGAGCTATTATGGATGTTTCTATGTCAATCTCTTCTTCTCTTTATGAAATATCTAATAAAATAGAAGAACAAAATTTTTCTTTACTTTTTAGCTCTGGTATTTCAATAGGTAGAGATATAATGGGAACTATGGCAAATACGCTTGTTCTTGCTTATATAGGAAGTTCTCTTTCTTCTGTTCTTTTGTTAATAATATATAATCCTAATATATTAAGCGTTATGAATAGAGAAATGGTTGTTGTAGAGATTTTACAAGCTTTAGTAGGAAGTATAGGAATACTTTTTACAATTCCTTTTACTTCTTTTATATCAGCTATTTTATATTCAGGAAAAGGTTTTAAATAATAATTTAAATATATATTTTTATATAAATTTTTTCAATTAATATCAAATTATTTGAATTTTTGTATTTAGTAATTTATGAATTAAATAATGTATAATTTAGATAAAGTATTTTTATGAAATATTTTATTATTATAATCTTATTATAGTTGAATTTAATAAATTATTTTTAAATATACTGTTAAATTAAACGAAAAATAGAAGTTATATTGACATATGATTTTTATAATGATATAATTCAGACAAATAAATTCAACTTAATATATTTTTGGATTGTTACTGAATTATGCAGGCAAAACCAATTTTGATTTATAGTATAATTATGTATTTTTTAAATCAAAATTGGTTTTTTTTATTCAATTTGGAGGTTATATTAATAATATGAAAATAAATAAAATAATAAACAATAATATAGTAAGTTGTATTGATTATGATGGAAAAGAAATAATTGTAATGGGAAGAGGAATAGGATTTGGAACTAGAATAGGTAATTTTGTAAAAAAAGAAAAAATAGAAAAAGTATTTAAGATCGATAATGAAATTAGTCTTAATAAGTTTAAAGATATTCTTTTAAAATTGCCTTTAGAACATATTAAAATTTCAGCTGATATAATAATTTATGCTAAAAAACTTCTTAATAGAAAATTAAATCAAAATATATATATAACATTAACAGATCATATAAATTTTGCAATAGAAAGATTTAAAAATAATATAAAATTTGAAAATCCTATTTTAAATGAAATACAAATGTTTTATAAAGAGGAGTATATTGTTGGTGAATATGCTATAAATATTATAAAAAATAAATTAGGTTTAGATCTTTCATCATCAGAAGCAGGATTTATTGCACTTCATATTGTAAATGCAGAATATACTAATAATATAAATGACATTATGAGTATTACAAATCTTATTCAGAATGCAATAATTATTGTAAAAAATTATTTTCAGATTGATGTTGACGAATCATCTTTGGATTATCAAAGGTTTGTTACACATTTAAGATTTTTAGCTCAAAGAATTATTAGTAATAAAATGCTTAATAATCAAAATGATGATTTTAATAAAATTATATCAACAATGTATCCCAAAGAGTATCAATGTAGTATTGAAATTAAAAATTATATAAAAAATAATTATAATAAAAATGTAACTGATGAAGAAATAGTTTATCTTGCAGTTCATATAAAAAGACTTGTTATGTAAATATTAAAATTTTGAAAGGAGAATAGATATTATGTTTCAAGGATTAAAAAAAGTTTTTAAAAATAAAGATATTAATGAAATATTTTCACCAATTGAAGGAAAGGCTGTTTCTATTAAAGAAGTTAATGATCCAACATTCAGTGATGAGCTTCTAGGAAAAGGAGTTGCAGTAATACCTAAAAAAGGTAGAATTGTAGCACCTATTGATGGTGTTTTAAGTGTCGTTTTTGAAACAAAACATGCTATAAGTATTACTACTGAGAATGGCATAGAAATACTTATACATATTGGTCTTGATACTGTAAATTTAAAAGGAGAATATTATAAAGCATATAAGAAACAAGGAGATAAGGTTAAAATTGGTGATTTAATAATTGAATTTGATATAGATGCTATAAAATCTAAAGGATATGATATTATAACACCTATTGTTATCTGTAATTCTTCTGAATATCCAAATATGGATATTTATTTAGGTGATGTGAATGAATTAGATAAAATATTTACATTAAATAATAAATAATATATTAATTGCATATACAATTAAATATAAAAAAATTTAAATAAAAGAAAGGAGTAATTATTATGATGAAATTTTTTCAGAAACTTGGTAAATCTTTAATGCTTCCTGTTGCTTGTTTACCAGCAGCCGGTATTCTTATGGGTATTGGGTACATATTAGCACCTGGTGTTATGGCTGGAGCTGAAGTAGCAGCATTAAATGGTTATGCAACAAGTGGTATTCTTTATACTATTGGCTTTTTTTTGATAAAAGCTGGTGGAGCATTAATTGATAATATGCATTGGTTGTTTGTTATAGGTGTTTCTGTTGGTATGTCTGATGATGGTGATGGTGCTTCAGCACTTTCTGGTATAGTTTCATTTCTTATGATTACAACACTACTAAGTACTGGAGTTGTTTCAGGAATTACAGGAGGTGAAGCTGATCCTGCTTTTGCAAAAATTCAAAATCAATTTATAGGTATTTTATCAGGTATTATAGGTTCTCAATGTTATAACAGATTTAAAGGAACAAAACTTCCAGATGCTCTTGCATTTTTTAGTGGCAAAAGAGCAGTAGCAATTATAACAGCAATAGTTTCAATTCTTGCTTCTGTAATATTATTTTTTGTATGGCCTTTGGTATATGGTTTACTTATCAAACTTGGTGAAACATTTCTTGGACTTGGTGCTATTGGTGCAGGTATATATGCTTTTTTCAATCGTTTACTTATTCCATTTGGATTACATCACGCATTAAATTCTGTATTTTGGTTTGATGTTGCTAACATTAATGACCTTGGGAATTTTTGGGGAGCAACAGGTGTTTATGGGCAAACAGGTATGTATATGACAGGTTTTTTCCCTTTTATGATGATGGGACTTCCAGCTGCTTGTCTTGCAATGTATCATTGTGCAAAACCTGGTAAGAAAAAAGTTGTTTATGGTTTACTTGCTTCAGCAGCATTTTGCTCAATATTAACAGGTGTTACAGAACCTATTGAATTTGCATTTATGTTTCTTGCTCCAGGACTTTATTTTATACATGCAGTTCTTGCAGGTATAACAGCAGGTATAACAGTAGCACTTCCAGTTAGAATTGGTTTTTCTTTTTCTGGAGGAGCTATCGACTGGGTATTAAGTTCATTTACTCCAATGGCTCAAAATCCTTGGATGATACTTCCTATTTCAATTGCTGTTGGTGCTTTATATTATGTTGTTTTTCGTTTTGCTATTAAAATGTTTAATTTCAAAACTCCAGGACGTGAAGATGATGATGTTAATTCTGATGAAAAAGAATTAACTCTTTCAAATAATAATTATACAGAAATTGCTAAAATTATTTTAGAAGGTATTGGAGGTAAAGAAAATATTATAAGTGTTGATAATTGTATCACAAGATTAAGACTTGAAGTTAGTGATCAATCAGTAGTAGATGAAAAAATTATAAAATCTGCAGGAGTTTCAGGTGTAATAAGACCTGGTAAAAATAGTGTTCAAGTTGTTGTTGGTACACAAGTTCAATTTGTTGCAGATGAATTTAAAAAACTTCTTAAAAATTAAACAATATATAAAAAAAGACACTTCAAAAGTGTCTTTTTTATTGTAATTTTTCCCATTCATTAAATAGATTTTCAAGTTCATTTTCGAGCTTGTTTTTTTCAAAATATATATCATTTGTTTTTGATAAATCATAACTTATTTTTTCATCAAATAAAAGTTCATTAAGTTTTTTTATTTTGTTTTCTATTTTTTCAATTTCTTCTTCTAAATTTTTTATTTTATTCTGAATTTTTCTTTCTTTAGATTTTTCTTTTTTTTGTTTTTGCCAATTTATTTTTTCTTCGCTTTGTATATTACTATTTATTTTTAGATTTTCATAATTATTTAAATTTTGTTTTTTTTCTATAAAATAATCATAATTTCCTATATATTCAGTTATTGTATTATTATTAATATGAAATATTTTTTGAGCAGTACAATTTATGAAATATCTATCATGAGAAATATATAAAATAGTTCCTTCATAATTATTTACAGCATTTTCTAATACTTGTTTTGAAAACATATCAAGATGATTTGTAGGTTCATCAAGTATAAGGAAATTTGCTTCAGATAGCATTATTTTAGCTAATGCTAAACGTCCTTTTTCTCCTCCACTTAAAGAATTTATTTTTTTAAATATATCATCACCAATGAAAGAAAATGATGCTAAAGTGTTTCTTATTTCTGTATTATTCATATTAGGATACGTGTCAGAAATTTCTTCAAATATTGTTTTTGATTCATTAAGATTTTGATGTTCTTGGTCATAATATCCTATATTAACATTAGTACCAATTTTTATTTCGCCTGTATCTGATTTTATTTCATTTAATATTATTTTAAAAAGTGTACTTTTGCCAGTACCATTATCACCAATTAGTGCTATTTTTTCTCCTCTACGAATATTTATATATAAATTTTTAAATAAGATTTTTTCATTAAATGATTTTGATAAATTTTCAATATTTAAAACATCTTTTCCACTGATTATTCTAGGTTTTAATATGAGTTTTATTTTTTTAGGTGAATTTTTAGGTTTTTCAATTTTTTCAATTTTTTCAAGCATTTTTTCACGACTTTCAGCTCTTTTAATTGATTTTTCACGATTAAAAGAGCGAAGAGTATTAATAACTTCTTCTTGATGTTTAATTTCTTTTTGTTGATTAATATATTGTTTTATATATATCTCATTGTTAATTTCTTTTTGTTTTGTGTAATATGTGTAATTTCCGTTATATATGGTTGATTTTCTATTTTCTATTTCTATTACTTTATTTGCGATTTTATCTATAAAATATCTATCATGAGAAATTATAAGTACTGTTTTTGTATATGAACGTAGAAATTCTTCTAACCACATTATAGAATTAATATCAAGATGATTTGTAGGTTCATCTAGTAATAATATATCTGGTTTTGTAAGTAGTAGTTTTCCTAAATTGATTCTTGTTTTTTCACCACCAGAAAGTTTATTTAAATTTTTATTATAATCTTTTTCATTGAATCCTAGTCCTGATAATACTCCTTTTATACGACTTTTATAACTGTATCCTTCAAGTTTTTCAAATTCATTAGAAAGATTAGAGTATTTTTCCATAAACTTTGATAGTTCATCTTTAGGAATTTTAGACATTTGTTTTTCCATATTTCTTATATTGTTTTCAATTTCTATTATATTTTTAAATACACTTATTATTTCATCATATATTGTTATATCTTTGTTTATTTTAAAATTTTGAGATAGATATCCAATATTTATATTTTTTTTTAAAAATATATCTCCTTCATCAGCTTTTATTTCATTTGTTATTATTTTAAATAATGTTGTTTTACCAGCACCATTTGTACCAATAATTGCAACTTTTTCTTTTTCTTGTATTGTAAATGATATTTTTTCTAATATATTATTTATACCATATGATTTACTTATGTTATTACAAGCAAAAATCATTTTTTCAACCCCTTACATTTTCAGTATATTTAAATTATATAATATCAAAAAAGACTATTATATACAAATTTTTGTATAAATTAAATAAAACCATATAAATATTTATTTATATGGTTTTTCATTAAAATTCTACATTATAATATTTTATCTTTATTGTTTTATAGTTTTAGGCATTTTTGCAAAAGCTATAAAACATAATATCATTTGAGCTATTACAAAAATTGCATATAGTGCAAATGTTAAAATAGAAACAGCATATAAAATTCCACTTACAAGAGCAGCCCAACGAAGATTCATAGACCAACCTATAATATTAAAAATTAATGCAAGTATAACTATAAATAGATGAGGTGCTATTATCATTGTTGCAAGTCCAACACCAACTGCTTCCATTGCATCGTTTGAAGAAATAAAAGACGAACTAAAATGAATAATTAAATAGATAACATATAAAAGTCCTAAAATCCAAGAAATTAGTAATAGCTTATTTTTTTTGTTTGTTATATTTTCCATAATAAAAACTCCTTATAATATAATTTTATTTAGTAGAATTTTAATAATTAACTAAAGTTATTATTATGTAATAATATAT
>X157_Grey_Heron__coassemble_2153_pt1 | contig 8395 bp, 10 predicted proteins | sample X157_Grey_Heron__metabat2_low_PE_010 | metagenome-assembled genome bin X157_Grey_Heron | reverse complement strand
GGTGTGAAAATATTAGTATTAATTTTATTTTTTTTTTAGATATAATTTAATTAAATAATAAAATAAATTTAAAGGAGGATAATATAATATGAGAAAATCTTGGTTAGAACTTGAAGGAAAAGTTGCTGTTGTTACTGGGGGTGCTTCAGGGATTGGAAAAGCTGTGGTTCAAGAATTTTTAAATAATGGTGCAAATGTTATTGTTAGTGATATTAATGATAATGAACCAGAATTTGAATTAAATGAAAGTAGTGGAAAGGTAATTTATGTCGTAAGTGATGTTACAGATTCTAAAAGTGTACAAAATATGATTAATAGGACAATAAGCGAATTTGGAAAATTAGATATACTTGTTAATAATGCTGGTATAAATATTCCTAGACTTCTTGTTGATCCAAAAGATCAAAATGGTCAGTATGAATTAGATGAAGAAGTATGGGATAAGGTTGTTAACATTAATTTTAAAGGTGTATTTTTCTGTTCTCAAGCAGCAGCAAGAGAAATGCTTAAATCTGGAAGTGGTGTAATAATAAATATGTCATCTGAAAGTGGACTTGAAGGTTCAGAAGGTCAAAGTGTCTATGCTGCTACTAAAAATGCAGTAAATTCTTTAACACGTTCTTGGGCGAAAGAACTTGGTAAGCATAATATAAGAGTTGTTGGTGTTGCACCAGGTATACTTGAGGCAACAGGATTAAGAACTATATCTTATGAAACTGCTTTAGCTTATACAAGAGGTATGACAGTTGATGATGTTAGAGCTGGATATAGCAAAACTTCTACTATTCCTTTGGGAAGAAGTGGAAAACTTACTGAAGTTGCAGATATTGTTTGTTATATGGCTAGTGATAGAGCAAGTTATGTTCATGGTGTTACATTCAATATTGCAGGTGGTAAAACAAGAGGTTAAGTTTTATTTGTTATTGTTTTTGTCCTTATTGAGTTATATTGTAGAGGAATGACTAAATATGGAACATTATTTTGAAGAAGAAAGAATAATTTTGATTTTAAAATATATTCAAAATAAGAATTATATTACTCTTACAGAAATTGCTAAAAAAATTAATGTAAGTACAAGAACTATACGTAATGACATAAAATTATTAAATAATATTTTTAATGATATAGCTTTCATAGATAATGATAATGAACAGGGAGGTTATTGTTTATATATTTTAGACATTGAGAAATTTGAAAGAAAGAAAGAAGAACTTTTTAAAATTAATAATTATTTGGATTCGCCTAAAAAGAGAATGGCTTATATATTTAAAAAGCTTCTTGTAAGTGATATTTCATGTATAATAGATGACCTTGCTTATGAAATGAATGTAGGACGTTCAACTGTTAATGCAGACATAAAGAAATTAAATGAGATTTTGAGTTCATATGGAATATTTATTGAAGGTAAATCAAACAATGGAATTAAACTTTTTGGTTCGGAGCTTAATATAAGATTTTTTATAATGGAAAATTTGTATGATTTAGTGTATTCAAAGGATTATATAAATAATTATATTAATGAAGCTTTAGATTTTATATATAAGAAATATTGTTTTGAAAATATGACAAGAGTAGCATTTGAAAAATCTGTAATTATTATGATGAATCGTATTTTTGATAATAAATATATAGAGAAATTGCCAGACAAATATTATGATATTGAAAAGAATAATATGTTTAGAACTGCTGAAGAAATATCAGAAATGTTATCTGAAGCTTTTAATATAAAAATTCCTATTGAGGAGAAGATATTTATTTCTATACCTCTTACTTGTATGAGAACGCCTACTGATATAAAAACAATAAATGAAATAGATATAACAGATGATATTGAAATTTTAATCAATGAAATTATTAATCAAATTAAATATGAATTAAATATATATTTAGATAAAAAAAATTTAAATGAAGAATTTGTTTATCATATATCTTTTATGATAAATAGACTTAAATTTGGGTATTTATTAAAAAATCCTATATCTAATGAAATAAAAGAAAAATATCCTCTTGCTTATAAAATGGCTTGTATAGCTGGAAAAATTATAGAAAAAGAGTATAATTTATTTGTTCCAGAAGATGAACTTTGTTATATAACGGCTTATTTTGGTGCATATATGTTAGAATATAAAACTCAAAATAATTATTACAAAGTAGCTCTTGTATGTAGTACTGGAAGAGGAACAGCTAGGCTTATTTCTACTCATTTAAAGAGAATACTTGATAAAGATGCAGTTATTGATATTTTTGCAGATAATCAAGTTAATGATATGATTTTAAATAGTTATGATATAGTTTTTACTACAATTAATATTAATTTTGATATTAAAAGTCCTATTATTAAATTAAAAGATATATTTGATGAAAATGAGATTCGTCTTAAAATTGAAAAAACTAAACAATTACAAAAATTATCAATGTCTAATACAAAAACAAGTGGAATTTCTGTAATTGCAGCACTTTTAGATAATGATAGATTTTTTATACTTGATAATAATAAAAGTTATATTGAAAATACGTTTGATATGATAGATTCTTTATATAATAAAGGGTTAGTTGATGAATATTTTAAAGAAAGAATAAGAATTAGGGAAAAAAAGTCAACTATGATTTTTGATAAACAAATAGCTTTTCCACATAGTATAAATATTTTAAACAATAGGAATGTTGCACTTAAAGATAAACTTATAGTTTCAATAGGCGTATGTGAAGAAGGTATAGAAAATAATAATAATAAAATCAAAATAGTATTTCTTTTAGCTTTGCCAGAAGATGATGAACAAGATGATACTATACTTGTTAGAATTTATGATGAAATAATATCGATAGCAAAACAGGAGAATATTGTTTCTGAAATTTCAAAAGCTAAAGATTTTAAAAGTGTAGTTAAAAATTTTATTAAATTTGGAATAGGAAATAATATTTAAAGGAGGAAGAACAATGAACTTTTGGTTAATTGCTGGTTTACTTTTGTTATCATATTTATTACAATGTTTTTTTGGTCTTATGCAAATTAAAAATTTTTCAAAAGCTTTTAATCCATTAAGAAAAAAAGGAAAAGTTGCTATAGGTAGATTTAATGGTGCATTTAGAGCAGGTGCTATTGTTATGTTTGCTATTGATGATGAAGGCAATATTATTGAGGGTAAAAAAATGATTGGAGTAACAATTTTTGCTAAATTTAAAGAAATAAAAGGTTTTGATGGAAAAAATATAGGTATCATTAAAGATGAGGATATTAAAAATCTTTCAAAACCTTTAAGAGAAGCTATAATGGATGCTAAATTTAATTATAATACAATTATGAGTGGTGGAGAGATTCCTCCAAGACTTAGCTTTTTTCAAAAAATTGCTAAAAAATTTGAAAAAAATTCAAATAAACAAGTATCTTTATAATTTTAAAAAGGAAGTGTTAATATGGAATATATTATAAATTTTGCTGAAGGTTTTATGAATCTTTTTAGTACAGGAGCTTCAACTTTTATTAGTTGGATGAGTGGTATAGTTCCAGTTGTACTTATGCTTTTAATAGCTATGAATACTATTATAAATCTTATTGGAGAAGAAAAAATTAATAAACTAGCTAAAGCTTCAACAAAGAATCCAGTTTTAAGATATATGATATTGCCATTTTTGGGGGCATTTATGCTTGGAAATCCAACTGCTCTTTCTCTTGGTCGATTTATGCCTGAAAGATTAAAACCAAGTTATTATGCTTCAGCATCTTTTTTCTGTCATACTTCAAGTGGTGTTTTTCCTCATATCAATCCAGGAGAAGTTTTTATATTCTTAGGAGTTGCTAATGGTATTACAACACTTGGTTTAAGTATAATGCCACTTGCAATACGTTATATGTTTATAGGTCTTATTATGAATTTTGTTAGTGGTTGGGTAACTGATTTTACAACGAAAATGGTTATGAAACAACAGGGAATTGAACTTAGTAATGAACTTAAAATATAATTTATATTTTATTAAGAATAGGAGGTAAAGAATATGTCTGAATATAAAGCTATAAGAATTGTTAAGGGTAGTGGTGGGTTTGGTGGTCCACTTGTGGTTTCTCCAACATCTGAAAGAGATAAACTTGTATATATTACAGGCGGGGGTGCTAAGCCTGATATAGTTGATAAAATTGTTGAATTAACTGGTTGTACTGCTGTAAATGGTTTTAAAACTTCTGTGCCAGAAAGTGAAATTTTTCTTGTTATAATTGATTGTGGTGGTACTTTAAGATGTGGGATTTATCCTCAAAAAAGAATACCTACAATAAATGTTATGCCAGTTGGTAAAAGTGGACCTCTTGCAAAGTTTATTGTTGAAGATATTTATTGTTCCGCAGTAGGTTTAGAACAAATTAGTTTGGCTGATGGAGAAGATTCTATTCAAATGAAATCTTCCGAATCTAAAAAAGAAGAAAAGCAATTTAAGTATAGTGCTGATAAAAAAGTTTCTCAAACTTTAGCTGATGGAAATAAAGGTGGTATTGTTACAAAGATTGGTATGGGGGCTGGAAAGGTTATAAATACTTTTAATCAAGCTGCAAGAGATGCTGTTCAAACTATGATTACTTCAATAATACCATTTATGGGGTTTGTTTCATTACTTATAGGGCTTATACAAGGTTCAGGTTTTGGAGATTGGTTTGCTAAACTTCTTATACCTCTTGCAGGTACAGGTATTGGTCTTGTAATACTTGGTTTTATATGTTCTATTCCATTTTTATCAGTTTTATTAGGTCCTGGAGCTGTTATGGCTCAAGTTATTGGTACATTAATAGGGGTTGAAATTGGAAAGGGAAATATACCTCCAAATCTTGCTTTACCAGCACTTTTTGCAATAAATACTCAATGTGCTTGTGATTTTGTTCCAGTTGGACTTGGACTTGCTGAAGCTGAAGCTGAAACAGTTGAAGTTGGTGTTCCTTCTGTATTATATTCAAGATTTTTAACAGGTGTACCACGTGTACTTGCTGGTTGGGTAGCTAGTATAGGATTATATTCATAATAATTTTATAATTAGAAATAAGTTAAATAAGAAAATTAAAGGGAAGGGATTTTTTATGAAATATATTTATGATAATAAGGTAAAAAGTTTAGGAGTATCGGTTGATGAATTTAAAGAGGCTGGAATGTTTATATTATTTGGTGATAATGCACCAGATACTTTAAAAGATTTTTGTTATTGTATTGATATTATACCTATTAATGGAGAGATTAAAGCAGGTCAAAAAGCTATTATTGATGGAAATGAGTTTATTATAACTTCTGTTGGAGATGTTGTTATGAAAAACTTAAGAGATTTAGGACATGTAACATTTACTTTTGATGGCTCAACTGAACCAGAACTTCCAGGAACAATTTATGTTGAAAGTAAACCAGTACCAAGTCTTTGTGTTGGTAGTACAATACAAATTGTTGAATAATATAAAATCGAAAAATAAACACAATTTTAATTGTGTTTATTTTTTATTTTAATATAATTACAATTTATGTTATAATGTCAGTATATTATAAATTAAGGAGTGATTTTATGATTTTGAATTTTATAAATTATCCAAAATGTTCAACTTGTAAAAAAGCTAAAAAATGGTTAATAGATAATAATATAAAATTTGAAGATAGAGATATTGTAGAAAATAAACCTAATAAAGAAGAATTAAGATTATGGATTGAAAAAAGTGGATTACCAATAAAGAAGTTTTTTAATACAAGTGGTATTCTTTATAGAGAGTTATCTATTAAAGATAAATTACCAAATATGAGTTATGAAGAGCAAATTGATTTATTAGCAAGTGATGGTAAAATGATTAAACGTCCTCTTATAGTATCTGATAGTGTAATTTTAGTAGGATTTAAAGAAAACGATTGGAAAGAAAAATTAATTTAAAATTTTTATTGACTTTTATATAAAAAAATGCTATATTTTTATAGCTAATTAAATATATATATATGTGTAAGTTATATTACTGACGGAAGTGGAATTGACCACAGGGATTATAACTTAAAGAAATGTCGACCGTCTGGGCAAAAGCCTTGATTGTCGATATTTTTTTATTTATTTTTTTTATAATATATATAGAAAGGTTGATTTTATGTATTATGATGATTTTATGAAGGTTTCAGAAAGTGCTAAAATAAAAATAAATTTTATGAAAAAATATTTTATTGGTTTTTTTATTAGCTCTATTATGGCTGGTATTTATATAGGGATTGCAGTTATATTTGTTAATACAATTGGTTGTATGTTTCAACTCAATGTCTCCAAAATTGTTACAGGATTAGGTTTTTCATTAGGTTTAAATCTTGTTGTTGTAGCTGGTGCAGAATTATTTACAGGAAATATTTTTATTGTTACAGTTGGGATACTTGAAAGAACAGTAAAATTAATTGATGGTATAAGATTATTATTTATTTGTTATTTTGGTAATTTATTCGGTTCTATTATTGTATCTTTAATGTTTTTTTTAAGTGGTGGTCTTAATAATAATGTTACTGAATTTATGAACAATTCATCATTATTAAAAATAAGTTTATCAAATAATGAAATATTTTTTAAGGCTATATTTTGTAATATGTTAGTTTGTTTTGCTGTTTGGTCTATTTTTAGATGTAAAAGTGAAACAAGTAAATTTATTATGATATTTTTATGTATATTTGCTTTTGTTGTTTCTGGGTTTGAACATTGTATAGCTAATATGACTCTTATTTTTTCTAGTATTATATCCCCTTTTTCTGAAAATATTAGTATTATAGGTTTTTTAAATAATATTTTATATTCTACATTAGGAAATATTTTAGGAGGAAGTCTATTTGTAGCATTACCTTATTACATAATATGTAAATATAGAAAATAGAAAGTACTATTTTATAGTACTTTCTATTTTTATATTTTTTTGCCAATTTTTAGGTATATTTTTTATATTATTAAAATTTTTAATTATAAATTCATTTTTTTCATATTCTAAATCTACCAAAAATTCTGTATTTACATCTGTTCCCCAATACATAATATTTATTTTATTATTACTTTCAATTTGAATAACTTCTAAACTAAAATTAAATTCATTTTCTTTCAATATGTATTGAGCATATTTCTGAATCATATTATCAATTTTACAAGTATTTTTTGAAATTTCACAAATAAATTCTTTATCTATTTTTGTATATTCTATAAGCTCTAAATCTATTACTATATCATAATATTTTGATATATATATTTCATTTTTATTTTCTATTTTTAAATCTTTTGTATTAGTTATAAATTTTGATAAATCATTATATCTATTATAATAAAACATTTTATTCTCCTTGTATTTTTTATTATTTATTCAATTTTATTTAATATTTTTTTTATTTCATATTCTGTTGCAAGATATTTTGAGAAAGCACTTGCACTCCCGCAAGCAATACTCATTTTAAAAGCTTCTTCATAGTTATTAGTTTTTAAAAAATTGCTAATAAAACCAGCAATCATTGAATCTCCTGAACCGACTGAATTTATTAATTTACCGTTAGGAGCTTTTTTTATATAAATTTTTTCATTTTCATCAATCAATATAGCACCTTTGTTACCTCTTGATATTAATACATTTATTGCACCCATATTTTTAAGTCTTTTTGCGTATTGTATAATTTCAGAATTATTTTTTATTTTACAATTAAATATTTCTTCTAACTCTTGTATATTTGGTTTTATTAAAAAAGGTTTATATTCTAATGTGTTTAACAGAAAATTTTTTGTAGTATCTACAATTATTTTTGTATTTTTATGTTTTATTTTTTCTATAATTTTTTTGTAAGTGTTTGAAGGTAATGAATTTGGAATACTTCCAGCAATGACAACAATATCATTTTTATTTAATTTATTTAGTTTTTCATATAATAATTCAATATCATTTTTTTCAATATTTGGACTATTACAATTTATTTCTGTTTCTTTTTTCGATTTTATTTTTACATTTATTCTTGAATTACCATTTTTTAATTTTATAAAATCTGTATTAATTTTTTGTTTTTTTAAATCATATTCTATTTTATCTCCTGTAAAACCAGCAATAAAGCCTAAAGCTATGTTATTAACATTTAAATTTTTTAAAACTATTGAAATATTTATTCCTTTTCCACCAACTAAAATCATTTCTGATGAACTTCTATTTGTTTTACCAATATTTATATTATCAATATTAATTATATAATCTAAAGATGGATTTAATGTTATTGTATAAACCATATTAACCTCCTAATATTTGTTATATATAATTATAATTAGTTTATAAATTTTTGCTATATTTTTTAATAATAAAAAAGACAAGAATATTATATTCTTGTCTTGTAGTATCCAAAATTTATAATTATTGTAATAATTGTAATACACCTTGAGGAACTGTATTAGCTTG
>X157_Grey_Heron__coassemble_2141_pt1 | contig 8470 bp, 6 predicted proteins | sample X157_Grey_Heron__metabat2_low_PE_010 | metagenome-assembled genome bin X157_Grey_Heron | reverse complement strand
AGTTGATTTTTAAATTTAAATTTAAATCTTCAACTTTTTTATGTTTGTATATTTATTAATATTATAAAAATATAGAAACGTTTGTTTGTATAAAATAAATAAATCAATATTTTTTTATTTGTTATTTTTGACGTTTAGAATGTTTTTTTTAGGGTATATTTTTATTATATAAATCTATTTTAAAATTTTTTAAATCTTAATTTATAAAGCTTTTTTAAGTTATTTTTATTGTTAAAATTTTAAAAGAATGTTATAATATAAACAATAAATATTTTATTTTGTGTTATTTATTTCGGAATTTTAGTTTCACATAGTAGTGAATTATTTTTTTGTATTTTTTTATATATTAAATTTTGATATTATTAATTATTTAATATATTGAGGAGAGATAACTTTATGTCATTAGAATATAATGAAAATCAAATAAAAGTTCTTGAGGGACTTGAAGGAGTAAGAAAACGACCAAGTATGTATATAGGTTCGACAAGTACAAAAGGTTTACATCATTTAGTTTATGAAATTGTAGATAATGCAGTTGACGAAGCTTTAGCTGGTGCTTGTACAGAAATTTCGGTTTTTATACATCAAGATAACTCTATTACTGTTAAAGATAATGGTAGAGGTATTCCAGTAGGAATACAAGAGCAAAAGGGCATTCCTGCAGTTGAGGTTGTATTTACTGTTCTTCATGCAGGAGGTAAATTTGGTGGAGGAGGTTATAAAGTTTCTGGTGGTTTACATGGTGTTGGAGCTTCAGTTGTTAATGCTCTTTCTGAATGGTTGATTGTAAAAGTTGAAACAAATGGTAAAGTATATGAACAAAGATATGCTAAGGGTGAGGTTTTAACTAAACTTACCATAGTAGGTGAGACTATAAATAAAGGTACTACTGTAACTTTTAAGCCAGATTCTGAAATTTTTGATGATACTGTTTTTCAATTTGATGTTTTGAAACAGAGATTAAAGGAAATAGCTTTTCTTACGAGAAATCTTAAAATAAATCTTATTGATGAGAGAGATAATATTGAACAAAGTCGTGTATTTTATTATGAAGGTGGCATAAGGCAATTTATTGATTTGGTAAATAAAAATCGTTCTAAGCTTTATGATGATATATTTTATACAGAAGGTCTGAAAGATAATGTTTCTGTTGAAATAGCTTTTCAACATAATGATGGGTATTTAGAAAATATATATTCTTTTGTTAATAATATAAATACTATAGATGGTGGAACTCATTTAATAGGTTTTAAATCTGGACTTACAAAAGTAATAAATGATTATGGTAAAAAATTTAATATTATAAAAGACAACATTAAAAATCTTTCAGGTGATGATATAAGAGAAGGTATTACAGCTGTTATAAGTGTAAAAGTACCAGAACCTAAATTTGAATCTCAAACTAAGATAAAACTTGATAATAGCGAGGTTAAAGGTATTGTTGAAAGTATTTTAAGCGAAAAATTGATTTTTTTCTTAGAACAAAATCCACAAGTTGGAAAGGCGATAATTGAAAAAGCACTTATTGCGTTAAGAGCTAGAGATGCTGCTAAAAAAGCAAGAGAATTAGTCAGAAGAAAAACTGTTTTAGAAAATACGAGACTTCCAGGAAAATTAACAGATTGTTCTGATAAAAATCCTGAAAATTGTGAAATTTATATTGTTGAAGGCGATTCAGCAGGTGGTTCAGCAAAAAAAGCTAGAAATCCAAAAACTCAAGCAGTTTTGCCTTTAAGAGGAAAGATACTTAATGTTGAAAAAGCACGTCTTGATAAAATACTTGGTAGTGAAGAAATAAAAGCGATGATAACTGCTTTTGGTACAGGAATATCAGAAGATTTTGATATTTCAAAGTTAAGATATAATAAAATTGTAATAATGACAGATGCTGATGTTGATGGTGCACATATAAGAACACTTTTACTTACATTTTTTTATAGATATATGAGACCTCTTATTGAACAAGATAAAATCTATATTGCTCAACCTCCCCTTTACAGAATTGAAAAAAATCGAAAACATTATTATGTATATGATGACAATGAACTTGAAAAACTTTATAATGAAATTGGAAAAACAGGTATTAAAGATATTCAAAGATATAAAGGACTTGGTGAAATGGATTTTGACCAACTTAGAGATACTACTATGGATGTTAGATATCGAATATTAAAAAAAGTAAAACTTAGTGATGCTATTGTTGCAGATGATATTTTTAGTATGCTTATGGGAGATAAGGTAGAACCACGACGTGATTTTATAAAAGAAAATGCGAAATATGTAAGTAATCTTGATATATAATTATATCTTTTATATTAGTTTTTTGAAGCTTATAGTATTAAGAAAGGATATTGAAAAATGGAACAAAATCAATATGATAAAATAGTTAGTGTTGATATAAGTGATGAAATGAAAAAATCTTATATTGATTATGCTATGAGTGTAATTGTTGCAAGGGCATTACCAGATGTAAGAGATGGATTAAAACCTGTTCAGAGAAGAATTCTTTTTTCTATGAATGAACTTAATTTGGAACCTTCAAAATCGTATAAAAAATCAGCTCGTATTGTTGGTGAAGTTATGGGTAAGTATCATCCACATGGAGATAGTTCAATATATCAAGCTATGGTTAGATTAGCTCAAAATTTTTCTATGAGATATGTTCTTGTTGATGGTCATGGAAATTTTGGTTCAATAGATGGAGATGGTGCAGCAGCTAGTCGTTATACAGAAGCAAGAATGTCTAAAATATCTGTTGATATGTTATTGGATATAGATAAGAATACAGTTGATTTTATACCTAATTATGATGAAAATGAAAAAGAACCAGTTGTTCTTCCAGCAAGAATTCCTAATCTTCTTATAAATGGTTCTTCTGGCATTGCTGTTGGTATGGCTACTAATATACCACCTCATAATATTGTTGAAGTTATAGATGCTATTGTATTAATATTAAAAAATAAAATAGAAGAGAATAGAGAAACAGATATTGATGAAATTATTAAGTATATTAAAGGTCCAGATTTTCCAACAGGAGGTAATATACTCGGTAAAAGTGATATACAGTCTATATATAGAACTGGAAGAGGTAAGATATTAATACGTTCTCAATTGGAAATAGAAAAGCTAGAAAATGGAAGAGAAAGAATAGTTATAACTGAAATACCATATCAAGTTAATAAAGCTAGACTTGTTGAAAAAATAGCAGATCTTGTTCATAATAAACGTATTGATGGTATAACTGGAATACTTGATGAGTCTTCAGGTGATGATATTAAAATAACTATAGATATAAAGAAGGATGTAAATGCGAATATTGTTTTAAATCAATTATATAAATTTTCACAACTTCAAGAAAGTTTTAGTGTAATAATGCTTGCTCTTGTTGATGGAAAGCCTGAGATTTTAAATATTAAACAAATACTTGATGAGTATTTGAAACATCAAATTGATGTTGTAAAAAGACGTGTAAGTTTTGATCTTGAGAAAGCTGAACGAAGAGCTCATATACTTGAAGGATTAAAAGTAGCAATTTTAAATATTGATGATATAGTAAAAATAATAAGAGAGAGTTATGATAATGCAAAAGAAAAAATTATTAATAAGTTTTTTCTTTCAGATATTCAAGCTCAATCAATACTTGATATGCAATTAAAGCGTTTACAAGGTTTGGAAAATGAGAAAATAGATATTGAACATAATGAACTTGCAAGTAAAATTGAAAATTTTAAGTTAATACTTAGTAATGAAAAAATTCTTTTAAGTACTATAAAAGATGAAATGATTAATATTAAATCTAAGTATGCTGATACAAGAAGAACTAGAATAATAAATAATCCTGGAGAAATTGATATAGAAGATCTTATAGAAGAAGAAACAATAGTTGTTACTATGACTAATCTTAATTATATAAAAAGAATACCTATTACAACTTATAAAAGCCAAAATAGAGGTGGTAGAGGTATTATGGGAATGCAAACAAGAGAAGAAGATTTTATTAAAAGTTTGTTTATTACATCAACACATGATTATTTGTTATTTTTTACAAATTATGGAAAAGTATTTAAAATCAAAGGATATGAAGTTCCAGAAGCTAGTAGAACAGCTAGGGGTATGGCTATTGTAAATCTTCTTGGCATTTCTAATGGAGAAAGCATAACTACTGTTATGCCTTTGAAAAATTTTGAAGATAATAAATATATTGTTATGGTAACCAAAAAAGGTATTATAAAAAAAGTTGATATGATGAATTTTTCAAATATTAGAAAAGATGGTATTATTGCAATAAATCTTAAAAATAATGATGAACTTATTTCTGCATTTTTAACTGATAATAATAAAGATATTTTTATTGGAACAAGAAATGGTATAGGTATTAGATTTAATGAATCAAGTATAAGATGTGTTGGAAGGAATGCTTCTGGTGTAATAGGAATAAGGCTTAATGAAAATGATTATGTTGTTTCAGCACAAATTATTGAAGATAATATGAAAATACTTAATGTGACAGAGAATGGTTATGGGAAATGTACAAATTCTGATAAATTTAAGATTCAATCTAGAGGGAAAAAAGGCTTAAAGATTCATCAACTTACTGATAAAACAGGATATTTAACAGATATTGTTTTAGTTAATGATAATGAAGAGGTTATGCTTATAACTTCGGAAGGAGTTATAATACGTCTTAGAGCAAAAGAGATTCCTACATTTAGTAAAATTTCTCAAGGTGTTAAACTTATGAATCTTAATGAAGGTGTAAAAGTTGTAAGTGTTGCTAAAATTCCTGAAGATGATATTAATTATATTGATGATATCGAATAAAAAACAAGCATTATTTAATGCTTGTTTTTTTGTTAAAAAAATGAACTATTTATAATTGTATAAGCTCTTATTATTATAGATATATCTAAAAAGTTATTAATAACTATTTATAAGTTAAATTTTTATATAGGAGGGAGATATAGCTATATGGATAAGTATGAAAATATTTCTAATATTATAATAAATATGATTAATGATGATAAAGATGCTTTCAATGATATTATAGAACTTTATTATAAAAAAGCTATTCATATAGCATATTTAATTTCTGGTAGATATGCAGATAGTGAAGATATTGTTCAAGAATCATTTATATTATGTTATATAAATAGAAAAAAAATAAAAGAACCTCAATATTTTGATAAGTGGTTATATAAAATAGTTACAAGAACAGCTTGGAAATATTGTAAAAAATCTAATAAAGAGAAACCAGTAGAAGAAGTATTTGATATTATAGAAAAAGATTTAAATAATAATATTTCTATTATTGATAATATTGTTGAAACTCAATTTAATAATGATATTTTTGATATTATAATTAAATTACCTATAAAACAAAGAACAACCATTATTTTATATTACTATAATGAATTTAGTATTAAAGAAATCGCTAATATAATGGGGTGTTTTGAAGGTACTGTTAAATCAAGATTATTTACAGCTAGAAGAACTATAAAGAGAAATATTTTAAATAATAAATATAATTATAAAAAGGAGGTATCTTTTAGATGAGTTTAGATAATAAAAAATTAGAAAAAGAAATTAAAACTGTTCTTAATTATAAGATAGATAATTTAGAGGTATCAGATTATAGTTTAGAAAAAATAAGAAAAAGAGTTAATTGTAATATAGGAAAGGAAAGTTATATGAAAAAATTTGATATTAAAAAAATTGTTATTATATTATCTGCTATATTTGTTATAGGTGGTGTTACAGTAATAGCAGGAAATTCAATTTCGTATACTGTATCTTCTATTAGTGATAAAGATTCAATTTATAATTATAATGGAATATCCAATTTAAGTAAGGAATTAGGTTTTGATATAAAAGTACCAAAAAAATTTTCTAATGGATATATTTTTGATTGTATAACTCCAGTATATACAAATAATAATGAAAATAAAGATGAAAAATGGGTTTCTGTTTCAGTAGACTATATAAATAATAAAGATGAAATAGTTTTTTTAGATGTTTCTAATAATTTGAATGATTTTATAAATTCTAGTAAAAAAGATAATATTTTTAATTATAATAATATTGATATTATTTATTCTAATGATAAATATATGTTTGTTCCAGAAGATTATCAAATATCAGAAGAAGAAGCAGAGCTTAAAGAAAAAGGAGAATTGAATATTTCTTTTGGTTCTGATAAAGTAGAATATCGAAATATTCAAACTGCATATTTTATTAAAAATAATATACAATATATTATTACAGATTTAGATGAAAAGCTTCAAAAAGATGATATTATAGAAATGGTTAAAGAAGTTATAGATAATATTATATAAAATAAAAAAGCTATTGTTTTACAATAGCTTTTTTATTTTATTATACTTTTGTGATAGTTAATAAATTCATTTTTATTTTTAATAATATTAATATTATTAGTATTAATTATATTTTTTAATATAGTTATACTTCTAGCTTGACAGTTTATTGATTTTTTAGGATTAAATTCAATATCAGTAAACCAATCAAAGTTGTTTAATTTATTTTTTAATTCTTCTATATTAAAATTTTCAATTACACTTAAAATATATATATAATCATAAAATGAAGTTTTAGGTTCTAATTCCCAAATTTCATTATTGTATTTAAAATATAATAATTTTCCTGATTTTTTATGTCTTTCATCTTTTTTAGCATCTTTTGGAGTAACATTTAGTAAATCAATAAGTTGTCCACAATTTGAATAATACTTACTTGATTGAAATATATTTTCTAAATAATAATTATTGAGTTTTAGATTGAAAGCACTTAGATTTTTTCCAAGTTTATTTTCTGATTTTGTGGAAATTTCTAATGAATTTTGCTTAGTTTCATTATATATTGAGTTATGTAATTCCTTTATACATTTTTGTTTTTGAGATATAGCAAAACCACTATACCAAGTAAATTCAAATTCTTTGGATATAATATAATTATTTTTTATTGTCCAAGCAGGTCTTTGAGCCATAATTTTTTTATCTCCTTTTTTATTTATTCAAATAAGTATTCATTTTTTATTTCTTCAATTGGTATATCTTTATTTAATAATATTTTTGTTGTTTCATAGTGTATATCATTAATTCTATTTATATCTTTTTGTCTTAACATATTTTTTTGTTCTTCTATTGGAAGTGTTAGGATTTCATATATACTTCTTACAACAAAATGATCATTATTATTTATGTTTCTGAATTGTGTCCATATAGGTATAAAAGAAACATTTTCTATTGTTGCTTTGTTGTTACCTATTTTTTTTATATCAATATTTAATATTATTGAAGCATTTCTGGGAGGTGTTGTTTGTGATGATATAAAATTACCCATTGAATACATTACAAAACATTTTCTTTCTGTTCCATTACTATCTTTTATAATTTTATATTCCATTGGTTGTAAAACGTGGGGATGACTTGCTACAATAATATCAGCACCCCATTCAAACATATTATTTACATAATTTTTTACATAATCATTAGGTTGTTGTTGGTATTCTATACCTATATGAGGTAAAACAATTACTAAATCTGATAATTCTCTAGCTTTTTGGATATCTGATTTAATTTTTTCTTCTGTTGTTGTATCTATTATATTTACCATATATTGATATTTTATAGGTATTCCATTTGTGCCATATGTATAAGCTAGAAATGCTACATTTATTCCATTTATATTTTCTATAAATATATTTTTACTTTCTTCTTCTGTTTTATATGTGCCTGTATGATTTATGTTATATTCATTAAGTTTATTAATTGTTCTTATTAGTCCATCGCTACCAGAATCTAAACAGTGATTATTTGCAGTTGTTAATAAATCAAAACCTGCATATTTAAGAGCATCTAAAAAACTATCAGGAGTTGAAAACATTGGATAATCTCTTACTTCTCCTCCAAATGTAGTTTCAAGATTTCCTATTACATAATTTGAATTATCAAAATATTTTTTTATGTCTTCAAAATTATGTAGAAAATCATATGTATTTGTATTTTTATTATAAGCTTCATTATATTGATAACTATGAACCATAATATCTCCAGTAAAAGTTAATTTTGCTGTATTTATTTTATTTTCGGATTCTTTGTTTATAACACTATTATTTTGTATGTCTAATTGGGAATTAATATTTTTATCAACAGTTTTATTTTCTTTAACACAACTTGTACACAATAAGGCTGTTGATATTGTTAATAATATTGTTAATACTGTGGATAAATTTATTATTTTTATATTTTTAAATTTCATTTTAAACAGCTTCTTTCGATTTATTATATAATTTGAAAAATAATTATATCATAATAAATAGGATATTAAAATAATTATTTATTAAATGTGAAAAAGCTATTGACAAAATTGAATTTAGATATTATTATATATAAAGCACTTGCCCAGATAGCTCAGTTGGTAGAGCAGAGGACTGAAAATCCTCGTGTCGCTGGTT
>X157_Grey_Heron__coassemble_2109_pt1 | contig 8675 bp, 8 predicted proteins | sample X157_Grey_Heron__metabat2_low_PE_010 | metagenome-assembled genome bin X157_Grey_Heron | reverse complement strand
AAACGGCTGATGATACTTGGAGGGAAGCCACCTGGGAAAGTAAGTGGTCGCCAGATTATCGAGGTGTGGCTCAGCTTGGCTAGAGCGCCTGATTTGGGATCAGGAGGTCGCAGGTTCGAATCCTGTCACCTCGGTTTTTTAGAATTAATATTAAGTAAATTTAATGGTTATGGTGGGTATAGCTCAGTTGGTTAGAGCGCCAGATTGTGGCTCTGGAGGCCATGGGTTCGAATCCCATTATCCACCCTTAGTTTATTTATTATTATATTTTATAGGGGTCATTAGCTCAGTTGGTAGAGCACTGGACTTTTAATCCAGGTGTCCCGGGTTCGAGCCCCGGATGACTCATTTATAATTTGTGTGCAGTCGTGGCGGAATTGGTATACGCGCTAGACTAAGGATCTAGTCCAAATTTTTGGTTGGGGGTTCGAGTCCCTTCGACTGCATTGATTTTGCGCGAATGGCTCAGTGGTAGAGCATCGCCTTGCCAAGGCGAGGGTCGCGGGTTCGAATCCCGTTTCGCGCTTATGTATAAAAGTGGTGGGCTATCGCCAAGTGGTAAGGCATAGGACTTTGACTCCTACATTCGTTGGTTCGAATCCAACTAGCCCAGTTTTTGCATTGAATTTTATTAAATTAATATTTTTATTATAAAGTTAACAAGATATTTATTATCTTGTTTTTTGTTTATATAAAATTTTATAAAAGCTTTTTATATTTTTTATAATTATAGTTAAACTTGACTTAATATGATTTTAGAATTATAATTAATAAAAAAGTTGTAACTTTAATAAGGGGGATATAAACGTGCAAGAAAAAAAGGGTAAAAAGTTATCTACTTCTTTAATAGCATATTTATTTATTGTATTATTTGTTTTAAATGTTATAACAGCAATTTTTACTGGAATAATTACAAATAATGCGATGAGTAAAAAAGAAAATGATTATCTTAGTTCTAAGTTAGCACACGCAAAAGGTCAAATAAGCTCATATATGGATAAATATATATCAATGGCAGAATGGATTGCAAGAGATACTATAATAAGAGATGCAATATCTAGTACTTCTTATGAAGTACCATTTTATATGAATTCAAATTTTAATAGTATAATAGATAAGATTAAAGTAGCCATGGATTTGAATAAGGAAATATTAAATTTTGGTATAGGAGTTATTTCAGAAGATACTGTATATAAACAAGATGGTACTCCTTTGGGTAATGGATATTCTCTTAGAAAAACTTCTAATTATAGTGCAATTAATCAAAATAGAACAATTTTAACGGAGCCTTATATAGATAGTGTTACTGGAAAAATGTGTGTATCAATATCATCTCCTATATATAATATTAATCATCAACCAATAGGATTAATAATTTTAGATTTGGATTTTCAAGGATTTTCAGATATGTTAGCATCTCTTTCTTTTGATGAAACTGGAAGATTAATGTTATTTTCACAAGATGAAATAGTTATAGCTTATGAAGATAAAAGTAAACTAGCTTCTACATTAAGTAATATAGGAATTAATGGGAAAGAGTTTGATGAACAACTTGTTAAATCAACGGAAGAACTTTTTAATTACAATATTGGTAATGAAAATAGAATTGGAATTATATCTGAAATAGAGGAATATAATTGGAGAATTTTAATTGGTATATCAAAGAAAGAATTTTATAATGATGCAGTTATGATTATAAATATATTATCTCTTTTGACATTAGTTACATTAGTAATTACATTGGTTCTTTTATATTTTAAAATAGTTAAAAAATTAAGTCCTATTTCTTATATAAATAGTGGTCTTATGGAGATGTCAAAAGGGAATCTTAAAGTTGATATTTTATATCAAAATGATGATGAAATAGGTGAAATGGCGAATTCTATGCGTTTATGCGTTAAAACGATTTCTACTTATATTAGTGAAATAGATAGAATAATGAATGCATTTTCATCAGGTGATTTAACTGTTCGTTCTGATATTGATTTTAAAGGAGATTTTTGTTCTATTAAAATTGCAATAGAAGGTTTTATTAATAAATTAGTATATCTTTTATCTAATATTACAGATTCTGCTGATCAAGTTTTTAATAGTTCAGAACAAGTTTCGAATGGATCACAAGCTCTTGCACAGGGGGCAACTGAACAAGCTTCTTCTATTGAAGAGCTTGCTGCTACTATTAATGAGATATCAGAACAGATTAAAAATACAGCTGAAAATGCACAGACTACAAAAATTCAAACAGAAGCTGTAAGTACTGCTTTAAATACTTGTAATATTCAAATGCATGAAATGGTAGAAACTATGGAAAAAATTAATGAAAGTTCTGCACAGATAAGTGGAATTATCAAAACTATTGAAGATATTGCTTTTCAAACGAATATACTTGCTTTAAATGCTGCTGTTGAGGCAGCACGTGCAGGAACAGCTGGAAAAGGATTTGCTGTTGTTGCTGATGAAGTTCGTAATCTTGCCTCTAAAACAGCTAATGCTTCTAAAATGACTTCTGAGTTAATAGAGACATCATTAGGTGCAGTTGAAAAAGGTACAAAAGTTGTAAATGAAACATCAGAATCATTAATAGAAGTTATAAATGATACGAAAGAGGCTGCAGGACTTGTAAATCAGATATCAAATGCAACTGAAGAGCAATCTAATGCTATATCTCAAATTAATTTAGGAGTTGAACAGATTTCTAATGTTGTTCAAACTACATCTTCTACTGCAGAAGCTTCTGCATCAGCTAGTAGAGAATTATCTAAACAATCTGATACATTACATAAGTTAGTAGAGCAATTTATTTTAGAAAAGTCTAGTAATAATTTTTATAACAGTAATATTATAAATAGTTCTGAAAGTTTATATGATATATCAAATGACAATTTTGAAGAACAAAAGTATTGAAAAAAAGCGTTACAGTAAATTTTACTGTAATGCTTTTTTTCATTTTCGTTTTATGTTATATTAAATCTATTAAAATTTAAATTATAGGAGTGAATATATATGATAGATATAGCACTTTTAGGCACTGGTGGAATGATGCCTATACCTGGACGTTTTCTTACATCTATGATAGCGAGATTAAATGGAAAAATGTTACTTATAGATTGTGGAGAAGGAACACAAATAACTCTTAAAAAGCTTGGTTGGGGATTTAAGGCCATTGATATTATATGTTTTACACATTATCATGCTGATCATATATCTGGTTTACCAGGCATGTTACTTACTATAGGCAATTCAGGACGAATTGAACCAATAACTTTAATAGGTCCTGTTGGTTTAAAGTATTCTGTTGAAGGTATTATGAGAATTGCACCAGAGATTCCTTTTGAAATAGATTATATAGAATTAGAAGAGAATTCTTTTCAAATAGAGAAAAGCGGTTTTAATATAAATATTTTATCTGTTGAACATACGATTAATTGTTTTGCTTATCGAATAAATGTCAGAAGAAAAGGTAAATTTGATATTAAAAAAGCTAATAAATTAAAGATACCAAAAGACTTTTGGTCAATTTTACAAAAAGGAGAAAATATTGAATTTAATAATCAAATATTTACGTCTGATATGATTATGGGAAAAGAAAGAAAAGGAATATCGGTTTCATATTGTACTGATAGCAGACCTATATTTTCTTTAGTTGATTTTATTAAAGATTCAGATCTTTTTATTTGTGAAGGAATGTATGGTGAAGATGATAAGAAGCAAAAAGCTTGTGAAAATAAACATATGATTTTTTCAGAAGCAGCAAATCTTGCTTATTTAGGAAATGTAAATGAACTTTGGCTTACACATTTTAGTCCATCTTTATCTGAACCTGAAATTTTTATAAATAATGCCAAAAATATTTTTGAAAATACTATTTTGGGTGAAGATAGAATGTATAAAACTCTTTATTTTAAAGAAACAGACTGATAATTTTGTTTAACGTATTATTAAATGAAAGTCTATGTTAAGACTAAAAAGGGGTTTCTATTATTTATGTTAGAGAAATATGATGACTTTGAGTTAATAAAGATGTCTATAAATGGTAATAATGATGCTTTTTCTGAAATTTTATTAAGATATAAGAATCTTGTATATTCAATTATATTGAGAATGATAAATGATACAGAAGAAGCTAATGACCTTGCACAAGAAGTTTTTATTAAGGTATATAAAAATTTAGATAAATATCAACCGGAATTTAAATTTTCTACCTGGTTAATTAAGATAAGTACAAATAGTGTTATTGATTATAGACGAAAGAAAAAATATGAAACAGTTAATATTGATGACTTAGATTCTGATTTATCGGAATCTAATACTCCTGAAATATCTTATATTAAGAAAGAAGAAAAACAATTTATAGAAATAGCATTAAATTCATTACCTGATATGTATAAAATACCTATTATACTTTTTCATAAGCAAGGATTTTCTTATCAAGAGATATCAGATATAATTAATGAGCCTTTATCAAAAGTAAAAAATAGAATTTTTCGAGGTAGAAAAATACTCAAAGAATCATTAATAAAAGAGGGGGAAAAAAATAATAATGGAATGTAAAAAGGCAGAAAAATATATTATGAAATATATGGATAATGAATTATCTGAAGAAGAAGCTAAAGTTTTGAATAGTCATATTATGGTTTGTGATTTTTGTAAAAATGATTTTTATATTTATGATAATATTTTGAATGAACTAAATATATTAGAAAATTTTGAAGCTCCTATTGATTTTGAAAATTCAGTAATTTCAAAGATTGAAAAATTAATAGAAAGAGAATATAATAAATATCATTTTGTAAACAATACTATTACAAGTGTTATATTATTAAGTTTTTCTATTTTTTTTAGCATTATTACATTACTTATTTTATTTAGAGGTAATATAATAACCTATTTTTTAAATAATTCTTATATAAGCGAACAAGGACAAATTATAAAACAGTTAACTAATAATACTTTTTTTGTTGTAAATTCTACAATTTTAAATTCTATAGGAATTTTGTTTGGATTACTTGCAATTATTTGTGTTTTACAATTTATATTTTTAAAAAGAAAAAAACATACCAAATAAGATTAAGAATTTATTTATTAGAATAAAAAAATTAAAATAGTTTTATTAGAAAATTTAATTTTAATAGTGTTGTTTTATGAATATTTTTTTTGATATAATTGAAATATATACTAATGTATATAGTTATTATTTTATAGGAATTTTTTATTGTAGTATGTAAGAGTATATATGTGATTAATAAAATTTTTATTTTTTATATTTTTACTATACTTTTATATAAAATTTAGTTTTGGAATGTTAACTTCTAAATATATCTTATTATTTATATGATATACTTTTTAATAAAAATATTAAAATTGATAGCAGAAAATAAGAGATATAATAACAAGATATTTATAAAGGAATGGAATGGTTTTAGTTATGAGTAATTATAATTTTGAAAAAGATATATTTATATTAGGGATAGAGACATCATGTGATGAAACATCGGCTTCAGTTGTTAGAAATGGTAGATATATTCTTTCAAATATAATATCATCTCAAATAGATTTACATAAAAGATATGGAGGAGTTGTTCCAGAAATAGCTTCAAGAAAACATATAGAAAATATAGATATTGTTATAAAAGAAGCTATATATAGTTCAAATATTAAAGTATGTGATATTGATGCTATTGCTGTAACATATGGTCCAGGACTAGTTGGAGCTTTGCTTGTAGGAGTTGCTGAAGCTAAGGCTCTTTCTTATGCTATCAAAAAACCTTTAATAGGAATTCATCATATTGAAGGGCATATTTCAGCAAATTATATACAAAATTTAGATTTTGAGCCTCCATATATTGCTCTAGTTGTTTCTGGAGGACATTCTCATATTTTTTATGTAGAAGATTATGGAAAATATGAAATTATGGGTTGTACTAGAGATGATGCAGCTGGTGAGGCTTATGACAAAGTTGCTAGAGTACTTGGTTTAAGTTATCCTGGAGGTCCACAAATTGAAAAAATAGCGAGAAATGGAGATTCAAAAGCTATTAATTTTCCTAAAGCACTCTTAAATGAAGATAATTATGATTTTAGTTTTAGTGGTATTAAATCTGCAGTTTTGAATTATATAAATAAAGAGAAAATGTTGGGGAATACTATTAATATAGAAAATATAGCAGCAAGTTTTCAATATGCAGTTATAGAGGTTTTGGTTAATAAAACAATAAAAGCAGCAAAAAATAAAAATGTTAATAAAATTGCTATTGCTGGGGGAGTTGCTTCAAATTCTGCATTGAGATTAGCTTTAAAAAATGCTTGTGATAAAGAAGGATTTTATATTTCTATACCAGATGCTATATTATGTACAGATAATGCAGCTATGATTGCTTCAGCTGGTTATTATAAATATATAAAAGGTATAAAAAATGACCTTAGTCTTAATGCTATACCAAATCTTAAACTTGAATAAGAAATTTTTTGAGGAGATATTTATATGTATGATATTTTTGCAAAGAAACAAAGATGGCATAAAAGAGAATATAGAAATATAATAAAATATATTAACTCAATAGAACCAGAATATAAAATTAGCGATTATTATAATTATGAAGTTATTAAAGTAAGAACTAATTTATTTTTTAGACCGATGAAAAAGTATAAAAAAGATATTATTTTAGCATTAGTAAAAAAGACAGAAGAGATTGTTGAGAATAAGCCTGATAATTTTGATTTTTGTAAGGTTGTGTTGTCTTTTTCCGAAAATAATGTAGGTTTTTCAAATATAATAATTTTTTTTGATAATAATACATATAGTGATTTTTTTGATAGAGATAATAGTTATCAAAAATGGAAAAAAATAAAAAAAGATTCTATTTTAGATAGTATTAATTTTAAAACTTTTTTAAATGAGTCTTGTTATCTAGAATTTTTATATGAAGAAGATTATACATTTAAAAACATTTTGTGGTTTTATGAAGGATAATAAAAACAATACTATTTTTATAGTATTGTTTTTTAAAACATACAACCATCTATTGTAATTATTTGTCCATTGATGAAATTTGATTTATCAGATGCAAGAAAAAGACATAATTCAGCAACTTCATTTGTATTTCCAAAACGCATAAGAGAAATTTCATTTATTAGTTGTAATTTTTCTTCTTTGTTTAACCATTCATTCATATTAGTATCTATAATTCCACAGCTTATAGCATTAACTTTTATACTACTTGGTCCTAATTCTTTTGCTATTGATTTTGTAAATGAATTTATAGCACCTTTTGAAGCTGAATATACTGCTTCACAAGATGCTCCTCTATCTCCCCATATTGATGATATATTTATTATTGTTCCAGATTTTTTCTTTATCATATAAGGTATAGCGATATTAGTACAATTAAAGACTGAATATAGATTAGTAGATATTATTTTTTCCCAATCAGAGGGTTTCATATCAGAAAATAATCCTATATAAGATATTCCAGCATTATTTATTAATATATCAATATTTCCAATATTTTCAAACATATTTTTACATTCATTATAATTAGAGACATCTGTTATAAATTTATTGCACATACCACCGAAATTTCTAATTTCATTATATAGATTGTTTAATTCTTGTACACTTTTAGAAGCATTAATTATAACTTCATATCCGTTTTTTGCAAATAAAATAGCTATTGATTTTCCTATTCCTCTTGAAGAGCCAGTTATAAGAACTCTTTTATTTTTTAATTTCAAATTTTATCACCTCTTTTTTAGTTTAGTTTATAATTTAAATAATATCAATTGTAAACTGTTAAATAATTAAAATATATATAAAAATATAGACTTTTATATATATATAATAGTATAATTATTTTTGTTATTTTATATTAATTATGGAAGGAGTGTATATTATGATTGACTTATTAAAAGAAAAAAATTTAAATTTTTTTGAATTATTAAGCTTATCAGCTAAGTTTTATAAAAAGAATGTTAAAACAATATTATTTATATTTATGATTGTTTTTTTACCTTTAAATATTTTTTTAGGATATATATATTTATTAAGAGAAAATTCTTTAGCTAATGTAGATTTTGAAATTTTAGCACAAAATATTTTAATTTTTGGTATATCAGCTTTTCCCAAACAATATATTTCTTATACTTTTTTGTATATGATTATGTCATATTTTTTTGAACCTCTTGGAGGAATGGCTATAATTTATAGTGTTTGGCAATATATAACAAATGATGGAAATAAAGTTTCTACTAAAAAATCTTTATCTTGTTCATTTGAAAAAGGAAGTTTATTTATTATTTCATCTATAATATATCTTTTTTTGATTTTTATTGGAAGTACAATAATATTTCCGGGAATATATATTTTCGTTGCAGGATATTTTTATATATATGCTATAATTATAGAGAATAAAAGTATTGTTAGTTCTATTTATAGTAGCTTTTTGGTTGTTAAAGGAAATTGGTTTAAATTATTTTCTTATATTATAATTATTAAGCTAATAGAATTTATTTTTTCTTTATTTTTTTCTTCTATAATAATAGAATTTATTGATAATTTATTTTTTTATGCTATTCTGAATGAAATATTCATATCATTTATAAGAATATTATTTTATTGTTTTATTAGTTTATTTTATATAAATATATTATTTATGAAAAAAAAATAAAAAGGATAATAT
>X157_Grey_Heron__coassemble_2021_pt1 | contig 9135 bp, 7 predicted proteins | sample X157_Grey_Heron__metabat2_low_PE_010 | metagenome-assembled genome bin X157_Grey_Heron | reverse complement strand
AATTATAATTGATTGAAATTTTTTATTTTTAAAAATATAATTAGTGTTAAAGTTATTATATTTCAATTTGAGAGGAGCATATAAATGGATAATTTAGTTTTAGAAAAATTTAAATCTGATTTTTTAGATATAGAAAATGAAGTTTCAAAAATGATAATAGGACAAAAAGAAATAATACGAGATGTTTTAATAGCTATTATAGGTGGAGGAAATGTTTTGTTGGAAGGATTACCTGGACTTGGAAAAACTCAACTTGTTAAAGCTTTTGGTAAAGTATTAGGACTTGATTTTTCAAGAATACAATTTACACCAGATCTTATGCCTGCTGATGTTACAGGTACAAATATTATAACAAAAAATGATAAAGGTGAGAGTGTTTTTGATTTCAAAAAAGGAGCTATTTTTTCAAATATAGTTTTAGCTGATGAAATTAATAGAGCAACACCAAAAACTCAAAGTGCTCTACTTGAAGCTATGCAAGAAAAAACAGTAACTGTTTCAAATCAAACATATAAATTACCAGAGCCTTTTTTTGTTTTAGCTACACAAAATCCAGTTGAACAAGAAGGTACATATCCTTTGCCAGAAGCTCAAATGGATAGATTTATGTTTAAAATTAATGTTAGTTATCCTAAAAGAGAGGAGCTTTTAGAAATTGTTAAACTTACTACTGGAATTGATGAAAATAAAATAAATATTATTTCAAATGCTAAAAAAATTATTGAAATGCGTGAATTAGCAAAACAAGTACCTATTTCAACTTCTGTATATGAATATATTATAGATTTTGTTATGAATTGTCATAGTGAAAATGAGTTAGTACCAGAAATAGTGAAAAAATATGTAAGTTATGGTTCAAGTCCTAGAGGTGCTCAATCTATAGTTATAGCTTCAAAAATATATGCTCTTGTAAATGGTAGATATAATGTTTCATTTGATGATGTTGATTATATTTTAAAACCAACATTAAGACATAGATTATATTTAAATTTTGAAGCTTTAACAGATGGTGTAACATCTGATGATATTATTGATGAGGTTATTTTGTATATGAAGCAAAGGAGATAATAATTTTATGGGAGAACTTAAGGATAATATTACAAGTGATTTTCTAAATGAAATTAATAGTATAAGCTTTTTAATAAGTAATAATATAAATAATACTGCTATGAGTGGAAATAGAAAATCAAAAGCAAAGGGTAATTCTTTAGAGTTTTCAGACTTTAGAGACTATATATTAGGAGATGATATAAGAAGAATTGATTGGAATAGTTATGCTAGATTTGATAAATTATTTATAAAAGTTTTTGAAGAAGAGAAACAGGCCGATGTTAATATATTTATTGATATAAGTAGTTCAATGAGTGAACAATTTGAAAAGTCAATATTTAGTAGAAAAATTGCACTTGCTATAATTTATATAATTTTAAAAAATACGGATAGAGTTAATATATTTACTTTTTCTGACGATATAGTAAGTAAGAAGTTAAAGCTTTATTCGTCTTCAAAATTTTATGATGCTATAGATTTTCTTGATAATGTTGAGGTAAGTGGTAGTACAATAATTAAAAAATCTTTAACAAAGGGGTTTTTTGATATAAAAAATAAAGGTTTGTCTTATATAATATCAGATTTCTTTTTTGAGGATAATTATAAAGAAGCTTTAAAATTTCTTTTATATAAAAAGCAGAAAGTTTGTTGTATACAAACTTTGTCAAAATTTGATGAAGAGCCTGATAGTTATGGTGTTTATGGTAATGTAAATTTAATTGATAGTGAATCTGAAGATAATAACATTTATGTTAACTTAACTCCACTAGTTATTGATGAGTATAAAAAAAATTTTTTAGAATTTAAAAATGATATAAATTCATTTTGTAAAAAAATGGGTATAAAATTTATTTCTGTTAATACAAAAGAGCCTATTTCAAAAATTATTCTTAATTCTTTATAATTATTTTAAAAGGCGGTATTATTTATGATTAAAAGTGATATTAAAGATATAATAATAAAATTATTGTTCATATTAGTTGGAATATTTTTTGGATTTGCTTTTTTTTATGTTGATAAATTTTTTTCACAAAATAAAGGAATATTATATATTATATTTATATTATTAATTTTATGTTTAATTTCTGTATTTGAAAGAATAAATTGTAAAATACAATATGAGAAAAAAATTAATTTAGTTATTGAGAATATAAAAAAAGCTGATATTTATAAAACTATAAAATTTGATAATTTAGAAAATGAATCTTTTATTAATGAACTTTATAAATCTATTGAATATTTAAGAAAAAATTTAAATAAAAAAAATAATGTTTTACAATCTGTTTTAGATTTTATAAATACTCTTGCGTTTAATATTGAAATAGAGAATCTTGCTGAAATTGTTTTATCAAAACTTATTATTGAAACCAATAGTAATTGGGGTGTTTTTTATGTATATAATAATATTACTGAAAAGCTAGAGTTAAAAAAATCAATAGGATTATCTAAGAAAATATATAAGCAATTTGATATTGAACTTGGAGAAGGTTTTTTAGGAATTGCTGCTATATCAAAAAATATAAATATTTATAAAGATATTCCTAAAGATACTATATTTGAAAATAGAACTTTTATGGGTAAAATAATTCCTAAAAATATTATGACTGTTCCTATATTATATAAAGATTCAATAAAAGCTATATTATCTTTTGGTTCAATGTATGATTATAATGATGATCAAATTGAACTTGTTGAGACTATTAAAGATTATTTGGGTTTTTCAATTAATAATTGTATAGCATATGAGAGAAGCCAAAGAATGGCTAATGAATTACAGTTTCAAAATCAATTAATACAAAATATGAATGATGAACTTGAAAAAAAAGTTAATGATAGAACTGAATTTTTAAATACGATAATAAATTTTATAGAAGAATATTCTATAGTTTCTATTGATATAGATGGATATATTACTACTTGGAATAAAGGAGCAGAAAAAAATGATAATTATAGAGATTTTGAAGTTATAGGTAAACATATTTCTTATGTTTATGGGAATGAATTTATTGATAATAATAAAAATTATGATATTACAGAAAAAATTAGAAAATATTGTAGTATAGCTGAAGAAAAAGGAATATATTCTTCTAAATGTTGGAAATTAAAAAAAGATGGTACAAAATTTTTTGCTGATATAACAATAATACCAGTTTATGAAAATAACGAAAAAATACAAGGTTTTACAATTATAACTAAAGATATAACAGAAAATGAAATATTAAAACAAAAAGTTAATTTTGAAAAAGCTTACAATGATAAAATTATTGAAGATAGTAAGCAATTAATAATTGTTATTGATAAAAATGGTTTAATAATTAATTCAAATAAATTAGCAGAAAATATATTAGTTTCAGATAACAATGATTTGAAAGGAAAATATATATTTGAATTTTTTAAGGATAGAGATTATATTAATAAAAATATAGAGGAAATTATATCAACTGGAATTGATAGCGAATTTAATGCAGATATGTTTTTTTATAAACAGAATAATTTTGAGTGTATAAAATTGATAATTAAAGTAATTATTTCTGATATGGAAAATGTAGGTGCTATCATTTATATAGATTTATAAAAGCAGATTTAAAATCTGCTTTTAATTTTTTAATAATATTTTATAATTATTTTCACGAAGTTTTTTAATTAAAGTATTAATGTGTTCAGAATTTTTAGTTTCAACTACAAAATCAACAAGGCATATACCTATATTTAAATCTACATTGCTTCTATCATGGACTATTGAAATGATATTAGCTTCATATTTTGTTATTATGTTCAATATTTTATTAAGTTCTCCTGGTTTATCGGAAAGTTCTGCTATAAATGAAATTATTCTTCCTGTTTTATGTAATGCTTTATCTATAATTCTAGAAAGTATATTTACATCTACATTTCCACCGGATACTATACAAACTACATTTTTGTTTTTTATATCAATTTTGTTAAACATAGCTGCTGCTACTGAAACAGCCCCAGCCCCTTCAGCAACTATTTTATGATTTTCTATTAAAGAAAGTATAGCAGTTGCAATTTCACATTCTGAAACAGTTACTATTTCATCAACATATTTACTACATATTTCAAATGTTTTGTTGCCTGGTTCTTTTACTGCTATTCCATCGGCCATAGTTGCTACACTATTTAATTTTTGAGTTTTACCGTTTTTTATAGAATTATACATTGATGGAGCTCCTTCAGCTTGAACTCCATATATTTTACAGTTTGGATTAATTTGTTTTATGGTATATGCTATACCTGATATAAGGCCACCTCCACCAATAGGAACAAAAACAGCTTCTGTGTTAGGTAATTTTTCTAATATTTCAAGAGCTATTGTTCCTTGACCTGCCATTACATAATCATCATTAAATGGATGTATAAAAGAGTAGTCATATTCTTTTTGAAGATTCATAGCAGTTGTATAGGCATCGTCATAGACTCCAGGACATAGTATAACATTTGCACCATAACTTCTTGTTGCTTCTATTTTTGAAAGAGGAGCACCTGTTGGTATACATATTGTTGCTTTTATACCTCTTTTTTTTGCAGCGAGAGCTACACCTTGTGCATGATTTCCAGCAGAACAAGCAATTACCCCTTTTTTTGCTTCACTTTCTGTAAGTTTTGAGATTTTGTAATATCCACCTCTTAATTTAAATGAACCTGTGAGTTGCATATTTTCACATTTTATATATACGTTAGAGTGTTCATTTATTTTGGGTGATGGAATTAAAGGAGTTACTCTTGCAATATTTTTTAAAACTTCAGCAGCATCTTTTACCATATCAATATTAAGTGTAATCATTAAGCAACCTCTCCATTCTGTTATTAAATTGTAAATAAAAAACATATATATGTAATTGTATTTCCATTAAATACAATTAAATTATATGATAATAATTAATATATGTCAATTTAATATTGTTAAAAAAATAGTATTTATATATAAAAAAACATTGATATAATATTATATATCAATGTTTTTTTTATAAATTTTTTTTAAAATTTTTAATAATTTCTAATCATATTACTAAATTTTGTATATTTACTAAGCCAAGCTAATTCAACTGTTCCAGTTGGTCCGTTTCTTTGTTTTGCAATAATAAGTTCTGCTTGATTTTTTTTCTCTGTATCTGGAAAATAATATTCATCTCTATAAAGGAATACAACAATATCAGCATCTTGTTCTATTGCACCAGATTCTCTTAAATCTGATAGCATAGGTCTGTGATCAGAACGTTGCTCACAGGCACGTGAAAGTTGTGAAAGAGCAACAACTGGGGCATCTATTTCTCTTGCTATTGATTTTAATGCTCTTGATATTTCTGATATTTCTTGTTGTCTAGATTCATTCTTTTTATTGCCATTCATAAGTTGAAGATAATCTATTATTATAAGTCCTAGTCCTTTTTCAAGTTTTAGTTTACGACACTTTGAACGTAATTCTAATGGAGAGATACCAGGAGTATCATCGATATATATAGGTGATTCTGATATTGGTCCCATAGCTTTTAATAATATTTCCCAATCATTATCGTTTAATTCTCCTGTACGTAATTTTTGTGCATCTATCATAGCTTCAGAACATAACATTCTATTTACTAATTGTTCTTTTGACATTTCTAATGAGAATATAGCTGTTGGAACATTATTTCTTATTGCAGCATTTTGTACTATATTTAATACAAGTGCAGTTTTTCCCATAGATGGTCTTGCAGCTATTAATATTAAATCTGATTTTTGAAGACCTGCTGTTTTGTTATCAAAATCAACAAATCCTGTTGGTACTCCTGTAAGTTTACCTTTATTTATATATATTTCTTCTATTTTTTCAAATGATGATACAGCAATATCTCTTATATGATGAAATTCTTCTGATGATTTATTTTGTATTATATTAAATATGTCTTTTTCTGCTTTATTTATTATATTTTGAACACTTTCAGAACCACTATAACTTAGGGAAGATATATCAGAGCTTATTTTTATTAGATTTCTTAACATTGATTTTTCTTTTACAATTTTGGCATAGTGTTTTATGTTTACAGAACTTCCAACGGCAGATGCAATATTAGCAATTACTGTCATACCGCCAATTTTTTCAAAAAGATTTTTTTCTTCAAGTTTGTTTTTCACAGTTATAATATCAATAGCTATATCACTGTTATAGAGTTCTTCTATTGTTTCGAATATAATTTTATAATCAATATTATAAAAATCATCTCTTTGTAAGTTTTCGATTGCAATAGAAGCAGCTTCTTTATCCATAAATATTGAACTTAATATTGCTAATTCTGCTTCTGTATCGTTTGGAGGTATGTTCTGAATTTGAGAAGTATTTTTAAAATTTTCATTCATAAAATATACCTCCCTTTTTTATTATGCTTCTAATATTTTTACAGTCATTTCGGCTGTAACTTTAGGATGAATTTTTATTTTTACGTTTTTTGTACCTATCATTTTTATTGTATCATTTATAATAATTTTCTTTTTATCAATTTTTATGTTATGTTGTTTTTCTAAAGCTTCAGAAATTTCTTTGTTTGTTACTGAACCGAAAATTTTTCCATTATTACCAATTTTAACATTTACATTTACAGTTAAATTACTTAATTTTTCTGATAATAATAAAGCTTCTTCGTATTCTTCTTTTTTTCTTTTTTCTTCAGCTTTCTTTTTTATTTCAAGTTCATTTAAATTTGATTTAGTTGCTTCTTTTGCAAGATTTTTAGGAAGTAAAAAATTTTTTGCATATCCTTCACTAACATTTACTAATTCACCTTTTTTTCCAACTTTTTTAACATCTTCTAATAGTATAACTTTCATAAATTATATTTCCTCCTCAAAATATTCATCAATTTTTTGTTTTAATAATACTTTAGCATTTTCGATACTGATATCTTTTATTTGTGCACCAGCAATACCTAGATGACCACCACCTCCTAATTTTTCCATTATTAGTTGAACATTTATATCACCGAAACTTCTTGCACTAAAATGGATTATATTATTTTGATTACAAAGTACAACAGATGCTTTTATTCCTGTTATATTTAGCAGATCATCAGCTGATTGAGCTGCTGTTAAAGATGAATTTTCAACATTTGAAGGACAAACTGAAATAGCTATATTATTTTTATAAATTTCTGCTTCTTTAACAGTTGTAGCTTTTGCTTTATATTCTTCTAAATCATTTTGAAATAAAAGCCTTACTCTTGTACTATCAGCACCATTTCTTTTTAAAAATGCAGCTGCTTCGAATGTTATTGCTCCTGTTTTTACACTGAAATTTTTTGTATCTACTGTTATACCTGCTAGAAGGGCATCAGCTTGTATTTTTTTTAGTTTTACACCCATATATCTTATTATTTCGGTAACAAGTTCAGATGTTGAAGAAGCGTAAGGTTCATGATATATTAAAACAGCGTTTTCAATAAAGTCTGTACTTTTTCTGTGATGGTCAAATACTACAATTTTTTTAGCTTTTTTTAGAGTATCAATACTTTCGACCATTGTATTTCTATGAGTATCTGTTATTATTATAAGTGTTTTATTTGATATTTTTTCAATTGCTTCTGATGTTTTTATAAACATAGTATCATATAGATTATCTTCAATAATTCTATTACAAAGTCTTTTTACACCAATTGATATATTATCAAGTATTATATTACAATCTTTACCTATTGATTTTGCAATAGCAAAAATACCTATTGACGAACCCATACTGTCAAGGTCTCCATTTTTGTGTCCCATAACAAAAATATTTGAAGCATCATACATGAGTTCTTTTAAAGCATCAGCTTTGACTCTTGCTCTAATTCTTGCATTATGAGATATTTCACTACTTTTTCCACCATAGAATAAGTATGTTTCACAATCTTTAATAACTACTTGATCACCACCTCTTCCTAATGCTAGTTCTATTGCATTTTTAGAATTTTTCATAGCTTCATCTAGATTATTATTAGTTAGACCAATACCTATACTTAATGTTACTGGTATATGTTCACCAGATTTTAATTCTTTTATTTCATTAAGTATTTCAAATTTTTTTTCTTTCATTTCTTCTAATGATTTTTTGCACAAAATAAATATATATCTATCTTTTTCAAATTTTTTTATTATACCTCCTGATTTTGTAATAAAATCTGTAAGCCTTCTATCTATAAGTGCTGTAAGTATTGGAATTCTTACTTCATCGATAGATTCAATAACTTCTTCATAATTATCTATATATATAAGTCCTGATACTGTTTTTATATTTTCAATAATATTTAAAAGTTTTTTGTTTTCTGTGATTTCAATAAACGTAAGAGAGTATATATCTTCAGAAATATTTTCTTTATTATGAATATCATCTGAATTATTTTTTAAAACTCTACACTTTTCAGTGTATACCTCAAAATATTTATCTTCAAAATTAACAGTTTGTTTATCTATGTAGCTTTTATAATCTTTAAAGATGTCTGTTATATTACTTTCAGATAAACAAATATTCTTATTAATGAATATTTGTTTAAAGTTATCATTATATCCAAGTATTTTTTTTGTATTACTTATTATGATGTAAGGTAAAGGAATATTTTTAGGAATTTCTATATCAGATAATATAAATTTATTTGATATAATTTTATTGTTTTCATTTTTTAGTTTTAATATATTAATAATTAAAGGCATAAATAATATATATAACAATATTGCACATAATAGAAATATTAAAGATGATAATATTGAGATTTTAAGTAATACTATAAATAATAATAGTATTAATAATATTATTATACTACTAATTGAACTTTTATATAATTCATTATAGTTGATTTCATTATATTTTTTAAGTTTTTTATTCATAAGTAATTTCCTCCGAAAATATACAAAATCGGAATTAATTTTTGTATGATTTTATTATAGATAAAATAATAATTTAATTTATAATAAATAAATTATTATTTAAGTTTATATTTTATCATAAAAAGTTAGGTTTTTACAAGTAGTATGATATTATTGTAAAATTTTATATTAATGACATTTATTTGAATTTAAACAAATATTGATGATTTATATATTTAATTTGATTTAAAT
>X157_Grey_Heron__coassemble_1974_pt1 | contig 9373 bp, 9 predicted proteins | sample X157_Grey_Heron__metabat2_low_PE_010 | metagenome-assembled genome bin X157_Grey_Heron | reverse complement strand
AGACACGGCCCTTTCACGGCTGTAACCCGGGTTCGATTCCCGGTTGGGTCATTTATATTTTCGGTGATTATATGTTTATGGGAAACACCCGTAACCATTCCGAACACGACGGTTAAGACATAAACAGCTGATGATACTTGGTGGGAAGCTGCCTGGGAAAGTAAGTGATCGCCGATTTTTGGCGCTGTGGCCAAGTGGTAAGGCAAAGGTCTGCAACACCTCTATTCATCGGTTCAAATCCGATCAGCGCCTTTGTATTAAATTTAAAGAATCAAAAAAACCATTTTTATGGTTTTTTTTGTTTTGTTTTCTTTTTGTATACATTTAATATTAAGAATATATATTTTCTGTCGAATATTTAATTATAGATAATAAAATAATTAAGAAGGACTGATTTTTATGTATATTAATTCTTTAAATGCTTTTAATACTAAGAAAAATAATAATATTATAAATTTTAGTTTTGTTAATAAAAAATTTTCTTTTGATAAAAATATTAATAAAGAAAATAAAAATGATAAGTTGTTTATTTCATCACAAGGTAAATTAGTAAATATGATAGAAGAACTTAATAAACAAAAAGAAAATATTATAAAGAAAAAAAATGAGGTCATAAATAATAATATTGAAAATAATGGAAATAAAGATATTATAAAAGCTCAAATTTCTTTATATGAAGAACAAATAAAAAATATAGATAAACAAATTTCGGAATTATATAGTCAACAATTAAAAGAGTTTACTAATAAAGATACAATGAATTATGAGAATAAGAATAAATCTAATAAATCAGAAGAAGAAATAGAATTTCAAAATTTGAATAATATATCTTTTGTTTTTAATGATATAAAGAATATTAAATTAATAAGTTCAAATGAAAAGAAGTTTAATTCAGAAATAAAGATTAAAGAATCAGAAATAAATTTTAATAAATTGAATATTGATAATCTTAAAAGTAAAGAATTATTTGAAAAGAATATAAATGTTGAAGATTCAGTTTTAAGTCAAGAAAGACTTATAAATGATAAAAAAAATAAAATTTTAGATTTAAGAACTAGAATATCTGATTTAAATAAAATATTAACTGAAAAAGTTGAAAAAGTTAATAATATTGAAAAGATAGAAAAAAATGAATTGAATAGTGATGTTAATAATGAGAAAGATAAAATATTATATTAAATTTAAAAGAAAAGATATTGATATATTCAATATCTTTTCTTTATTATTATTTTATATAATTAATTGTAGTTGCTTTTTTATGAATATTTATTTATACTGTAACAATGAGTATATATTATATCTATAAATGTTTTTTATTTAAAGTTAAAGGGGAGTTTTATGAGAAAAGTAATAATAATGGATATTGATGGTACATTAATTGATGATACAAAAAAAATATCTTTAAAAACTAAAGAAGTCCTTTTAGATTTACAAACTAAAGGAGCTAAATTAGTTTTAGCTTCTGGAAGACCAGATAGAGGATTATTTGATTTTGTTAAAGAGCTTGAAATGGATAAGAATAATGGTTTAATTATTTGTTTTAATGGTTCAAAAGTTATTGATTGTACTTCTAAAGAAGTACTTTTTAATCAAACAATACCTATTGATATAGCTAAATCAGTATTAAGACATATGAAAAATTTTGATGTTAGACCTATGATTTATAAAGATGATTATATATATTTAAATGATGTTTATGATAATATGTTGACAGTTAAGGGAAAATTAATTAATATTGTAAAGTTTGAATCAGATATAGGTAATTATAAATTATGTGAAATTGATGATTTAGAAAAGTTTGCTGACTATCCTATGAATAAAATACTTACAGCTGCTGAACCAGAATATTTACAAAAGTATTTTAAAATGATGAAAGAACCTTTTGAGAATGAATTAAATTGTGTTTTTACAGCACCTATGTATTTTGAGTTTACTGCTAAAAATATTGATAAAGCTAATGCTATTAATTCTGTTATAATTCCTATGGGCTATAAAAAAGAAGATATAATTGCTTTTGGAGATGCTGAAAATGATAAGACTATGATAAAATTTGCTGGAATTGGTGTTGCTATGGGAAATGCAACAGATGATATAAAAGCAATTGCTGATTATATAACACTCTCAAATACAGAAGATGGAATTGCTTATGCTTTAAATAATTTATTAAAATAATAGTTTATGATTTAGGAGGATTTTTTGTGAAAAGTATAATAACTGTTTTAGGAACTGATAAAGTTGGAATTATTGCTAAGATTTGTAATTATTTATCTGAAATAAATATAAATATACTTGATATATCTCAAACAATAGTTGAAGGATATTTTAATATGATGATGATTGTTGATATTTCTAGTACATCAAAATCATTTGAGATAATTTCGGAAGAACTTGAAAAAATAGGTAAAGATATAAACGTTGTTATTAAAATTCAACATGAGGATATTTTTAATTGTATGCATCGTATATAATTAATTAAGGAATTGGAGGAGATTTTATGCTTTCCAGAATGGAAATACAAGAAACAAATAAAATGATTATTGAATCAAATCTTGATGTGCGTACAATAACTATGGGAATAAGTCTTTTAGATTGTGCTAGTTCAGATATAAATAAATTTAATGAAAAAATTTATAATAAAATTACAAAGTATGCTAAAGATCTTGTTAAAGTTGGAGAGGAATTAGAAAAAAAATTTGGTATACCTATTGTAAATAAAAGAATTTCTGTTACTCCTATTGCTATAGCAGCTGCTGGCTGTGAAACGAATTCTTTTGTTAGCATAGCTGAGACTCTTGATAAAGCTGCAAAAGATGTTGGAGTTAATTTTATAGGTGGATTTTCAGCATTAGTACAAAAAGGTTTTACTAAAGCAGATGATATTTTGATAAATTCTATTCCAGAAGCACTTGCAAGAACTGAAAGAGTATGTTCATCTGTTAATATAGGAACTTCAAAAAATGGACTTAATATGGATGCTGTAAAAAAAATGGGAGAAATTATTATCAAAACAGCTAGAGAAACTAAAGATAATAATTGTATAGGTTGTGCTAAATTAGTTGTTTTCTGTAATGCTGTTGAAGATAATCCTTTTATGGCTGGGGCGTTTCATGGTGTTGGTGAGGCAGATTGTGTTATAAATGTAGGTGTTAGTGGGCCTGGAGTTGTAAAAAAAGCTCTTGAAGAGACTAAGAGTAAGGATTTTGAAACTCTTTGTGAAACTGTTAAGAAAACAGCTTTTAAGATAACAAGAGTTGGACAACTTATTGCTCAAGAAGCTTCAAAGAAACTCAATGTGCCTTTTGGTATAATTGATTTATCTCTTGCTCCAACTCCTGCAATTGGTGATAGTATTGCAGAAATATTTCAAGTTATGGGACTTGAAGAAGCTGGAGCACCAGGTACTACTGCTGCTTTGGCTATACTTAATGATAATGTAAAAAAAGGTGGAGTAATGGCTTCTTCTTATGTTGGTGGTTTGAGTGGTGCATTTATTCCAGTTAGTGAAGACCATGGAATGATTAAAGCAGCAGAAATTGGAGCTTTAACACTTGAGAAACTTGAAGCAATGACTTGTGTATGCTCTGTTGGACTTGATATGATAGCAATACCAGGAGATACTTCTTCTTATACTATTTCTGGTATAATAGCAGATGAAGCTGCTATTGGTATGATTAATAATAAAACAACAGCTATAAGAATTATACCAGTTATAGGAAAAAATGTAGGAGATAATGTCAATTTTGGTGGACTTTTAGGATATGCTCCTATTATGCCTGTAAATAATTATAGTTGTGAAAATTTTATAAAAAGAGGTGGTCGTGTACCTGCTCCTATTCATAGTTTCAAAAATTAATTATATTAATTAGATTATTGAGTTATAATAATTTCGATTAATATATTTTTGGGAGGAAATATTTATGGGTGTTTTGGATAACTTAGAACCTATTAAAGTATTTTATTATTTTGAAGAAATAAGTAAAATTCCTAGAGGTAGTGGAAATGAAAAAGAGATAAGTGATTATATTGTTAATTTTGCTAGAGATAGGAATTTAGAATATCATCAAGATAAATTTTATAATGTTATTTTGAAGAAAAAAGCTACGAAAGGTTATGAAAAGTCAGAACCTGTTATTATTCAAGCTCATATTGATATGGTATGTGAAAAAAATAATGATATTAGTCATAATTTTTTATTAGATGAAATAGAAATTAATTTTAAAGATGATTTTATATTTGCAAATGGTACAACATTAGGAGCTGATAATGGTATAGGTGTAGCATATATTTTAGCTTTATTAGATAGTTATGACATTGAACATCCTTTTTTAGAATGTATTTTTACTACTTGTGAAGAATCTGGTCTTGAAGGTGCTAAAAATATTGATATAAGTATTATAAAAGGGAAACGTTTAATTAATTTAGATAGTGAAGAAGATAATAAAATTGTTGTAAGTTGTTGTGGTGGTATGAGAGTAACAACTAATTTGCCAATTCATTTTGAGAGCATAGATAGAACTTTAAAACCTTTTTTTATAAAAATAAGAGGTCTTAAAGGTGGTCATAGTGGTTCTGATATACATTTACAAAGAGCAAATGCTAATAAACTTATGGGAAGAATATTAGAATATATAAATGATATTAATTATAGATTAGCTTATATTAATGGTGGACTTATGGATAATGCTATTACTAGAGAGTCTGATGCTATAATATTTATAAATGAAGATGATTTTAAAAAAATTAATTTAAAAATTCAAAATATTAAAAATATTTTTATTAATGAATATAAATATATAGAAGAAGATATAGATATAATCTTTGAATCTTTGAATTATGAAATAGAATATAAAGCTTTTGATGAAAAAACTAAAAATGCTGTTAAAAATATTCTTATTATGATACCTTATGGAGTTATTTCGATGAATATAGCTATAAAAGGAGTTGTAGAAAGTTCAAGTAACATTGGAATTTTAAAGACTGATGAACAATATGTAAAATTTATTTCAGCTATAAGAAGTTCTGTTGATTCTAAAAAAGAATATATTTTTAATTTAATAAATATATTAGGAAATATTTTTGATGCCAAAAGTATCATCACTTCATCATACCCTTCTTGGGAATTTAATGAAAATTCTAAATTGCTTGATATAACTAAGAATGTTTTTTTTAATTATTATAATAAAGAGCCTATAATAGAGGCTATACATGCTGGTCTTGAATGTGGTATATTTGCTGAGAAATTAGAAGGTATTGATATGATTTCAATAGGTCCTAATTTATTTGATGTTCATACACCTGATGAAAAATTAAGTATTTCTTCTACAAAAAAAGTATGGGAATTTTTAAAGTTATTATTAAGAAATTTAAAATAATAATATAAGAATGAAAAAAGGGGGGATTTTTATGAAATTACCTTGGGACAAAAATTATTTAAAAATATCATTTCATGTTATATTTACTATAGTGGTTATATATATAATTAGTATACTAATAAAAAATTTATATTTTATGAAAGATATTATATTAAATTTTATATCCTTTGTCACTACAATATTTTTACCTCTTATAATAGCGTTAGTATTATCATATATATTAAATCCAATTGTTGAGTTTTTTCATAATAAAACAAATAAATTATTTAAAAAATTTAATTCTAAAAATGATAATATAGATGAAAGATTTAAAATTCGTTTAAGAGGAACTTTGATAACTTATTCTATAATGTTTATTTTTTTGGGAATTATTGTAAAAATTCTTGTACAAAAGATAGGTACAGCTGATATTACTTTATTTACAAATATGATTAGTGCTAGTTTAGAAAAGTTTTCTGATTTAGTTACATTTTTCTATGTCAAATTAGAAGAATTTGGATTATTACAAAATGTAGATGGAAACTTTGTTCAAGAATTTACAACATCAATAACTAATTATATTTTAAATTTTGCTAATTCTTTTGCTGCAATTGGTAGTGGTGTATTAAATACTTTTATAGGTTTTGTTGTTTCATTTTATTTTTTAGTAGAAAAAGAACGAATACTTTATTATTGTAATGATATAATAGATGTATTTTTTAAAGATATTAGAGCAAAATCAATAAAATCTTTTTTTACTAATACAAATAATATATTTTCGGGATATATTGTAGGACAAGTTACTGATGCAATGATTATGGCAACACTTATAAGTATTTCTTTTAATATTGTTGGTATAAATTATGCTTTAGTTATTGGTATTATTTCAGGATTTTCAAATTTAATACCTTTTGTTGGTGCTGTTGTAGCGTTTATACTTTCTGTTGGTGTTGGGCTTTTAAGTGATGATCCAATAAAAGCTTTATATGCTGCTATAATAGTTTTAGTTTTACAACAAGTTGATAGTATATTTATTGTACCAAAAGTTGTTGGAAAAAGTGTAGAATTGCATCCAGTTCTTGTAATATTATCTCTTTCTATTTTTGGAAGTTTATTTGGAATTTTTGGAATGATTTTTGCAGTTCCTATTACTGCTCTTATAAAATTGTATATAACTAAATGGTATATTAATAAAAAAAATAAAAAATTAGATAATTTAGTAAATTAATATAAATAAAGAGTTAATATTAGCTCTTTATTTTTTGTTGTTTAATTTATTATATTAGTTGAGTTTTTATTTTTTTTGATATATAATAATTGCTGTATTTTATAATAATTTAATAGAAAATTTTAAGGAGTTTTTATGGATAATAGATTTATAAGAACAGAAATGCTTATAGGCTCTGAAAATATTGAAAAACTTAAGAAATCAAAAGTTATTGTTTTTGGAATAGGTGGAGTAGGTGGATATGTCTGTGAGAGTTTAGCACGTGCAGGAGTAGGGAATTTTATTATTGTTGATAATGATACAATTAGTATATCAAATATTAATAGACAAATTATAGCACTTGAAAGTACTATTGGACTTTATAAAACTGATGTTATGAAAAAAAGAATATATGATATAAATCCTGATATAAATGTAAAAATATATAATAAATTTTATTTAGGAGAACATGATAATTATATTATAGATAATGATTGTAATTATATAATTGATGCTATTGATACTGTCACAGCAAAAATTAATATTGTTGTTGCAGCAAAAAAGATGAGTATTCCTATTATTTCTTCTATGGGCACTGGTAATAAATTAAATCCTTTAGAGTTTGAAATTGGAGATATATATAATACTTCAGTTTGTCCTTTAGCTAAAGTTATGAGAAGGGAATTAAAAGTAAGAGGTATTAATAGTTTAAAAGTTTTGTATTCTAAAGAAAAACCTATAACTCAATTTTTTTCTGAAGAAGATATATTAAAAAGAGGAGAAAAATCAATTAAAAGAAAAACTCCAGCTAGTATTTCTTTTGTTCCACCAGTTGCTGGTTTGATTATAGCTAGTGAAGTCATTAAAGATTTATTAAATATTTAGGAGATGATAATTATATATGGCAGAAAAAGGTCTTGTTATGGATTTAAAAGATAATAATATTGTACTTATTAAAATGAAAAGAACTGAAGCTTGTGCAAAATGTGGAGCTTGTTCTGCTGGTATGACTGAAAAAGATATGTTTGTAGAAGCTGAAAATTTTTGTAATGCTAAGAAAGGAGAATGGGTAGAATTAGAACTTTCTGAAAATAGATTTTTAAGTGCAGTTTTAATAATGTATGGTATTCCATTTTTAGCACTTGTTAGTGGTATAGTTTTAGGGTATTTTGTTATTTATAAGTTTTTTGATTTTATAAATAGAGATATATTAAGTTTTTTTATTGGTATTATATTTACTTTTATTGTATATATGTGGATTAGGAGTCAAGAATATAGATGGGCAAATAGAAAATATAGACCTATTGCATCAAAAATAGTAGATATTAATGAATAAAATATTTAATAGAATATTATATTATAGTAGTAATTAATCTAATATAAATTAAATTTATGGAGGCTTTTAATATGAATAATTTAAAAACTATTATACTTGCTGCTGGTGAAGGAAAAAGAATGAAATCAAATATACCTAAAGTTTTGCATAAAATTTTAAATAAAACTATGATTGATTATGTAATAGAACAAGCTATTAATTTTGGTTCAGAAGAGATATGTATAATTACTGGTCATAAGTCGAAAGAAGTTGAAAGTTCTATAAAAAATAAAGATTTAAAATTTGTTAAACAAAATGAGCAACTTGGCACAGGACATGCTGTTATGCAAGCAGAACAATTTATTGATGAAAATAAAGATATAATAATACTTTATGGAGATACACCTCTTATAACAGCTGAGACAATTAAAAAACTTATTGAATTTCATAGAGAAAAAGATAATGATTGTACAATTATATCATCTATTGTAGATGATCCAAAAGGTTTTGGACATATTATAAGAGATGATAATGGTATTTTTGTTAAAAATATTGAGCATAAAGATGCGAATGATGAAGAAAAACTTATTAATGAAATAAATACTGGTATATATTGTTTTAAGGGTAGTGTTCTCAAAAAATATCTTAATAAAATTACAAATAATAATTCACAAAATGAATATTATCTTCCTGATATTTTTGAGATAATAATTTCAGATAATGGAAAAGTTGATGCTATGAAAACTTATGATTTTACTGAATTTTTTGGTGTAAATTCTAAGTTACAACTTTCAAAAGCTATTGAAATAATGAAAAATAGAATAAATAACAAATTAATGAAAAATGGTGTTACTATTATTGATCCACAAAATACATATATTGATTGTGATGTTTCTATAGGTTCTGATACAATAATATATCCGAATTGTTTTATAGAAGGAAATACTGTTATAGGTGAATATTGTGAAATAGGACCTAATTCAAGAATAACAAATATGATAATAGGAAATGAAGTTAAATTACAATCATCAACTGTTGTTGATTCTAAAATTGGAGACCGTACAACTGTTGGTCCATATGCTTATATAAGACCTAATTCAAATATTGGTGAAGATGTAAAAGTTGGTGATTTTGTTGAAGTGAAGAATTCAAATATAAGTAATAAAACTAAAATTTCTCATTTAACATATGTAGGTGATACAGATTGTGGCAAAAATGTTAATTTTGGTTGTGGAACTGTTACTGTAAATTATGATGGTAAAAATAAATTTAGAACGACTATTGAAGATAATGTATTTATAGGATGTAATGCAAATTTAGTTGCTCCAGTAGAAATTAAGAAAAATTCTTATATTGCAGCTGGTTCAACTATAACTAATGATGTTCCAGAAAATGTTTTAGCTATAGCTAGAACGAAACAAAAGGTTATTGAGGGTTGGATAAAAAAATAAATATAATTTACAGTTGAATTTTGTAATATACTGTTATAATATTATATAT
>X157_Grey_Heron__coassemble_1880_pt1 | contig 10029 bp, 10 predicted proteins | sample X157_Grey_Heron__metabat2_low_PE_010 | metagenome-assembled genome bin X157_Grey_Heron | reverse complement strand
TTTTTTATCTTTTGACATAAAATTATATTTCTTTATAATAAATTCTGATATATTATATCATTATAAATATATTTAAGCAATTATGTAAAAAGATTTTATTATATTGTAAGGAGGATTTATATTTATGGCTTCTGTTACACAGAGAATAAATGAAATAAAGCAACCAAGAGGAGGATATATAAAGCCAAAAGAGTTTATAATTTTTAGTTTAGAGGATAATGAAATATTAAATAATGAAGAAAATATTCATAGTTCAATAGTAGGTTTAACAGTAGATTATATGACAAGATTTTTAATTGGCTCTTCTCATAAATCTGCATTTCAAATTTCTTTATTAGGTGCTAGTATAATAAATGAATTAAAGTATGCTAATGAACTTTTATATAATATTAAAGGACTAGATGATAATTCAATTATTAATGCTTGTAAGTTATCAAGTTTTGATGTATTTTTTAGAAGTAATATAAGAGATGATAGATTTAATAAAAAAAATCTATATGTTTCTGATGCTACAATTAAAAATATTCGTATTATGATTAATAGAAGTCTTAAATTTTTTGAAAAATATGGTCCAATAGTTAAAGACAGTTTTACATTTGAAGGTGGCTATACAAATATTATACAAAAAGGAGATGGTGATTTTTTGACTAAAGATACTCTTTGGGATTTTAAAGTTTCAAAAAATACTCCAACAAGTAAAAATACTCTACAATTATTGATATACTATTTAATGGGAAAACATTCTATACATAGTGAATTTGAAAGTATAGATAAAATAGGTATATTTAATCCTAGATTGAATAATATTTATTTATTAGAAATTTCAAATATTTCAGATAATGTTATATATGAAGTTTCTAAAAATATTATAGGATACTAAATAAAGTGTAATTTTTTTATGTTATGAAAATATAATATAAATTATAGCGAGCTAAATAAAGCAAATTTTATTTCTACATAAAAATTTTATGGAGGTTTTATTATGCTTGCTTTTTTAAATTTTTATTTTATGTTTGCTTATGTTTCAGGAAGAAGTATATTTGATAAACCATTAACATTAGAGGAAGAAAAATACTATATTGAAGAATATGAAAAAGGTAGTATTGAAGCAAAAAATATTTTAATTGAAAAAAATCTTCGACTGGTAGCACATATTGCTAAAAAATATGTTTCAACTTGTAAAGATAATGAAGATTTGATTTCAATAGGAACAATAGGACTTATAAAAGCTGTTTCATCATATAACAGTAGTAAAAATGTTAAGCTTGCAACATATGCAGCTAAATGTATAGATAATTCTATACTATTATGAAATTTTTATGATTAAATTTTAATAAATATGCTTTTTTATTTTATTAGTTATGATAGAATATATTATATTGAAAGGAGAATATAATTAATTATGGAATTTTTAAAACTTAAACCAGCATATAAAGACTATTTATGGGGTGGAGATAAATTAAAAAAATTTTTTTATAAAAATTGTGATTTTAATACTTTAGCAGAGACTTGGGAGTTATCTTGTCATAATGATGGTAATAGTATTATTGAAAATGGAAAATATAAATTAAAAACTTTGAAAGAATATATTGAACTAGAAAATATGAAGCCACTTGGTGAAAATTGTAAAAGATTTAATGATTTTCCTATACTTATAAAATTGATAGATTCAAAACAAGCTTTATCTGTTCAAGTACATCCAGATGATGAATATGCTTTAAAAAATGAAAATCAATTTGGTAAAACTGAAATGTGGTATGTTATTGATTGTGAAAAGGATTCTTTTATTTATTATGGTTTTAAAAATAAAATAACAAAGCAAGAATTTATAAAACAAATAAAAAATGGAACTCTTGAGAATATTTTGAATAAAGTTAATGTAAAAAAAGGTGATATATTTTTTATAGAAGCTGGTACAATACATGCAATAGGAAAGGGAATAACTATTGCTGAAATACAACAAAATTCTAATGTAACATATAGAGTTTATGATTATAATAGAGTAGATAGTTTTGGAAATAAAAGAGAACTTCATATTGATAAAGCTATTGATGTAACTAATTTAGATTTTACTGGTAATAAGTATGATTTTGGAAATTATGATGTTTCTTGTGATATATTTAATGTTAATATTATTGAGCTTAATAACCAAATTTTAAATGAATACGCAAATAAATATTCTTTTCATTCTATATTAATTGTTGATGGAAATGGAAAAATTTTTAATGATAATCAAGCTTTAGAATTAAAAAAAGGAGATAGTATTTTTATCCCAGCTAATATTGGAAAATATAATATAGAAGGAAATTTAAAGTTAATTAAAACTACTATACCATAATAATAAAAAAAGTTGGTTTTTTAAACCAACTTTTTTATTATTTATTAAATTTAAATTGAGGCAAATATTCTTTATGTGCTTCTAATAACTCATCGACAACAATATTAGCTATTTTATCACTTGTGCAAAGAGGATTTAGATTCAAAGCAGTAACAGCAATATCCCTATCTCCTTTTACAGCAGCTTCAACAACTAAACGTTCAAAAGATTTAATCATTTGAATATATCCATTTATAGCTGTTTTACATTCTCCAGTAGATAATGGTTTTGGACCATCTTTAGTAATTCGACAGGCTACTTCAACAGCACTATCTAAAGGAAGATTAGATATAGCTCCATTATTTTTTATATCAACATATTGTATATCACCTTTATTTGTATATATTGATTCTATAAGGTTGCAAGCAGCATCAGAATATTTAGCTCCTCCTCGTTGTTCAAGTTGTTTTGGTTTTTCATTAAGATTTATATCTTTATAAATTTCAAAAAGTTCTTCTTCTACTTTACTTACGACTTCTGCTCTTACTTTACCTTCTTTAAATTGTTCGAGTTCTTCTTCAAGTTGTTCTTTAGTAAAAAAGTAATAATTATGATATGGACAAGGTATAGCATTAATTCCTTTAATAAATGAAGTTGAATATGGATGTGAAACAAAATTTTTCATTGAAATTGTGTCTTCAGGAGATATATTTGAATATTTTTCAATTACTTCATCAAGTACAGATTTTCCGTCAAGAAAAACATCTGTTGCAAATATAAAATGATTTACTCCTTGAAGTTCAAGAGTTATACGATTTTCATCAACTCCTAATACATTAGCTATACCAGCAACCATATTTACAGGAACATTACAAAGTCCTATAACTTTTTTGAAATTTGTATATTTAATAACAGCTTCTGTAACAATACCAGCTGGATTTGTAAAGTTTATTAACCAGGCATTAGGGCAGAGTTTTTCTATATCTTTAACTATATCTAAAATTACTGGTATTGTACGAAAAGCTTTAAACATGCCACCAACACCATTTGTTTCTTGTCCTATTATTCCATATTTTAGAGGTATTCTTTCATCTTTTATACGTGCTTGGAGTCTTCCAATACGCATTTGTGTTGTAACAAAATCAGCATTTTTTAAGGCCTCTTTTCTATCATAACTTAATATAATTTTCATAGGAAGATTTGCTTTTTCTACCATACGTTTAGCAAGTTCGCCAACTATTTCAAGTTTTTCTTTACCTTCTTCTATATCAACAAGCCAAAGTTCACTTATTGGAAGATTATTATAACGTTTAATGAACCCTTCCACAAGTTCAGGTGTATAACTACTTCCACCTCCAATAGTAACTATTTTTATAGGTTTTTTTTTCATAGTTTTATCTCCTTATTTAGTAATTAGTATAAAAAATTATATCATTATAAAAAAATAATTTTTAATAATATTATTTCCTAAGTAAGGATAAAAGATTATACTTATAGTAAATTTTTTATAATAATATTTATATTTTTAGTGATTTTGAGTTATATTATATATTATAAAATAGTATTATGGTAATTAATTTTCACTTTTGAGGAAGTTAATTACATTTGAATTTTAGAATATATCTGATATATTTAAACTTAAATAACAGATAAATAAATTTATTCTGTAAATTTTATTATTTTTATTTTATTATGAAAGGAGAAACAAAATGCAAGCATTTACTAATTTTATGGAAAAACATTTTATGCCAATTGCAGGGAAAATTGGTGCTCAAAAACATTTAGTTGCTGTAAGAGATGCTTTTATAGCTATAATGCCTATAATTATGGTTGGAAGTATCGCAGTATTACTTAATGTGTTTTTACGTGATTTGCCTACACAATGGGGTTTTACAAGTTTTGTTGAAGCTATGCAGCCATTAATTGCTATTAATGGAAATGTTTATTTTGGTTCTATTGCAATATTAGCATTATGTTTTGTTTTTGCTTTAGGATATCAAATATCTTTGACTTATGAAGTTAATCCAATAGCAGGAGGTGTTATTTCTTTTGCAGCCCTTGTTGCTTGTATGAATCAAAGTGCTGTTTTTGATTATACTCTTTCAGGTGTTCCAGCAGAGGCATTAAATACTTTAAAAGATTTTGGTATGAATGTTGTTTTAAATGATAGTAAAGAAGTAGTACTTCAAGGAGTTAATTCTTGGGGATATATATCATCATCTTATATGGGGTCAACTGGACTTTTTTCAGCTTTGATTGTAGGACTTATTTCTTCAATGATATATGTAAAGCTTATGATTAAAAAAATTACTTTGAAACTTCCAGATACTGTTCCTCCAGCTGTTTCAAAAGCTTTTGCAGCTATAATTCCTGGAGTTGTTGCTATCTATGTAGCAGCGATAGCATCACAAATTGTATTTATGACTACAAATCTTTATATTAATGATTGGGTAATAGATGCTATTCAGACACCATTACTTCAAATGTCTCAAGGCTTTATAAGTGTTATAATTGTAGTATTTTTACAACAACTATTTTGGTTTTTTGGACTTCATGGAACAAATATATTAGCACCAATAGTTGATGGTATATATTTGACAGCTCAAACAGCCAATCTTGATGTTATGAACCGTTTACAAGATGCTTCTCAAATGCCTTATCTATGGGTTAGAGGTTCTTTTGATGCTTATTGTATGATGGGAGGTTCTGGTGTTACACTTGGGCTTTTAATAGCAATACTTATATTTTCTAAAAGAGAGGATAATAGAGCAATATCTAAGCTAGCAACTCCTATGGGAGTGTTTAATATAAATGAACCTGTTGTTTTTGGCTTACCAATTGTTTTAAATCCTTTGTATTTTATTCCTTGGCTTATAGTACCTCCTATATGTGCTATGATAGGATATGCTGCAACAGCATTTGGACTTGTACCTCCTGTATACGTAACAGTACCTTGGGTAATGCCTGTTGGTATATATGCTGTTTTAGCGACAGGTGGAAATCTTATGGCAGGAGCAGTTGCTCTTTTCAATTTATTAGTTTCTTTTATAATATGGACTCCTTTTGTACTTTTAGCAAATCGTTCTAAGTCAAATGAAATTGAAGAAGAAGATGATGATGATGCTTTTTCTTTTTAATTAGTATTTAAGATTATAATTATACTACTATTTTATATTTGGTATGAGTATAATAATTAAATTAATAATAAGTTTTATAGAAAGGATAATTAATATGAATGAAAAAAGATCAAATACTTTAAGTTGGATTTTGTTTTTAATATGTATAGGATTTCTTTTTATTATGCTTTCTCCTAAAATGCCTAATCCTATTATAGGACTTATTTTAGGGCTTATTATAGTGTTAACAGGAACTATTATATTTAAAAAAGAAAATTTAAGAAACAAGAATAAGTAATATAAATTAAGGAGGTATAATTAATTTATGATTAAATTTCCAGAAAAATTTTACTTTGGAAGTGCAACAAGTGCTACACAATGTGAAGGTTCATATAATATTGATGATAAAGGACTTAATATATGGGATATATGGTGTAAAGAAGAACCGTATAGATTTTTTAATGGTGTATTAAGTTATGATACTTCAAATTTTTATAATAATTATGTTGAGGATATTAAACTTTTAAAAGAAGTTGGACATAATTCTTTTAGAACTTCAATAAGTTGGTCTCGACTTTTTCCTAATGGATATGGTAAAATTAATCAAAAAGCTGTGAATTTTTATCGTAATGTTTTTGAAGAACTTATTAAAAATGATATAGAACCTTTTGTAAATTTATATCATTTTGATATGCCTTATGAATTACAAAAAATAGGTGGTTGGGAAAATTATAATGTTACAGAATATTATAAAGAATATGCAAAGAAATGTTTTGAGCTTTTTGGTGATATAGTTAAAAGATGGTTTACATTTAATGAACCAATAGTACATGTTGAGTGTGGTTATCTTTATTGTTATCATTATCCATGTAAGGTTGACCCTAAAGCAGCTGTACAAGTTGCATATCATACAGCTTTAGCTAGTGCTAAAGCTATTAGAGAATATCATAGGTTAAAACAAGGTGGTAAAATTGGTATTATATTAAATTTGACTCCTGCTTATCCAAGAAGCGATAATGAAGCTGATTTGAAATCAGCAAAAATTGCTGAACTTTTTGCAAATAAAAGTTTTCTTGATCCAAGTGTTAAAGGAAAATATGATAGAGAACTTATAGAGATTCTTAAAAAACATAATATTATGCCTTTGTATAATGAAAGTGATTTAAAAATAATAGAAAATAATATTGTTGATTTTTTGGGAGTTAATTATTATCAACCTATACGTGTATGTGCAAAGAAAAATTTACCTAATCCAGAAGCTCCATTTTCACCAGATTACTATTATGATAATTTTGAAATGCCAGGAAGAAAAATGAATCCATATAGAGGTTGGGAGATATATCCTAAAGGAATATATGATATTGCTATTAATATTAAAGATAATTATAATAATATTGAATGGATGATAACTGAAAATGGTATGGGCGTTGAAAATGAGGAAAGATTTAGAAAAAATGGTATAATTGAAGATGATTATAGAATTGATTTTTATAAAGAACATTTAACTTGGTTGAATAAGGGAATTAAGGAGGGTAGTAATTGTATTGGTTATCATGTTTGGACTGGAATTGATAATTGGTCTTGGTTAAATGCATATAAAAATCGTTATGGACTTATAGAATTTAATTTAGAAACTAAAGAAAGAATTATTAAAAAGTCTGGTAGATGGTTTAGTGATTTAAATAAAAATAAAGGATTTTAATTATATTTTATTATAAGAGGTGGATTTATATGGAAGTAAATGAAAAGTTATTAGTTAGTGATAAAGATTTTTTTAGTTTATTACAAAAATCTTTACTAGCTGAAATTAATCAATCTACAAACGAAAAATTTAGTATTGAAAATATCAAAAAAGGTTTTACCTATAAAAAAATTATGAAAAATAAAATTGGACAAAAATCTGATGTTAAAATTACAATATGTGAATTTACTTCAAATAAACATTATAAAGCCTCTTTAGAAAATTATATGGGTATTACCTTTGTTGAATATTTAATAGAACCTATTGATAGCAATAGTATTTATGTAAAATATAGTGAAAATTTTGAAACGAAATCTAAAGTTAAAGATTTAAATCAGAAATTTTTAGAATTTCTTTTATTTAAAAGAAAAGCCAAAAATCGTGCAATAAAACTTTTACATTCTATGGAAAGTTATATTAATAATAATTAAAATAAATTTATAAAGTGAGGTTTTTATTATGAAAATATATAAAGCAAAAGACTATAAAGATATGAGTAGAAAAGCAGCAAATATATTATCAGCACAGATAATAATGAAACCTGATTGTGTTTTAGGACTTGCTACAGGTTCATCTCCTATTGGTATATATGAACAACTTATTGAATGGTATAATAAAGGAGATCTTGATTTTTCACAAGTAACAAGTGTAAATCTTGATGAGTATAAAGGATTAAAAATTGATAATGACCAAAGTTATTATTATTTTATGCATAAACATTTATTTAGTAAAGTAAATATTGATATTAAAAATACGTTTCTTCCAAATGGAATGGCTGAAGATGATAAAAAAGAATGTGAAAGGTATGATAAATTAATACAATCTTTAGGTGGAGTTGATTTGCAGCTTTTAGGAATGGGTCATAATGGACATATAGGATTTAATGAACCAGATGAAGCATTTGAAAAAGGTACTCATTGTGTTAAATTACAAGCTAGTACAATAGAAGCGAATAAAAGATTCTTTGAATCTATAGATGATGTACCTAAATATGCTTATACAATGGGAATAAAAACTATAATGCAATCAAAGAAAATTCTTGTAGTGGTAAGTGGTGATGATAAAGCTGAAATAGTTAAAAAAGCGTTTTTTGGCCCTGTAACGCCAGCCGTACCAGCTTCAATATTACAAATGCATAATGATGTTATACTTGTTGCAGATGAAGCAGCTTTGTCAAAAATATAATTGTATTAGTTTTTGAGAGGAGAATAATGTATGGCAAGATTTGGGATATGTATATATCCAGAACATTCTAATTTAGAAGAAATAAAGAATTATATAAAAAAATCTGCAAATGTAGGTTGTAAGCGTATATTTTCTTGTCTTTTAAGTGTTGAAGAGAGCCGTGAAAAAATAGTAAGTGAATTTAAAGATTGGATTTTGTATGCTCATGAATTTGGTATTGAAGTTATAATTGATGTTGCACCGTTTGTTTTTGATAGATTAAATATAAGTTATAATGATTTATCATTTTTTAATGAAATAGGTGCAGATGGTATACGTCTTGATGAAGGTTTTAATGGTATTACAGAAGCAAATATGACTTATAATCCTTATAATATAAAAATTGAAATAAATGCTAGTACAGGATTAAAATATATTGAGAATATATTAAGTTATTATCCTAAAAAGGAAAATATTATAACTTGTCATAATTTTTATCCTCAAAGATACACAGGACTTAGTTATAAACATTTTGAAAAATGTAGCAAATTTATTAAAAATTTAAATTTTAAAGTAGCTGCATTTGTTACAAGCCAAAATAAAAATAGTTTTGGTCCTTGGAATTTAAAAGAAGGACTTTGTACTCTTGAAGAACACAGAGATTTGCCTTTAGATGTTCAAATTAGACATTTGTTTGCAACAGGTTTTGTTGATGATGTTATTATAGCTAATTGTTATGCTACAGATGAAGAACTTAATATTTTATCAAAAATAGATCCTTATATAATAACATTAAAACTAAATAAAGAATATGATTTTACAGAGACAGAATATAATATAATATATAATTATAATCATATTTCAAGAGGAGATTTAAGTGAATATATGATTAGAAGTTCTCAACCTCGTATAGATTTTAAAGATAAGAGTATAAAACCACAAAATACAAGAGATTTAAAGAGGGGAGATATTGTTATATTAAATGATAATTATGATAGATATAAAGGTGAACTTCATATAGTATTAAAGGATATGATTAATGAAGGTAATAAAAATGTTGTAGGTAATATACCAGAAAATGAGCTTATGTTGATAAATTATATAGATGCTTGGCAACCTTTTAAATTTATGAAATGACAATTTATGTTATGATAGTTTTTGTTTAATGGATAATACTAAATAGTTCCTATAATTTTATTTTTATATTGAAACAATATATATATAAGAATTATAATTTTAATAATAAAATTATATGTGAAAGGTTGGTATTTTTATGTTAAACAAACGCCAAGAAAAACTTTTAATACTTCTTGAAAATTCAAGTAAGTGGATTAATGCTTCAGAACTTTCTTCAGTTCTTGGTGTTTCAAAAAGAACTATAAGAAGTGATGTTAATTTTATAAATCAAGTTTATAATGAAAAACTTATTGAATCTAATCAAAAGTTAGGATATAGACGTTGTATCAAAAATATTAATTCTTTAGAAAAGCAAATTAATGTTTATAATGATAATATACCTCAAACACCACAAGAAAGATATAATTATATTCTAAAAGAATTATTATTTATTTCAAGTGGTATTGAAATTAATGAACTTGCAGAAAAAATGTTTGTAAGTAATTATTCAATTGAAAACGATTTAAAAAAAATAAAACAAGATTTAAAAAAATATAATAATCTTTCTCTTGAAA
>X157_Grey_Heron__coassemble_1878_pt1 | contig 10049 bp, 10 predicted proteins | sample X157_Grey_Heron__metabat2_low_PE_010 | metagenome-assembled genome bin X157_Grey_Heron | reverse complement strand
TATTTATTTATTATATTTATCTAATAATAAGAACAACAATTTTTAGCAAATCCACTTCCAAATAGTTTATACTCTAACAAAACAAAATCATTAAAAGTATAATTTATAATTATTTCTTAATTAAAAAATTAGAATTATTATTATTACCTCTATATTGTCAATTTCTTATTAATTAACTATCACTCAAACTATAATAATCAAACAAAATAACTTTTATGCCCAAAAAATTATTCTCAACACCTTCAAAAAAAGGCCCAAAATCTAATTCTTATAAAACTTTATTACCTGTATAAGAACATTAAAAAGCAATCTTTGAATATCTCATAGATTATCTTTAAAATTTGTAATAAAAAATAATTGAATATCTATGTCATAAGTTTTTCTATCTTAAAATATATAATTTACCATTTTTTCCGTAAAAAAATGTTTTTCTTATAAATTTATATTTAATTAATACCTAAAACATTTAGAACAGTTAATCCAAATTTAGATTTTCTTTCCATAACTTCTTTACATTTATTATATTGCCAAAAAATTTTTTTTGCTCTTTTTTCATCTTCGTATACTTTCCAATATCCATAAAATTTATAATTTTTTCCACTATTTTCTATATATTTAAAAACATCTTGTTTTGGATACCCAAGAAAAAACCCTATTTCATGTGGAAAATCTTCAGAATTGACAATTCTTTTACCCAAATATTCTAATATATTATCAATATTATTTATATTTTTAGATACAGTATAACCTTCTTTATTAAGAAAATAACTAACTTTCCTATCTGTTATATAACTAAACATTTTAGTCTTTCTATAAACTAATATAAATACTCTATCTTTATATTCATAAAGTAATTTAAAATATATATCTTTTTGATTTAAAAAATTATTATAAATACTTATTTCATTTAATAAGTCTTCTTTTTGTTCAATCGAACAAGAAAATAAATTTGATTGTTTTACACCTAAAAGAGTTGGTGCACAATATAAAATAAGCATATTTTCAAACAAATTCATAATATACCTCCATTTGTTAGTTATAACTAACTATTATTTAAAATCTTCAAGTATTTTCTTTAATGCACAAGAACTACTACTATGTGAATGCACTATTGAAATATTATTTTTCTTTGCTTCTTGTATCGCACCAGAAACCATTTTGTGAGAAACATTATTTGTAAAAAGTACTAAAAGATCGGCATTTCCTATTTTATTTTTAAAATCTGCTGGCATTTGTGTAAAAACCTTTACCTTATATTTAAAATTTTTACATATATCCTTATAATTCCTAACCATTCTATCATGTCCTCCTACTATAACAACACTCATAGTTTCCTCCTTTAAGTATTAATCAAAATAAAACTTAATGTTAGTTTAAGCTAACTATTTATGTTGTAATGATATCACAATTAAATACTAATGTCAACAAAAAAAATATATATCGATAAATATTATCAAAAAAACCTATAACTTCAAAATCTCTCAAAGAAGTTATAGGTTTTTTATCATCTTACAAGTACTACTTTAGGATCAATTGTTTCACCATTTTGTTCAATTTTAAAATCTAAATGACTTCCTAAAAGAACTCTATATGAAGTAGGATTTGAAACAGAACCTATTTTTTGTCCACATTTAACATTTTCACCCTCTTTTACAGCTATATCCTTTTTAAGTTGGCTGTATGTAGTTTGCCAACCATTTTTATGCTCAATAACAATACTTAATCCATTTTCACTGTCTTCATAAATTTTTGAAATCTTTCCATCTGCTGATGCAAATACATCGCTACCTTCATTAGCAGATATTGCAATACTATCATTTGTTCTATATTGCTCAAGTGTTATATCAAAAATAGCTTTATCAATACTATAATCCATTACAATTTCACCATTTATAGGATATTTAAAAATAGGCGTTTGTATATCAAAAACTCCTGTTTCAACATTTTCTTCTTCTATAATTTTTTCTGTTTCAACATTTTCTTCTTCTATAATTTTTTCTGTCTCAATATTTTTTTCTATTTCTAGATTTTTATTATTATAATCTTCCAAACTATTAAGTTGCTCGTTATCAATTTTCTCCTCTTTATCTTTCAATTCCTCTGTAATTTCATTTTCTCCTTCAACATTTGATTCAGTATAAAAAGGTCTAGTATTATTTATAACTACCTCTTTATGCTGTTGATTTGAATTTTCTTTTAAATCACTTTTCTCTAAATTATTATTTTTATCATTCTTATTATTTGTAACAATAGCTACTGTTGCAAGTATTATCATAGCAATAAAAAATGAAATACCTGCACCATATATACTACTCTTTTTCATAAATAAACACCTCCAAATATATTATTGCCAAATAAGAGGTGTATTTATACTAATTTTAATTAATATTTTTAAAATCTATATTAGTATAATAATGTAATAATATCTCTTTATAATTATAACCTTCTTTAGCCATAGCTTGAGCTCCATATTGACTCATACCAGCACCATGTCCATATCCCTTAGTTGTAAACACTATCGATTTTCCTGTATCATTCATAGTAAAATTAGCTGAACGTAATCCTAAAACATTCCTAAATTCAAGACCAGATAATTTAATATTTCCAACGTTCATAGAAGTTATATAGCCAGCTTCACTTCGAGAATATATATTTATTTGAGATATCAAAGGACTGTTATCAAAAACTATATCAGGATATTTATCAACAAAAAGATTTTTAATATCATCATAACTTATTTCTTTATTATATTCATATTGTGGAGCATATAAGTCTCCTTTACTATCAACACTTTTTAAATATGGTAATGGACTTATCCAAATATTTTCAGAATTTTCAGTTCTTCCTGCACTTGTTGAATGAAAAACTGCAAGTATAGGTTCATCATTATAAATCATAATTTCTCCTCGTGTTTCATTTACAGCATTTTCAACCTTTGAATAATATTCATCAAATTTTTCTCCCCATTTTTGTTTTAATTCTTCTTTTGTTAAAAAAGCTTGTCCTATATCACTTGGATTTGGTACAACATCTATACCTTTACCCATAGCTTGAATCTCTCTAAAAGCATATGTTCTTGCACAAACAGCTTGAGCTTTAAGAGCTTCATTTTCAAATAATGCTGGCATCTCTGCACAAACTACCCCCTTAATATATTCTTCAAAAGGTGTAGTTTCATCTTTTTCAGTTTTTGGACTATAAACTTCAATATTAATATCATTTTTGTTACTTTGATTATCATAATCATATTCTATATCTAATTTTTTAGAAAAATTTATATATACAATCAAAGGAATAACAAAAACAATTATTATTAAATTTATAATTAAAAAAAATATAATCTTTTTCATAAAAAAAACCTTTCAATATATTTTTACAAATATATGAAAAGTTTTAAAATTTTATTACTTAAGAGTCTAAGCTCTAAAAGTAAATTTAGGAGTATTTGAAACTGAAACATTATTATTTAAAGATTTAGGAATATATATACCACTACCATCTAAATTTATACTAATTTCCTTATTAACTTCTATATCACTTGTATTAGAAGAATCTGTTATATTAGTAGAATTCATTACATTATTAGGTATATTTATACTATTAGAATCATTAGCATCAACTATATCAAACTTAAAATCATTTTGTGAACTTAATAATTCATCAATTTGTTTTTGAATTTCAGATAAAATATTATCTTTGTCTACTTTATTCTCATTTTCTTTATTTTCTTTATTTTCTTCATTTTCTATTTTATTTTTTTCATTTTCTTTTTCTTCATCTTCTTCAGGTAATCTATTATACCTATCAGACGAAATAAACTTACTATGTTCATCTAAAACAGCTGACATTCTTTTCAATATTTTTTCAACTTCTATTGCTTTTTTAAGTTTAGGAAGGTTTGTACGCATAATGGCTTGAGCTTCACTAAAAAATCCTTGTAATTGTTCTTTATGCAAACGCTCAACATCTTCTTTTGTTCTACATTTCTCAAGTTTTTTCTTATAAGCTTCTCTTTCTCTTTGAATTTTTACAGCTTCCTGATATAATTCAGGTTGATTTTCTTTTAACCAATTTAATTCTTCAGAAGTTAAAGTTTTTCCTGATTTTAATTTTGAATCTAATGATGAAATATAACTACTTCTCCTATTTTCTTCTGCTCTTTTCCTTAATTCGGCAATTTCAGGATTTTCATCTCCTTTTGACATATTAGGATCTTTTAATCTCTGCTTCCACTTCATTTGTAAAGTATTCATTCTAATAGTATCTGAAATCCTTCCAGTAAACATAAATATCAACTCCTTTTTTAATCATATTATATATTATTTAATAATTTTAACATAAAAACTACAATTTGTAAAATAAATAATTAAGTAAAATTTAATAAACAAAATATAAGAATATAAAATTTATTGAAAAAAACTTATAATCTAAATTATAAAAATATAAATACCTATAAATATAGTTAATAAAAAAAATAAAAGTGAACATCTTGCAATTTTTCTATCTCTTCTATATGCTCTATTTTCAAAATTAGGACAAGGATTAGTAAATATATAAACTCCACCTAATATTCCTTTTTTTAACTTTAGTTCAAGTATTCTTTCATTTCTTATTATAATATATTGTCTTTTAGTTAATTCAAAACGATATTGTCTACCATTATTTATTCCTTCAATATAATACCTTGAAAATATAGTTCCATAGAATAAATTAATACCATAACTCCTACAACATATTATTATTAAATCTTCACTTTTACCAATAGTTTTATCTATAAAATTATAAAATGGAAAAGTAAAAAAAATTGATATGTTACCCCAAATTAAAATATTAATTATATTTTTTAAAGATTTTGATGATATAGATGAAATATATGGAATATTTGGTATATAACCTATATTCATAGACTCATTAAAAGTATAATATGTTAAAACAAATACTATAAAATAAATAAAAATAAAAACATAATAATTTAATTTCCTATCTTTTGTATTCCAAATTAATATTCCCCAAATACTTTTTGATGATATAAAAATCATAAAAAAACATATTAATATTATCAATCCATTTATTTCAGACACATTTTCAAAATTAAATACTAATCCAAATATAGGTATAGTCCATATTAATGAAACTAACCAATAAATTCTTTTATTGACAATAAAACAATCTAATATAAAATATACAATAAAAAGTGTAAACAATCCTAAATATTTCAATCAATATACCTCTATAATAACAAATATAATATTTTAAAGAGCTCTAAAATAATCAGATTTAAAATTATTTCTTTTTTCAGCTTCTTCTATTTGTTCAAGTAATTTTTCTTTATCCTGATTAAATTTACCACCCAAAGGAATATAATTTGATGCGTGATTTGCTCTAAAAATTGTACCTTCAGAATCAACATTTGAAATAAAAAGTCTCATCTCTTCTAAAACTTCTTGAGGTTTTAAAAGTTCTATTTCACCATTCTTTAATTGAGTATACATAGGCGTTCCTTCTTCAACCAATAATGTTAAAAATCCAACATAATCAGGCTTTATTTCTGTTACAACTTTAGCACTATTTATAGCATGCTCTTTTAAATATTTTCTACCTCCAAGTCCTGATATCAAAGTTACAGAAAGTATCATATTAGCATTTTTAATTTTATTTCCAGCTTCAATCATTTCTGCTTGTGTTGCACCTTTTTTAACAAATTTTAAAACTTCATCATCTCCAGTTTCTATACCCATATAAATCATATCAAGCCCTGATAATTTTAATTTTCTCAATTCTTCATCTGACTTACCTAAAATATCTTTAGGAGCTCCATACATTGATATTCTTTCACATTCTGGAAATAATTTCTTAACTTTATCTAAAATATAAATTAAATCTTCAGTCTTAACTATAAGTGCATCACCATCAGCAAGAAAAACTCTTTTAACTTTTATATTTTTATAATAATCCCTTGCCATTTGGAGATCTTCAACAACATCTTTAAGAGGTCTAATTCTAAAATTTTTATCTTTATACATAGCACAAAAAGTACAAGTATTTCTTGCACAACCTATTGTAAGTTGTATTATAAGGCTATTTGCCTCACTTGGTGGTCTATAAACTGTTCCCTCATATCTCATTATATTTCTACCTTTCTTAAATAAATTTTTAAATTATATAATTAATATTATATAATTAAATATATAAATTTATCAATAATTATTTTTTATAAAAAAACAAAAGTCCCTCTAATATTTACAAATTTTAAATATAGATATATAATATTATAACAATTAAAGTACAAGGAGGTAACTTTGGAATGATTAAACTATATAACAAAGGTGTCTATGTCATAAATGGTAATAATATAATTCAAGATGACATTGAATCTAATAATAAAATAAAAAATATTATTGGTAATAATATAAATGATAAAAATGAATATATCAAAAATACTATAACTTATAATATACTCAAAAATCATAATATAAACGATAATATGGATAAATTAAAAATAAAATTTGATAAAATGGCATCTCATGATATAACATATGTTGGTATAATTCAAACAGCAAGAGCAAGTGGACTCGAAAAATTTCCTATACCTTATATACTAACAAATTGTCATAATTCTTTATGTGCTGTTGGTGGTACTATAAATGAAGATGATCATCTTTTTGGTTTATCATGTGCTAAAAAATATGGTGGTATATATGTACCAACTCATCAAGCTGTAATTCATCAATATATGCGTGAAATGATGGCTGGGGTTGGTAAAATGATACTTGGAAGTGATAGTCATACAAGATATGGTGCTTTAGGAACAATAGCAATAGGTGAAGGAGGGCCTGAACTAGTAAAACAATTATTAAATAAAACTTATGATATAGATAGACCTGAAGTTATTGGGGTATATCTAACAAATAAACCTATACCTGGTGTAGGACCCCAAGATGTCGCTCTTGCAATAATTGGTGCTGTTTTTGAAAACGGATATGTAAAAAACAAAATTATGGAATTTATAGGAGATGGTATTGAAAATTTAACAGTAGATTTCAGAAATGGTATCGATGTAATGACAACAGAAACAACTTGTTTATCTTCAGTTTGGAAAACAGATGATAAAGTAAAAGAATGGTATACAATACACGGAAGACCTGATGAATATAAAAAACAAGATATAGGACAATGTACTTATTATGATGGGCTTATATATGTTGATTTATCAAAAATAAAACCTATGATAGCTATGCCTTTTCATCCAAGTAATGTATATACAATAGAAGAACTAAACTCAAATATAGAAGAAATACTTTATGAATGTGAAAAAAAAGGTAATGAACAATTAAATAATAATCAAATTAAATTCAAACTAAAAGATAAAATAAAAGACAAAAGACTTTTTGTAGAACAAGGAGTTATTGCTGGTTGTGCTGGTGGAACATATGAAAATATATGTGATACAAGAGATATATTGAAAGGACATTCAATAGGTTCTGATGAATTTTCATTAAGTATATATCCTTCAAGTCAACCTGTTTTTGTAAATCTTGTTGAAAATGGTGTAATTTCAGATATTATGATTTCTGGTGCAACAGTACGTTCAGCTTTCTGTGGACCTTGTTTTGGTGCTGGTGATGTTCCAGCTAATAACTGTTTAAGTATAAGACATACAACAAGAAATTTTCCTAATAGAGAAGGTGCAAAAATAACAAATAATCAAATAGCCTCTGTTGCTCTTATGGACGCTCGTTCCGTTGCCGCAACAGCAATAAATAAAGGGAAACTAACAGCTGCAACAGAACTTAATATAAAATATACAAAACCTAAATATTACTTTAATAATGATATATATAAAAATAGATGTTATAATGGGTTTGGAAAATCTAATAATAATATTGAATTGAAATTTGGTCCTAATATAACAGATTGGCCAAATATGTTAGAATTAACAGATAATATAATTTTAAAAATTATATCAGTAATTAAAGATCCAGTAACAACAACAGATGAACTTATTCCATCTGGTGAAACTTCATCATATCGTTCAAATCCTTTAAAACTTGCTGAATTTACACTTTCAAGAAAAGACCCTGAATATGTAAATAATGCTAAAAAAATACAAGAAATAGAAAAATCAAGACAAGAAGGAAAAAATATAATCGATTTAAATGAAGAAATAAATGAAATATTTCAATATATAAACAAAAATTTTAAAAATATTAATATTAAAAATACAAGTATAGGAAGTACTATATATGCAATAAAACCTGGAGATGGTTCTGCAAGAGAACAAGCAGCAAGTTGTCAAAAAGTTTTAGGAGGATTTGCAAATATTGCTAAAGAATATGCTACTAAAAGATATCGTTCAAATTTAATAAATTGGGGAATGTTACCTTTTATTTTTGAATATGAAACAATTTTTGAAAATAATGATTATATATTTATACCTAATATAAGAAAACTTATAGAAAACAAATCAAAAGAATTTAAATCCTATATTGTTAATAAAAATATGAAAGAAATTACATTAAAAATAGATGAATTAACAGATGATGAAAGAAAAATTATACTTTCTGGTTGTTTAATAAATTTTTATAAAAATTAAATAAAAAAAGCATACTATATTAAAAGTATGCTTTTTTATTTCTTTTTAATAATATTTTTAATATCAAAAAAAGAATATGGTAAAGAAAGTACAATAATAATGCCAACAGCTATAACACCAGCAAGCTTAGCTGTTAATACTGCTTCATTATAAGAATATATCATATCACCATTAAGTATACCATACATAGTATAATACATATGTGAACCTGGTACAAGTGGCAAAATACCAGGTATCAAATATATTGTTGAAGGTGCTTGTCTAACATTTGAAAGTATTCTACAAGCATATGTTAAAAATATAGCTGCTAAAAATGTTCCTATGATATTAGATAAATCAAACATATAAACAGAAACACAGTAAATAAACCAACCCAAAGCACCTGTAAAACCACAATATATTAACTCTCTTTTAGGTATATTAAAAGTTATTGAAAAAAAGAAACAAGCTGAAAAAATAACAAAAGTTTGATAAATTGTTTTAAATAAAATATTCATAAAATAAAATCACCTCTATAAAATTATATTATAGCCCAATTTTAAGTACTATTCCAACTCCACTAGCAGTTGCAACAGCAACAATAACAGCTTCCATAATTCTTGAAGTGCCAGCTACAAAATCACCATTCAAAACATCTCTTAACGCATTAGTTATTGTAACTCCAGGTACAAGTGGCATAATACAAGATATTATAACACTATCATAATTACTACATAAATTAAATTTATAAAAAATAATTGCAAATGTACTTATAACTACTCCAGATACAAATCGAACAATAAAATCAGGAATATTTTTTGAATACATAAAATTCATTATAGAAGAAAATATTAAAGCTGTTAAAAAAGAAATAAAATTATTATAAATAGTGATATCATACATAAATGATAGAAAAAAACAAGACATTGATATACATAATATAGTTACATAAGACTTAACTTTTGGTAAATTTCTTATTCTTAATATTTCATTTTCTGCATATTCAATAGTACACTCTCCAGCAACAAATTTTCTGCTTAAAGTATTTACACTATCAAGTTTTAATAAATCTGTATTTCTATCTCTAACTCTTTTTATTTTAGTAATTTGGCCATTTTTACCATTAAGGCTAGCAAATATACCTGTTGGAAATACTGCTGCTTCTGGTTTAGCATAATCTCCAGCCATATTCATAATTCTTCCCATTGTATCTTCGACTCTATTTATTTCTCCACCACTTTCTAATATTATTTCACCTGCATCAACTGCTAGATTCAAAAGTCTTTCATCTTCCAAAAAATCACTCCTTAATTGATTAATAATAAAATTTAAATTAATAAAAAAAGACAAAAACTAAAATAGTTTTGCCCCTATTTATATTTAATGATGAAAAATTATTAAAAATTCTAACAACACAATAAAATATTTTTTTATAAATAAATTTAAATTACAAGTAATATATTAAACTCCCTTACAT
>X157_Grey_Heron__coassemble_1866_pt1 | contig 10189 bp, 6 predicted proteins | sample X157_Grey_Heron__metabat2_low_PE_010 | metagenome-assembled genome bin X157_Grey_Heron | reverse complement strand
AACATTTGCTACAGATGCAAAAATTTCAAGAGGAAAAATGATAAAATTTATCATAAATAATAAAATAGAAGATGTTAATGATTTAAAATTTTTTAAGGAAAATGATTATGAATTTATGAATAGAATTTCTAATAATAATAATTTCATATTTTACAAAAAAATAAAAAACTCTCTAAATTTATAAAAGAGAGTTTTTTATAAAATTTAACAAAATAAAAATCCTATTATTAAATAAAATATAATTGATAATACACCACATATAAGAGAATAAGGTAATTGTGTTTTTACATGATCAATATGATCAGCAGCTGCACCAGTTGAAGAAAGAACAGTTGTATCTGAAAGTGGTGAACAATGATCTCCAAATACTCCTCCACCAGCAACAGCAGCAAATGAAGCTATAACAAGTGGAGTAATAGTATTATTTGTAAAACTAAAAGCAAGAGGTAATGCAATAGGCATACATATTGCAAATGTTCCCCAAGAAGAACCAGTAGCAAAAGCCATTATTGCTGAAATTATAAATATTATTGTTGGTAATAATGAAGGTGATAAAAAAGATTCACTTAATGACACAATATAATTTGCTGTTCCCATATCTTTACTTAATTCATTAACAGAATATGCTAATGCAAGTAACATAACTGCTGGAATAGCTCCTTTAACACCATTTGTTGTTGTATCCATAATTTCTTTAAATGGTATACCTTGTATAAGCATACTTATATTCATAAAAATTATTACAAATAAAAAAGCTTCCATAGTTTTTGCAGAATTAAATTTAATATATGTAAATATTGCTATTGATATAATCATAATTATTGGTAAGATAAAATTCAAAAAAACTCTTGTTTTTATACCTTCATAAGCTTTCATATCTGTAAGTTCCTTACCAATAAGAGGTACAGCTCCATCTCTTAAAACTTTTCCTTCTTCTGTTGCTCTTTTTTCAGCTTTTTTCATAGGTCCAAAATCCTTAATTATTCCAGAACCAACTAAACCAACAAGTATAACAGCAAATATTGGATAAAAATTATATGGTATTGCTTTCAAAAACAAATTAGATGCATCTTCTTGAGTAATAATACAGCCAACACCAACAGCAAGACTCATAAGATATGCTGCCCAACCTGTTACAGGCATAAGAACACTAATAGGTGCTGAAGTAGAGTCTGCAATATAAGCTAATTTTTCTCTTGATATCTTAGCCTTATCAGATATACTTCTCATTGTAGAACCAACAAAAAGAGGACTAAATGAATCACTAAAATAAACAAATATTCCTAATAACCAAGATGCAAGTTGTACACCTTTTCTACTTAAATTTTTATTATGAACAAATTGAGAAAAACCTTGTATTGCTCCTGTTTTTTGAAAATATGCAACTATAATTCCAATAAAAGTATTTAACAACATAACCCAAGCAAAACTTGTTGTACCTAAACTTTCTTTTAAAAGAGTTGGAAACCCAAATACTCCTTGACCTGCAAGAATCGTACCAACAATACAAGCAACTGTAAGAGATATAATAGTATTTCTTGTTAAAAATGAAAGAAATATTGCAAGTAATGATGGTATTATTGATAATATTCCCATATTAACTACTTCTTCCATAAATCTCCTCCTTTTTAAATTATTAATTAATATAATCTTATAAAATTATTTGATTTCGAAATTGTTGCTGGTGGTGCAAAATCAAGATTTTTATCAGATATTCCTAATATATCCTCCGGTCTTATCCAAGGTCTATTTTGTATAGCACTTGTTTCTTCGTGTGTAAGATATCCCATATAAGTTGTAAGACTTCTTCTTAAATATCCATCTATAACACAAGCCTCTTTTACTCCTTTGTTTAAAATATTTTTAAAATGTGGTAAAACTGAACCTGCATAAGCTATTGAAGTCGAATGTGCAATAGCACCTGGTATATTACTTACACAATAATGAACTATTCCTTCTTCAATATATCTTGGTTCTTGATGAGTTGTTTCTCTAAAAGATTCTATTGCACCATTCTCATCATTACTTATATCGACAATAACTGAACCTTTCTCCATAAGTTTCAACATTTCTCTATCAATAAGAAAATCATTTGTTCCTTTTGGCCATTTAACACAATTTAAAACTATATCTATTTGAGGCAATATTTTTTTAATATTTTCTTTCGTACAAAAAGATGTATTAATTCTTTCATTATAAATTCTTTGCACTTCTCTTAATGTACCAATATTTATATCCATAACAGTAATCCAAGCACCTAAAGAATTTAAAACTTCTAAAGCTGCTCTCCCAACAATACCAGCACCTAATATAAGTACATTCATTCCAGGAGCTCCACCAAGTCCACTAACAAATTTTCCTTTTCCTCCATTTATAGTTAACATTGATTCTAAACCAAATAGAGCTCCTTGTTTTCCTGCTGCTTCACAATTTGGTGAACCATATCTATGAGAATCTTCTGCAGTAAAAGCTATAACTTTTCTATCTAATAAAGCTTGTACTTCTTCTTTATGTGCTGCTGGATGTATACAAGTAAATATAATTTGACCTTCTCTTAACATATTAAATTCAGTCGGTTCTATTTCTTTTACTTTTGCTAAAAAATCACATCTTTCATACATTTCTTCTGCTGTTTCAATTATTTCTGCTCCAGCTTCAATATAACTTTTATCAGAAAACCCTGCTTTCTCTCCAGCTCCTTTTTGAACTAAAACTATATGTCCATCTGATTTTATAGAAGCAATTTCAATTGGTGTTGCAATTGTTCTATATTCACCTTTTTTAATATCCTTTAATAACCCAAAAACCATATTATACACTCCTTAATTAATAAAAATAAAAAAACCTTTTAAGCAAAAGAGCCTAAAAGGTATATATAATTTACCAATTTAATCTTCTGCCCTATTTGAATTAGCACTCTTCATATGGTTTGGACAAAACCAAAGAAACAGTACTGTATTTATTCAATACAGTCCCAAGCATAATTATTAATGCTTTCGGCGAATTTCCCTTTCATTAAAAAAACTACTCTTGATTTTCGCGACCTCTAAATTCAAATATATTAATAAAATATATCAATAATAATATTACTTAAATATTTATTTGTCAATAGAAAAATTTATTTTTATAAATTTTTTTGTAATTTTATGTAACTTAAAATAAAATTTTATAAAAATTAATCATTATTTATGGTATCAAAATTAACTCACAAGTATAATTTTCAAATTTTTCATTTATCTTATTATTTACCAATAGTGTAGCCTCCTCTAAATCTTTAATTAACAAAACGTTAGTAGAATTTTTAAAATAAACTGCTATCCATAAATGTCTACCTGTTTTAGTAATATCAAAAAAAACAATTTCAAAATTATATTTAATCATTACATCACTACAAATTAACTTAATATTATTAACAATATCTTCATTCGGACAAAACAAAAAAATACCTTTTATAGAATTAAAAAGAATTTTTATATTTTCTGGTAACATAAAAAAAATAATAATTATAGCAACTATTTGATCAAAATATGGTATTAAAAACTCTAAATTAATTTTATCTAAAAATTTTGCAAAAAAAAATGCTCCAGCCATACCCAAACTATATGCAATATCTAATTTCCAACCTAAAAGCTCTGCTTCAATTGATGGTGATGATAAACATGTGTTCATCTTTTTCATTATAATATATATAATTATACTAAAAATACCAATAAGAAATTGGAAATTTGTAATTTTTTGTATATCTAAAAAACTACCACCATATAATATAGATTTTATTATTTCAGCTGAAACATTTATACTCACTGATAATAGCATAAACCCTTTTATAATTAAACATATAGATTCTATTTGAAAATATCCATAAGGACGTTTTTCAGAAATAGGTTTATAAAATAATGGTGTTAAAAATATCAATAATGCTATAAAAATTAATTCCACTGTATCATAAACAGCATCCATTAAAACTGAATTTGAACCAGTAGATATAGCAAACAAAAATTCAATAATAGCAAATATTAATCCAGCTATAAAAGAAATAATTAATATATTTTTTTCTTTTTTTTCACTTCTCATAAATACCTCTATAAAGTTATATTTAATATTATACTATAATTATTTAAATAAAAAAATCAGAAAAATTGGAATATTATATAAAATAAACAATTATTGAAAAAAATTTTATAGTTTGCTATAATGAGTAAAAGATTTACAGAGTAGAATATTATACGTTAAATACTTTTTAGACGGGGAGTTGCTAAAAAGAGAAAAGTTTTACTACTTATAATATTCGCATCCCGCTGTTATATATAGTTGCATACTTTTTATTGCTTTCTGTGTATAACAAAAAATATTAATATAACTAAAGGAGGCAATAAAAATGAAACTTTTAATCGAAAAAATGAAAAGCTCAATAAATGAATTAAAAAATACAAAAAATATTGCTATTGTTGGAATGCTTATTGCTATTGCTGTATTATTAGGTTTTTTTGCTACAATACAAATTGGCGAATTTATAAAAATAGGATTTTCATTTATACCTAATGAGTTAACAGCCATGCTTTTTGGACCCTTTGTAGCTGGTATAATGGCTGGTATAAGTGATATTTTAAAATTTACTATAAAATCTACTGGTAATTTTATACCAGGATTTACTATTAGTAGTATATTAAGTGGTTTTATATATGGTTTTATACTATATAAAAATCCTATTAGTCTTAAAAGAATAATATTTGCAAAATTAATTACTACTATATTCATAAATACTATATTAAATACATATTGGTTAACTATATTTTATGGAAAAGCATTTTTTATACTTCTAGCTACAAGAATACCAAAACAATTAATAATGTTTCCTATTGAAGTATTTATATTTTATGCAATAGTTAAATCACTTGATAAAATTCTAAAACAAATTAAAACAAATAAATTATAATAAATAATAAATTCGGAGGTTATAATATGAAAAAACAAAAATCTAAAATGGAAATTCTATTTGAAAAAAAACAAGAGCAAATGACGAAAAATCATAAAGGTCCTCGACTATCAATAGGTCTAATTGTAAAAAATGAAGAAAAACATATAGATAAATGTCTATCTGCATTAGAAACACTAAGAAAAGAACTTGATTGTGAGCTTATAATAGGTGATACTGGTTCAACAGATGCAACAAAAGAAATAGCATTAAAATATACTGATAATGTATTTGATATCATTTGGGAAGATGATTTTGGTTCTGCAAGAAATCAAGTTATGGATAAAGCTAAAGGAGAATGGTTTTTAACTCTTGATGCTGATGAATATCTTGATGAGAACATAACAGAAATTATAGATTTCTTTAAAACAAATAAACATATAAAATATAATTCTGCATTCATAAAAAGAATTGATTATACAGGAATTAGTAATACTGAATTCAATACTGGATTTATAAATATAGTAAGATTTGTAAGACTTTCTACTGGTATTAGATATAATGCTAAAATTCATGAATCTCTACCAGAAATTACTCCTTCAAAATTTCTCTTAAACTCAACACTTCATCATTATGGATATATATACGAATCTGAAGAAGAGAAAATTAAAAAATTTAAAAGAAATGATGATCTTTTAGTTAAAGAATTAGAAGAAACCCCAAATAATTTAAGAACATTATCTCATATCATGGATTCTGTTATGGATAAAGAAAAACAGAGAGAATATAGCGAAAGAATTGTATCAATTGTAAAAAAAAATAAAAATGACCAATATTCAGAACCTTGCTTTAGAAAAGCAATTTTATTTTTCTATTCAAATGAAAATAAAGAGTTAGCTCTAAATTTAGCTAAAGATGCTTTAAATTATTTTCCAAATTCATTCTATAATCAATTAGAAATGAATTATTTAATATTAGTTGATAAAATAAATAATAAAAAATATGATGAAATATTAGAATATTCAAAAAAATATATTAGTTTACATAAACAATTTAAAGATAATAAATTTAATTTAAGAGAAACATTATCCTCAAGTGTACCAATATCTGGTTCTGAATTAACATTTAATTCTACAATTATACTAAGTATATTATCAATTTTATCAGAAGATAATAAAGAAAAAATAAATATCTCTGATAATTTGTTAAATGATTTAAAAGAAATTTTTAATTCTATATATAATAAAAATATCAAAATAAACCTAATATATAATTATATATTATTATGTGCAAAATTGTGTGAATATGATATTGATATCAAAAACAATTTAAACGACTTTTTTAGAAGTATATTCAATAAAGAAAGTACAGATACTGTAAAATATAATGATGAAAAAAGCCTAGAAAAAATAAATGAAAATAAAAGAAAATTCACAGAAAAAATATTAGAAAAAATATATTTTGAAAATAATTCTAATAAAAACTTTTTAAAACAGATATCAGAAACCAATATTAACAATAATTATATAAATTGGATACGTATATCTACAACAGAAGATAAAGATAAAATTAATAACGCTCTTAGAAAAACAGCAGAAGAAAATATTGATATGGAAAATTATCCAAAAATACCTTACGAATTAGCTATAAAATATAATTTAATATTACCTAAATTTTATATGAATCAACCAATAGAATTACTAGAAAATATAATAGGAATATATAGTTACAATAATAAAAATTCATTAGAAGATATAAATAATTATATTTCAAATAATAATTTAACAAATAACATTTTTAATATAAATTGGAGTCTTAATCTAATAAGAATAGGATTAAGTATGCAAAATAAAAACATATTGTCAGAAGATAATGAAATAAAACAAATTAAGGATAATAATAAAAATAACAATAATAATATAGAAAATACTATTTCATCTGAAGAAATAATAGATAAAAAAGATGAAGAAAAAATAAAAATCAAATATGATAGTAGCTTAATTATTAAACTATCTAATGAATATAACAAAATACAAAAATTATATTTTCAAAAAATTTATAATAAAGATATCATAGATGATGAATTTATATCAATATTATCGAAAGAACATCGTTTTGGATTCTATTTTATAAAAGCAATGGATATGTTTAATAATAAAAATTATGTAGAATTTATAAAAAGACTTAAAATAGCTTTAAAACACGATGATTATATGAAAAATTTTGTTGAGTTTTATCAAGATTATATAACTGAAAATTATTTAAATAAATATGATGAAGAACAAGAAAAAAATGAAGAATTCTTATTACTTGCAAAAAAAGTAAAAGAACAAGCAAATAATTTTATCAATTCAGGAATGAAAGAAGAAGCCAAACAAGTATTAAATCAACTTTTAAAATTATGTCCTAATGATACTGAAATCACAGAAATTTTAAACAAAATAAAATAAAAAAAATAAAAAGACATAAAATTTATGTCTTTTTATTTTTTTTATTTTACAACAAAATTAATAATTTTTTTAGGAACATATATCTCTTTGACTATCTCCTTTCCATCAATTTTTGCACTAATTAATTTCTTAGCTTTTAAAATAATAGAATTTTTATCCTCATCATTTTTAATAAAAATAATATCTCTTACCTTTCCATTAATTTGAATAGGTATTTTAATAGTTGATAAAGTAAGTTTTTCCTTATCATATATAGGCCATTTCTTCTCAAAAACAGAATTATTATTTCCTAAATGTTGCCACATTTCTTCAGCTATATGAGGTGCAAAAGGTGCAAGAAGTATTATTATTGTTTCAATTGTTTTCTTATCAATACCATTATATTTCTTTGCAATTTCAATTATATTATTTGTATATTCCATAAAACCACTTATAACAGTATTCATTGTTAAAGATTCAATACGTGTTGATATCTCATAAATCATTTTATTTCTCATAAAATCCATTTCATCATTTGTCTCAATAATATTATCTTTATAATTCAATACAAATTTCCATACCTTATTTAAATATCTAAATACTCCATCAATACCACTATCATCCCATTCTGAATCAAGCTCTGGTGGACCAACAAAAAGTTCATACATTCTTAAAGAATCACAGCCATATTTTTCAACAAGAACATCTGGAGAAACAACATTCCCCTTTGATTTAGACATCTTAAATCCATCTTTTGTAATCATTCCTTGATTGAATAACTTTACAAATGGTTCATCAAAATCAACCACACCTATATCATATAAAAACTTTGTATAAAAACGAGCATATAAAAGATGTAAAACGGCATGTTCAATACCTCCAACATACATATCAACTGGAGCCCATTTATTTAATTTTTCTTTACTTGCAAGTATATTATCATTTTTTGAATCTACATAACGTAAAAAATACCAAGAAGAACCTGCCCATTGAGGCATTGTATTAGTTTCTCTTTTTGCATTCTCACCACAACAAGGACACTTTGTATTTACCCAACTTTCAATAGAAGCAAGAGGTGATTCTCCTGTATCAGTAGGTTTATAACTTTCAACATTAGGTAAAATAACTGGTAAATCATCTTCTGGAACTGGAACAGCTCCACAATCTTTACAATGTATAATAGGTATAGGTTCTCCCCAATATCTTTGTCTCGAAAATACCCAATCTCTTAATTTATAATTAGTTGTTTTCTTACCAAATCCTTTTTCCTCAATATAATTTGGTGCTTCAAGTTTTAATTTTGATGATTTAATACCATTCCAGTCCCCTGAATTAATTACTATTCCATCACCACTATAAGCTTCTTCAAGTTCTTTTAAATCAGAGCCTTCCTCTTGTATAACTTGTAATATAGGTAAATCAAATTTTTTAGCAAATTCAAAATCTCTTTGGTCATGAGCTGGTACACACATAATAGCACCTGTTCCATAATCTGCAAGAACATAATCCGAAATCCATATTGGAATTAAACTATTATTTAAAGGATTTATAGCATATCTTCCTGTAAATACTCCAGTTTTTTCTTTATTTGTTATTCTATCAACAGAAGACTTTGTTGAAGCATTAAAACAATATTTTTCAACTTCTTTCTTTTGTTCATCTATTACAATTTTATCAATAATTTTATGTTCTGGAGCAACAACCATAAACGTTGCACCAAAAAGAGTATCTGGTCTTGTTGTATATACTGTAATTTTTTCATCAATATCATTTACAACAAAATCAACTTCTGCTCCATAACTTTTTCCAATCCAATCACTTTGCATTTTTTTTACTTTTTCTGGCCAATCAAGTTTATTAAGATCCTCTAGAAGTCTTTCTGCATATTCTGTTATCTTCAACATCCACTGGCGAAGATTCTTTTTAGTTACTATTGAACCACATCGTTCACAACTTCCATTTGTTGCCTCTTCATTAGCAAGAACACATTTACAACTCGGACACCAGTTAAGAGGCATTTCTTTTTCATATGCAAGCCCTTTTTTAAACATTTGTACAAATATCCATTGTGTCCATTTATAGTATGAAGGATCTGTCGTATTTATTTCTTTATCCCAATCATATATAGCACTTATATCATAAAGTTGCCTTTTAGCATTAGCAATATTTTCTTTTGTTGATATAGAAGGATGTATATTATTTTTAATAGCAAAATTTTCTGCTGGAAGCCCAAAAGCGTCCCAACCCATAGGATGTAACACTTGGTAACCTTGTAAAATTTTATATCTACTTATAACATCACTTAAAACATATCCTCTCCAATGTCCAACATGAAGTCCAGAACCTGAAGGATATGGAAACATATCAAGACAATAATATTTAGGTTTTTTATCATCTTCTTTATTTATAGAATTTTTATTCCATTCTTCACGCCATTTTTTTTCAATTTTATTAAATTCATATTTTATATTCATAAAAATCCCTCCTAAAAAATATTAAAAATAAAAAAATCTTTTCATCTTATTTACTATATAAAGAGACGAAAAGAATATCCGTGGTACCACTCTATTTTATTTAATAAAAAATATTAAATACACTTAAAATCTTTAACGCAGACATACGTTACTTCCTACTTTAAAATATTCAGAGTAAAGCTCAAAGGCGAGTTCAATATAAAATTAATACTATCTTCCAGCAAATGATAGCTCTCTAAAATTAATAATATATCTAATATTCCTTTTCATAGCATTTCAAATTTTAAATTAATAATATATATATCATAAAATTATATAAAAATCAATAATTTTTTAATTAAAAAAATTTTTAATTATACAGTATTTAAAAC
>X157_Grey_Heron__coassemble_1855_pt1 | contig 10270 bp, 11 predicted proteins | sample X157_Grey_Heron__metabat2_low_PE_010 | metagenome-assembled genome bin X157_Grey_Heron | reverse complement strand
ATATTATATAATTATAATTTTTTTAAATATAAATATATAATTTATATAAATTGAAAAATAATAGTTTAATTATTTATGAAATAAATTATAATTATTTAGATATTAAATATTTTATTTTGAGGAGAGATATTTTGAAAAGTTTAAGTTTTTATATACATATACCATTTTGTATTAAAAAATGTAATTATTGTGATTTTGTTTCTTATAGTAATTATGAAAGTTTATTTGATTTATATATAAATTCTCTTATTTATGAAATTATTAAAAGTAAAACTTATTATTTAAATTATGAAATAAAATCTATATTTTTTGGAGGAGGAACACCTTCGATAATTAATTCCGAATATATTAGAAAAATTCTTAATACGATTTTTAATAATTTTACTATTTCAAATGATATTGAAATTACTATAGAGATTAATCCTAAAACTATTGATTTAAAAAAACTTAAAGTCTATAAAGAAATAAATATAAATAGATTAAGTTTTGGTGTACAAGCTTGGCAAAATAATATTTTAAGCTATTTAGGTAGAGTTCATAATATAGAAGATTTTGTTAAAAATTTTTATCAAGCAAGAGAAATAGGTTTTAATAATATAAGTGTAGATATAATGTTTTCTTTGCCAAATCAGACATTACAACAATGGGAAGAAACTCTTAAAAATATAATAGACTTAAATTTAGAACATATTTCAATTTATAGTCTTATTATAGAAAAAGGAACATATTTTTATAAACTTTATAATGAAGGTTTATTAAATTGTTGTAATGAAGATTTAGATAGGGAGATGTATTATTTAGCAAAAAGTATGTTAGAATATAATTCTTATATACATTATGAAATATCAAATTTTGCTAAAGATGGATTTGAATGTTATCATAATAAAGTGTATTGGAATTGTAATGAGTATATAGGGTATGGATTAGGGGCACATTCATATTTTAAGAATCAAAGATATCATAATACATATGATATTAATAAATATTTATCTTTAAAAAATAATTTTAATATTATAAAAGAAGATTTAGAAAATTTATCGATTGAAGATATGTATGCTGAATATATTTTTATGGGTTTAAGAATGATGAGAGGAATATCTAAAAAGGAATTTTTTAAAAAGTTTAACAAAAATATATATGATATATATAAAAAAGAGATAGAATATTTAAAAAGTTTTGATCTTATTTATGAAAATAATGATAGTATAATTCTTACTAATAAAGGAATAGATATATCTAATGTTGTTTTTGAAAAATTTATTGTTTAATATGTTTTGTATTTTTATGAATAATTAGTATATTATCAATATATAATAATATTAATAAAATTTTTTTTAAAAATCACTTGACATAATGCTTATCAAGTGATATTTTAAGAATATAAATTAGCACTCAAATAAAGTGAGTGCTAACAAAAGGTTAGCAAGGAGTGTTGATATGGCTTTAAATGAAAGAAAAATAAGAATTTTGAAAGCTATTATAAGTGATTATATATTAACAGCTGAGCCAGTAGGATCAAGAACTCTTGCTAAAAAGTATAATTTAGGAGTTAGTTCAGCAACTATAAGAAATGAAATGAGTGATCTTGAAGATATGGGATTTATAGTTCAGCCTCATACATCTGCTGGACGTATTCCTTCAGAGTTGGGATATAGACTTTATGTTGACCATATTATGAATAAAAGTGAACTTACTAAAGAAGAACAAGAATTTATACAAAGAGTTGTTTCTGGGAATATATCAAGAATAGAATATCTTATGGAAGAAACAGCAAAAGCACTTTCTATATTAACTAATTATACTACTTTTATTTCAGAACCAGCTTTGAAAAGGACTAGACTTAAACAAATAAGAATTATACCACTTGATGATAATTCAGTTATGCTTATTATTGTTACAGAAGGTAATTTTGTTAAAAATCATATTATAAATGTTAATGTGTCTCCAAGTGAATATGATTTGTTTTCTGTTTCAACAAGAATAAATAATATACTTAAAGGTAGTACTCTTGAAGATATAAATGAACATACAATAATAAAGCTTCAAAAGGAATTGAAAGATTATAGTGAACTTTTAAAACCAGTACTTAAAGCAGTACAAAAAACTATACGTTCTGCTGAAAATGTTTATCTTCATATGTTTGGGGCAAAAAATATTTTAAAATTTCCTGAATTTAGTGATATTGAAAAAGCTCAAGAAATATTCAAAGTTTTTGAAGAAAAAAGTAATATTGTTAATATTATTGAATGTACAAAAGATAATGATATGAAAATTTTAATAGGTAATGAAATAAATATTAAAGAAATGAAAGATTGTAGTGTTATAACAACAACTTATAAAATGAATGATAATACTAAGGGAAGTATTGGTATAATAGGGCCTACAAGAATGAATTATGATCAAGTTGTTACAGTTTTGAATGAAATGGTTAAAAATATTGAAAATGTATTAAAATCGGTTTCAGAGCAAAAGGATATATAGTTGGAGGTTTATTATATGGTTGAAAATATTAATGAAGAAGATAAAATTTGTGAAGATATTAAGGATAAAGATGATAATAAAAATGATGAGAACTTAGAAAATATTCAAGAAATTGATGAAAAGGTTATTGATAAATTTGATAATGAAGAGATTATTGAATTACAGAAAAAAGTAGATGATTGTTTTGATAAATATCAACGTACGCTTGCTGAGTTTGATAATTTTAGAAAAAGAACATCAAAAGAAAAAGCAATAGTATATGATGATGCTATAAGAGATGTGATATTGAAGTTTTTACCAGTTGTTGATAATTTTGAAAGAGCAATAGCATCATCTCAAGATAAAGATGATAATTTTTATAAAGGTATTGAGATGATATTAAAACAAATAAAAGATATATTTAGTTCTATTGGTGTAGAAGAAATATCATCAATTGGGGAAAAATTTGATCCTAGTTTCCATTCTGCAGTTGATCATGAAGTAAATGATTCATATGGAGAAAATGAAATTATAAGTATTATGTTAAAGGGATATAAATATAAAGATAAGGTTATTCGTCATAGTATGGTTAAAGTTGCTAATTAAATTTTGAATCATATTTTTAAAGTTTTAATTTTTAAAATGTAAGTATATTTAAAATATAGTATAATTTTTTAGGAGGTTTTTAATTATGGGTAAAATAATAGGTATTGATTTAGGAACAACTAATTCTTGTGTTGCTGTTATGGAGGGTGGTCAGCCAGCTGTTATAGTTAATTCAGATGGTGGAAGAACTACACCTTCAGTTGTAGGTTTTGCGAAAAATGGAGAAAGACTTATTGGTGAGCCAGCAAAGCGTCAAGCTATTACAAATCCAGATAATACTATAAGTTCTATTAAACGTCATATGGGAGATCATTATAAAGTTAAAATTGAAGATAAAGACTATTCACCTCAAGAAATATCAGCTATGATATTACAAAAATTAAAGAAAGATGCAGAAAGTTATCTTGGCGAAACAATATCAGAAGCAGTTATTACAGTTCCAGCATATTTTAATGATGCTCAACGTCAAGCAACAAAAGATGCTGGAAAAATTGCAGGTCTTGATGTTAAGCGTATCATAAATGAGCCTACTGCTGCTGCTCTTGCTTATGGGCTTGATAATGAAAGTGAACAAAAAATTATGGTTTATGATTTAGGAGGAGGTACTTTTGATGTTTCTATTATTGAAATAGGTGATGGAGTTATAGAGGTTCTTTCTACAAATGGTGATACTCATCTTGGTGGAGATGATTTTGATCAAAGAATTATTGATTTTCTTGTTGCAGAATTTAAAAAATTAGAAAGTATTGATTTAAGTGCAGATAAGATGGCTATGCAAAGACTTAAAGAATCAGCTGAAAAAGCTAAAAAAGAACTTTCAACTGTAACAACAACAAATATTAATCTTCCTTTTATCACAATGAATCAAGAAGGAGTAGCAAAACATCTTGACATTAATCTTACAAGAGCTAAATTCGATGAAATAACAGCAGATCTTGTTGATAGAACAATGGATCCTGTAAAAACAGCTCTTAAAGATGCTGATTTACAACCTTCTGAACTTGATAAAGTTCTTCTTGTTGGTGGTTCAACAAGAATTCCAGCTGTTCAAGAAGCAGTTAAAAAATATACAGGAAAAGAACCTTTTAAGGGTATAAATCCTGATGAATGTGTTGCTATAGGTGCTTCTATACAAGGTGGTAAACTTGCTGGAGATGCTGGTGCAGGTAGTGTACTTCTTCTTGATGTTACACCTCTTTCACTTGGTATTGAAACACTTGGAGGAGTAGCTACAAAACTTATAGAAAGAAACACAACAATACCAACAAGTAAAAAACAAGTATTTTCAACAGCAGAAGATAATCAAACAGCAGTTGATATTCATGTTGTACAAGGTGAAAGACCACTTGCTAAAGATAATAAGACTCTTGGTCAGTTTAGACTTGATGGAATTGCACCAGCAAGAAGAGGAGTTCCACAGATTGAAGTTTCATTTGATATTGATGCAAATGGTATTGTTAACGTTTCTGCTAAAGATCTTGGAACAGGTAAAGAGCAAAAAATTACTATTACAGCAGGTTCAAATCTTAGTGATGAAGAAATTGATAAAGCTGTAAAAGAAGCTGAACAATATGCTGAAGCTGATAAGAAACGTAAAGAAGCTATAGATATTAAAAATGAAGCAGATTCTCTTATATTTCAAACAGAAAAAGCAATGGAAGAACTTGGTGATAAATTAGATTCAAATGAAAAGTCACAAATTGAATCTGAGCTTACAAAACTTAAAGATGCTATAAAAGATAAAGATATCGAGACAATGTCAGATACTGATATTGAAAATATTAAATCTTCTACTGAAACACTTAAGAATGAGTTTTATAAAATATCTGAGAAATTATATCAGCAAGTACAATCAGAACAAAGTGAAACAGAAGCAGCTTCAAATGTTAATAGTGATGTTGTTGAAGGAGAAGGAAAAGAGTTATAATATTTGACACCCTATAATGTATAAGGGGCAGGTGTTTTGCCTGTCCTTTTTATATAATGTGTAAGTTAAGATTTTGATGTATAGTATTATACATACTATTAAAATATATTAGTAAGGTTGGTGAATATTTTGTCAAATAAACGAGATTATTATGAAGTATTAGGTATTTCAAAAAATGCAAGTGAATCAGAAATTAAAAAAGCATATAGGAAACTTGCTAAAAAATATCATCCAGATGCAAATCCTGGTAATAAAGAATTTGAAGAAAAGTTTAAAGAACTTGGAGAAGCTTATGAAGTATTAAGCGATCCACAAAAGAAAGCTCAATATGATCAGTTTGGACATTCTGCATTTGAACAAGGTGGAGGCTTTGGTGGAGCAGGCTTTGGTGGTATGAATTTTGATATGAATGATATATTTGATATATTTGGCTTTGGTGGTTTTGGTAGTGGAGGTTCAAAGAAGAATGGACCTAGACGTGGTTCGGATATTAATGTTTCAATTTCAATATCTTTTGAAGAAGCTGTTTTTGGAGTGAAGAAGGAAATACAAGTTTCTGTTATTGATGAGTGTGATACTTGTAAGGGAGTTGGAACTAAAGTAGGAACATATCCTGAAACTTGTAAGCGATGTAATGGAACAGGACAGGAAAAGATTGTTCAACAATCATTACTTGGTTCTATAAGAACTGTAAGAACTTGTTCTTCTTGTAATGGAACAGGAAAATTTATTAAAGATCCTTGTGGTAGTTGTAATGGAACAGGAAGGGTTAAAAAATCTAAAAAGTTTGAAGTTAATATTCCTAAAGGTATTGATAATGGTCAAACTATACGTCTTGCTAATAAAGGAAATGTTGGAGAAAAAAATGGAGGTAATGGAGATCTTCTTGTTACTGTGTATGTCCAAAGTCATAATGTTTTTAAAAGGAAGGGTATTGATGTATATAGTAATGTAGAAATAAATTTTGTTCAAGCTGCTTTAGGAAGCGAGATAAAGATTACAACACTTGATGGAGAAGAATTTTATAATGTTAAACCAGGAACACAACCAGAAACTGTAGCTGTTCTTAAAGGAAAAGGTATACCAAATATAAGAAATCCTAAAATAAGAGGTGATCATATAATTCTTTTTAAAGTCAAAATTCCTACTGATATGTCTCAAAGACAAAAAGATCTTTTACGTCAATTTTATGCTGAAGGAAATATTTCAATTGATAATATGAATTTTGAGAAAAAGGAAGAGGAAAAGAAGGGATTTTTTGATAAAATAAAAGAAGCTTTTGAAAAAGATGAATAATTTAGGAGGTAAATTTTTTGAAGTATGAATATAAGACAAGTGGTATTTGTCCTATTAAAATAGACTTTGAAGTTGAGAATAATAAACTTAAAAATGTAGTTTATTATGGTGGTTGTAATGGCAATTTGAAAGGAATTTCAAGTCTTATTGAAGGTATGGACATTGATGATGTTATTAATAAGTTAGATGGTGTAACTTGTGGTATAAAGAATACAAGTTGTCCAGATCAACTTTCAAAGGCTTTGAAGGCTTATAAAAATAATGAGTTATAAAATAAACACATCTTTAAATTTTTAAAGATGTGTTTATTTTTGTAAAATATATGATATAATTTTACAATAGTTTATAAAAAAGGAATGATAATATGAAAAAATTGTTTGTTATGGTAATTGTATTAGTTTTTTTAATGAATATTAGTTTTATTAATATTATATTTGCAAATGCTAATGAAAATAATATTATTGAAGAAAGTAATGATATTTCAATTTATTATGAAAAACAAATTTATAATTATAATAATAAATATGAATTTATATTTTTTAATGGATTACCATTGTCAAACATAAATATTATAGATATTGATAATGATAAGTTTTTACCTTTAAGGAGAATTAGTGATTATTTAAATATAAATTTAAAATGGAATAATAGTAATGGTATTATAACTATGATTGTTGAAAATAATAAAATTGATTTTAAAAATGGAGATAGTTATATAATTGTTAATGATAAAAAAAGTGTTTTTAATGGTAAGTCAAAATTAATAGATGGAACTACTTATGTTAATATTGAATTTATTAAAAATTATTTGAATTGTAATGTTGAATATTTTACTAAAAATCATAAGGGTAAAGATTTATTATATATTTCAATATATAATTATGATAAAAGCCCTATTTCAAAAGCTGAAAGTACTAAAATTTTAAAAAATAATCTTATAAATGCTTACGAATTTAAATTTGGTAAGTTTATACCTTTATTAGGAGGGGAAATAAAAGAAGAAGGAGATAAGGGTGATTTAAGATATTATATAACAAATATTGAAGTTATTTCTGAAAATAGTATTTATTATATATATAAGGATTATAGATTATATTATAATTTCTATGTTAATAAATATACAGGAAATGTTTATAAAATTTATAGTGATAATAATTATATATTCATAGAAGATTTTAATATAGAGAATGCTTTGAATTTTGAATAGAAATTTAAATATTATTTTAAATAAATAAAAATTAATTGTTTTTTTATGAATTTAGTAGGTATGTGTAATTAGGTTATATAAATTTATATTGACAAAATTACTTAACTGTGTTAGATTTATTTATAGAAAGACAAGAGTCTTTTTTTTATGCAAAAATTTGTATTAATCGGAGGTGGAAGTGTTGAGAACTAAAATTACCTTAGCTTGTACAGAATGTAAGCAAAGAAATTACAACACAACTAAAGACAAAAAAACTCATCCAGATAGAATGGAAATGAAAAAATATTGCAGATTCTGTAAGTCTCATAAGTTACACAAGGAGACAAAATAATGAGCTTACAACCTGAAAGGGAAGTGAAAACAATGCAAGAAAAAGACACCAAGGTCCCAGATGAGAAAAACGAACATAAAAAATCTAATTCTAAAAATGAAAAAGATAATAAAAAAAATAAAAAACATTCTTTTTCTGAAACAGTTGCAGATTATAAAGCTGAATTTAAACAAATTGTATGGCCGACTCGTAAAGAGGCAGCAAGTAAAACAGTTACGGTCATTGTTACGTCATTGCTTATAGGTGCTATAATCTTCTGTATGGATACTGTATTTGGAGGAGGTTACAACTTTATTTTAAGTCTTTTGAGTTAATTTAAAGTTTTATAAGTATATGAAAAGGATGGTATTATGTCTGACGAATTAAATAAATCTGAAAGAAATAACTTATCTGACGAATCAAAATGGTATGTTGTTCATACTTATTCAGGTTATGAAAACAAAGTAAAAGCCAATATTGAAAAAATTATCGAAAATAGAGGAATGCAGGATCAAATTCATCAGGTAATAGTTCCTTTGCAAGAATGTATTGAGATAAAAAATGGTCAGAAAAAAAATGTTCAGCGTAAAGTTTTTCCTGGCTATGTTCTTCTTAAAATGTTTATGAATGATGATACTTGGTATGTAGTTAGAAATACTAGAGGTGTTACAAGTTTTGTTGGACCTGGTTCAAAGCCAGTTCCATTAAGTGATGAAGAAGTAAAAGCAATGGGTATTGGCATTACTGTTGAAGAACTTGATATTAAAGTTGATGATGTTGTTAAAATTTCAAGTGGTCCTTTTGCTGAATCTGAAGGATATATTAAAGAAGTTAATACAAATAAAAGAACAGTTATTGTTGCATTGTCTATATTCGGCAGAGAAACACCTGTCGAGCTTGACTTTAATCAAATTGAAAAATTATAATAAAGTTAGTAAATTAAATTATTCGTTTTTTAGTAATGTGTGGATATTTTATTCACACGTGGGAGGGAAACCCCGTTAATTACCACATTTATAGGAGGTGCCGAAATGGCAAAAAAAGTTACAGGATTTATTAAATTACAAATTCCAGCTGGAAAGGCAACACCAGCTCCACCAGTTGGTCCAGCCCTTGGTCAACATGGTGTAAATATTATGGGCTTTTGTAAAGAGTTTAATGAAAAAACAGCTCAACAAGCAGGTCTTATTATACCAGTTGTTATTACAGTTTATGCTGATAGAAGTTTTAGTTTTATAACAAAAACTCCACCAGCACCTGTTTTATTAAAAAAAGCTTGTAAAATTGAATCAGGTTCAGGTGTACCTAATAAAACTAAAGTTGCAAAAATATCTAAAGCTGAAGTTATGAAAATTGCTGAAATAAAAATGCCAGACTTAAATGCAGCAACTATTGAAGCAGCTTATAGTATGATTTGTGGAACAGCAAGAAGTATGGGTATTGTTGTTGAAGAATAATATTATTATAAATTTTATATTTTAATTGGGTATTATCTCAATTTTATAAGTGGGAGGGAAGAACTCCCGATATTACCACATAAGGAGGTCACGAAAGTGAAAAGAGGAAAGAAATATATTGAAAAAGCTAAACTTGTAGATTCTACAATGCTTTATGATACAAAAGACGCTATTGATTTAATTGAAAAAACAACAGTTGCTAAATTTGATGAAACTGTTGAAGCTCACATTCGTTTAGGTGTTGACAGCAGACACGCTGACCAACAAGTACGTGGTGCTGTTGTACTTCCACATGGTACAGGTAAAAAAGTTCGTATTTTAGTTTTTGCTAAAGGTGATAAAGCTGATGAAGCTTTAGCAGCAGGTGCAGATTATGTAGGTGCCGAAGAGCTTATTCCAAAAATTCAAAATGATAATTGGTTCGAGTTTGATATAGTTGTTGCTACTCCAGATATGATGGGTGTTGTTGGACGTCTTGGACGTGTACTTGGTACAAAAGGTTTAATGCCTAATCCGAAGGCTGGTACAGTAACAATGGATGTTACAAAAGCTATTAATGATATTAAGGCTGGTAAAATTGAATATCGTCTTGATAAAACAAACATAATTCATGTTCCGGTTGGTAAAGTTTCATTTGGTTCAGAAAAACTTTCTGAAAATTTTCAAACTCTTATGAGTGCTATTATCAAAGCTAAACCAGCAGCAGCTAAAGGTCAATATCTTAAAAGTGTTGTTATATCAACAACAATGGGACCTGGAATTAAAATCAACACAGCAAAAATCTCTGAGTAATTTTTATTAAATTTATTCATGTAAATATAAAAAGGAAAGCTTGAGCTTTCCTTTTTATATTTATTTTGAAATAAAATTATATGAAATAGTTAAAATAAAAATAATAATCACTATTTTTTATGTTTTTCTAATTTATTATTTTATTTTCTTTATTAAAAAGTTTTTTAATAATTAATTATAATAAGTTTATATTTATAAAATTAAATATAAATAAA
>X157_Grey_Heron__coassemble_1853_pt1 | contig 10278 bp, 12 predicted proteins | sample X157_Grey_Heron__metabat2_low_PE_010 | metagenome-assembled genome bin X157_Grey_Heron | reverse complement strand
TTATATATTATATCATTTTTTAAATTATTTGCAATTTTAAAAATATATATATAATATATTAAAAATATTTATAAAAAATAATAAAAATCCATATTTAAAAATATGGATTTTTATTATTTTAATCACTTTTTAAATGAACTAATCCTTATCTTACTATCTTCAAAACCTGTTTTTCTCTTAACTATATCCATAATTTGTGCTATTTCAACTTCTGTTAAATTATCTTTCTCAACAACCACATCTACTGTCTCATCATCTATTCTTACATACGCCTCTTTAAAACCTTTTGATTTAATCATTGCTTCAGCTGAAGTCTCCTTTTCTATTCTTCCTTGAATTTCTAACATTGAGTTAGTACACTCATTTTTATTCTCAGGAGATATATTTTTATTATTTAACATTTCAGTTAATAATTCTGTTTGTTTTGCTCTTGATTGTTCTCTTTCAAGTCTAGCTTGTGCAAAATATTGTTCACTATCAATATTTGAATTAACAAAAACAGCTGCTCCCTCATCACTTGAAACAGTTAAAGCTCCCTCTCCCTCTGCTTTAGTCATATCATTATTATCATCAATAAATTCTGATGGTTCATTATCTGCAATAGGTTGTAAAGTTCCATCATCATTTAATATAGCATAAGCATCTCCCTCTTCTGTTATATTCATAGCAGTTTTTTTTGCACTTTCTTCTCTAGATTCAGAAAAATTCAAATAACCCGCAACTGCAACCATTATTGCTAATGTTGTAACTATAACCTGATTTCTTTTAATTGTAAACATTATGTATAACCTCCTATTTCATTTTAAAAACAGCTATTTTATGTGATGGTATACCAAGTAATGCTTCAGTAGCTTCTATAATTGCACTTTTTATATTAGCATTATTAGCACCTTGTGAAACTATTAAAGCTCCTTCTATATTTGGCATATTTTCAGAAATAACAAAAGGTTCTTTTCTTCCATCTTTAGTTTCCATAGAAATTGTTGTTTCTTCCAATATTTTTCTTTGAGTATTTATATTATTTCCATTTTCATTATCTATTTCTTCTTTTATATCTTTTGCAATAATTTTCTCCGAAGTATTTTTTAATGTTATCATAACTTTTGTATTCCCAGCTCCTTCAATTTCAGAAAGTATTAATGACATTTTTCTTTCAATATCATTTTCTATAAAAACATCATTTCCTACAGTATTCTTATCTTCTTCAATAACATTTTCACTTTTACTTTCAAAATCTTGAAAATCCTTCCTCTCATTTTTAAAAAAAGAACTAGTAATTATTAAAAGTATTATTCCTGTAATAAATATAGCAAAAATATCAGCTTTAAATTTTTTATTTGAGGAATTAAATAATTTTTTAAAAAAATCATTATTCATTTTTTCACTCCCTCATTCGTTTCTTATAATTACATTTTTAACACCATACTTTTCATAAATATAATCAAGTATTTTATCTTCATTAAAATATTTAATATCACAATAAATTAATATTTCAAAATCTTTAAAACTATTATTTTTCATTCTCACAATAACTTTAGGTTTATTTACATTTTCATAATAATTCTCATTTGAAAACTTATAAATATCCTTTTCAACCTCCTTCTCCATTTTTTTCATATATTCCGAATATGCAAATTCCTTTATATCATCTTTATTATAATAATTAGAAATATTATTATAAAAATTAATATTATAATTCATAAAATTATTCAAAGGGCTTAATATAACAGCAATAATCATAAACCCCATAAAAATATTTATAAATTTTTTAAAATTATTTTCTGGAAAAAGCATCTCGGCAAAAGAAATAAAAATCATAAACACTGCTATAAATTTTATATATGCTTTTATATCCTCTAACATTCTCTATAATTACCACCTTTTAATACTTTTTTATAAAATATTTGAACTAACAAGCATTATAATGGAAAAAATAAATATTATAGTTGATGTAATAACTGAACTCATAATTATAAAAGTAAAATCAGCAGCACAACTCATACAACCTATAAGCCTTTTATCACAAAAAGGTTCTGCTATTATACCAGCAAATTTATATATGATAAAAATAAGAAATAACTTTATAAGAGGAATACTGCATATTATAATAATAAATATAATCACACCTAAAGAAATACCACTTTTTAAAGAATTCATAAAAGCAATACCTGTTTCAATAGTACTTTGCATAACATCTCCAATAATAGGTATCGAACTAACAATAGCCTTTGCTGATTTACCTAATACTCCTGTAAAAACTGGTAAAGCTAATTTATGAAGTGAAATTATACTTGCGAAAAATAGTGCTGTAAATTTTAACATCAATGATATAGCTTTTTTAAAAAATTCAATTAAAGACTTCAATAACTCTCTTTCAGAAATATAATTTATAATATCAAATGTTGATATTGTAATAGTGCAAGGTATTAACAATGTTGATATAAAATTTATTATAAAATTTGATATTCCTGCTATAAAAGGAGCCATAAAAATACCTTCACCTATATTGCCAGTTGAAATAGAAATAGTTATAAAAACTGGTATAGTTATATTTAAAAAATTTCCCATATTATTTACTGTTTCAATTGCTATATTAGCTCCAGTATAAAATATATCAGATATAGATAAAATCATAACCATATAACAAACATAAAAACCTATTTCACCAACAGATCTACTACAAAATGAAGAAGTAATATTTTTTAATATACTACTTAATATCATTATCATAAACATACTAACAAAAATAGAAAAAACTGAATGAATTTCCTTAAATATAATATTTGAAATAGATGAAATTATTGACTGAAAAGAAATATCTATATTTCCTTTTAATATATTTTGAATAAAGTTATTAAAACTAATTCCACTTATATCAATTTCCAAATTATTTATAAAACTATCAATTTCTTTTATATGTAAATTATTAAGATAACTATTATTTAATTCATTAGAAAATACATTTATTTCTATATTAAAACAAAATAAAATTATTATAATAATAAAAATAATAAACTTTCTCATTTGTATTTTCATATTAAATATTCTCCTCCTATAATATTTATGAAAGAAGATTAGTAACAGTATTAATAAGAGCTGTAACAATTGGTATTGACAAACTCATAATAAGAATTTTTCCACCAAGTTCTATTTTAGATGCTATAAATCCAAAGTCAGCATCTTTACAAATTTGAACTGCAAATTCAGATATATATGATATAGCCATAACTTTCAAAACAATATTTATATATATATAATCTAAACCTGTTTTTAAATATATTTCTTTTAAAAAATTGATACTTTCTCCAAGTTTATCAAAAACCATAAATAAAATTAAAATTCCAGATATTAAAGCTGTAATTAAAGAATATTCAGGAGATGTTTTTTTTAAAACTAAGGCAAGAAAAGTACCAATTATACCAATAACAGCAATTTTTACAATTTCCATAAAATCACTCCTAATATTTTATAATCTAAAAAGCGTTTGAACTGTACTAAAAAGAGTATTTATATAATGTATAACCCAAAATAAAACTACAACAATACCTGCTAATGTTGTCATCATAGCTTGTTCTTCTCTTCCTGCTCTAATTAAAACCTGATTTAAAACAGCAACAAGTATACCAACAGCAGCAATTTTAAAAACTATATCTATTTCCATAAATTTATATTCACACCTTTCAATATAAATCTAGAATTATAAAAGAACAATAACTATTAAAAGTCCAAAAAGCATTCCTAAACTTCTATAAAGTTTCCTTCCTTTATCTCTTTTTTTTCTCAAATCTTCTAATGATCTTTCAATATAATATATAGCTTGTCTACCATTTTCTATTTGTCTTGAAAAATCTAAATATCCTATATTCTTTCCAAAATATAAAAATTCTTCAATATCATTTTCATTAAAATAGGATTTTTCATAATTCTCTAATATTGAGAATTCCCAAGCTTCATAAGCTGTTTCAAATTTATGTTCATATAATAAATCACTTGTTTTTTTAAATATATCTTTTGAAACACCATTAATTTTTTTTGAAATATTAAAAAAAACTTCTGAAAGTGGTAAATGCGTATATTCCATATTACTTATAAAAAGACTAAAACCATTTTTAATATCTTCAAGATCTTCTATTCTATACTTATCATTACTTTCTACATAAATTGAAAATAATGTTGTTGAAAAAATTACAAACAATCCTCCTATTATTTTAAAAATCATAATTGCCACCTTCTTATTTTATCTATCCTTTATAAATAACATTTCCATTATTTTCATAAATTTTTAATTCTTGTCCCATTTTTCCTAAAACTATATATCTATCAAAATATCTACTTTCCATTATTTTATTTAAACTTTTCTTACTATATATATCATCAATATTTTTACCATGTATAGTACATATTATAGAAACACCATTATTAAAAGCATTCATTAAAGCTAAAATATCATCTTCTTTACCTATTTCATCAACTGCAATAATTTCAGGAGACATACTTCTTAAAATCAATTCTATTCCTTCAGCTTTAGGACAACTATCTAAAACATCTGTTCTTATACCAATATCATTTCTACACTCTCCTAAAAAACTTCCACAAATCTCACTCCTTTCATCAATAACACAAACATTTTTCCCAAAAAAACCATTATCAGTTCCATTACTTAAATTCATTATAATATCCCTTAATATTGTTGTTTTTCCATATCCAGGAGGAGAAATTATCATAGTATTATAAATTTCATTTTTATTTGTTGTTATATATGGAATAACTTTTTTACTACATCCCTTTATTTGATGAGAAATTCTTATATTTATACTACTAATATTAGTTAAAGTTTTTATCTTATTATTTTCTAATACAACCTTTCCTAAAATACCTGCTCTATGACCTCCTTTGATAGTAATAAACCCTTTTCTTAAATCTTCATCAAAAGCATATAATGAATATCTACTCATAAGCTCAACGGTTTTATATATATCATCATTCTTAATAATTAATCCTTTTTTATAATCTAAAATTTTATTAAAATTTTTATCAATAAATATTTCTTTGTTAAAACTTCTAAATACTATTGGTCTATTATTTCTAATCCTTATCTCATATATATCATTTAATTCAAGTTCACTAAAAATTTCTATTGCCCTTTTTACAATTCCACCTGTCGAAATTAATAGCTCGTCCTTTATCATATAAATCAACTCCTCTAATATAAAATATATTATAATAACTAAATTTTTATGAAAAAAATTATATAATATTTATATAGATTTTTTCATAAAATATGATATAATATTTTCATAATTCTATATTTTATGATATTTTACTTCATAAGGAGTGTATTTCTATTATGTTAAATATACTTTTAATAAATCAAAACTTAAAAATTAACCATAATAATTTAAACTTTTTAATATCAAACGAATCAAATAATATTAATATTTTACAAGCTAAAAATCTTGCACACGCAGAAAAAATTTTCTCAAAAAATAAAATCAATATGCTTCTAATACTTGAACCATTATCAATTATAGATAATATATTTTATAACTCTTCACCAAAGCTAACTGTTCAAGTTTCAAATAAAATATTGAATATAAATATAAAAGATATACTTTTCATAGAATCTCATAAACATAAATGTATACTAAATACTATTGATAACAATTCTATATCAATACCTTTATCAATAGGAAAACTATCAGAAAAAATAAGTAACACATCACTAATAAGATGTCATAAATCTTACATAGTCAATATTGAAAACATATCTGTAATAGATAAATCTTCTGAAGCTTGGATTATAGAATTTAATAATTCTAAAAAAATTGCTTTTGTTAGTAGAAGTTATAGAAATAAAATTAATGAAATATTTAAAAATATTAATTAGAACAACTATAATTATTAAAATTATAGTTGTTTTTTATTTCAATATTAATAAATCTATATTGACAATAATAATTCTCAAATATAGAATTATGAAAACATAATCTAAAATAGTAAAAAAGGAATGAATTTAAAATAATATGAAAAAAATAATATATCCACAAATAAATTTTAATAAAACCATAATTATAAAAAATCTTCCTGGTGATAAATCAATTTCTCATCGTTCTATTCTATTAAGTTCTATAGCTTCAGGAAATACAGAAATTTATGGTTTTCTTAAATCTAAAGATTGTTTTTCAACAATAGACTGTTTAACAAAATTAGGAATAAATATTAAAATTCTAAAAAATAAAATTATAGTTGAAGGAAAAGGATTATATGGTTTATCAAAACCGAATAAAATACTTGACGTTGGTAATAGTGGAACAACTTTAAGACTTTTATCAGGACTTTTATCAGCTCAAAACTTTAGTTCAAATATCACTGGTGATTATTCTATTCAAAAAAGACCAATGAATAGAATATTTAATCCACTATCACAAATGGGTGCTATATTTAAATCTAAAACTTCATTCGCTCCTTTCAAAATAGAAGGAACTAGTTTAGAAGGAATAAATTATACAATGCCTATCGCTAGTGCTCAAGTCAAAAGTGCTATATTAATAGCTGGACTTTATGCTAAAGGTGAAACAATTATAACAGAACCACAAAAAACCAGAAATCATACTGAAATTATGCTTAATTATTTGGGTGCTGATATAAAAACTCTAGGAAACAAAATTATATGTAAATCTACAAAAAAATTATATGCTCAAAAAATATATATACCTGGCGATATATCTTCAGCAGCCTATCTTATAGTAGCTACTTGTATTTGTAAAAATTTACATATGATAATAGAAAATATTTGTCTAAATCCTACAAGAACTGGTATAATAGATGTTCTAAAAAAAATGGGTGCTGATATTAACATAAATAAAAAAAGAATTATTTGTGGTGAATACGTTGGTAATATAGAAATAAAATCATCAAAATTAAAAGGAATAATAATAGAAGGCGATATAATACCTAGATTAATTGATGAAATTCCAATAATAGCAGTTGCTGCTTGCTTTGCAGATGGAGAAACCATAATAAAAAATGCACAAGAACTTAAAGTTAAAGAGTCTAATAGGATAAAAACAATAACAGAAGAATTAAATAAATTAGGTGCAAATATTTCTGCAACAAACGATGGATTAATTATAAAAAAAGTAAAAAAATTAACAGGAAATGAATTAGACAGTCATAATGACCATAGAATAGCAATGAGTATAGCAATAGCAGCTCTAAAATGTGATGGAAAAACTATAATAAAAAATGCAGAATGTACTGATATATCATTTCCTAATTTTTTTGATTATATAACAAATTTCTTTAATAATAATTTAGATTAATTGCTTTTAAATATATGTTATGATATAATTGTAAACACTAATACTAAAGGAGGTTTTATTATGTTAAGAAAAATAAAACAAATATTTTCTGCTTTTTTAATAGCTTCAACAACTCTTTCACTAAATAACTTTGTATTTGCTGAAGAAATAAATGAAACACCAGTTAACATACAAATAAACGGTACATTCGAAAATAAATTTGATTATCAACCAATTATGAGAGATAATGTAGTTTATATCTCTTCTTATGATGCAAACAAAATATTTGGTATTGAAAATTCTGATAATGAAGAAATAGCTATAAGAAAAGTTGCAGAGGAAAAAGGGTATTTAATCGGTTGGGATAGTGATGATAATTCTGTTGTATTAATTGATAAAGATAAACTATTACAAGATATAGGCGAATTTAATATATTAAATAAATTTATGGATTATTCAAAAAACTTAGAAAAACAAAGTAATATCTTAACTGGTACTATCAGTGCAGATTATTCAGCATTTGATACTGAAACAAATACTTATATTCCAATAAAAATTACTGGAAATATAGATGGACTAACTAGTGATAATAACGCTGATATTAAATCAGAAATAAATTATGATTTTTCATCTATTATACCCCAAGAAGATTTATTATCATTATCAACAATAAAAAATATTAATATTAACTGTAAAATAGATAATAATTCTGGAAAATTATACATACAAATTCCACAAATACAATCAATATTTGGTATTAATGAAACAACTTGGTTCTGTTTAGATATTCAACAATTACTTGATATTGCTAATCCAGACTTTAATTTAAATTATAAAGATTTTCTAAATTTAGATAACTATAAAGATATAGTTAAAAATAATATTGATTATACATTAAATAATAATACTTTACTAAATGATATATACACATATGAAGCATTAAAATCAGTATTTTCAATGTATAATGACAATTCTTTCATAAAAGAAGGAAATATATATAAATCATCATTTTCAATAAATAATGAAGATGTAAATTATACAATTAATTTAAATATTAATGTTGATGAAAATGATAGTATTATTTCTTATAATACATCTCAACAAATTTCAAGCCCTAATTTAATAAATTTAGAAATTAATTCTTCTTTAGACGAACAAAATAATATTAACGTTTTATTTAATATAGACATGGAAAATTTACTAAAATATAAATTTGATGCAAATATAAAACTTATACCAACTCAAGATAAACCAAATTATGTCCCTGATACAAATTCTGAAATTATTAATATTATTGATTTATTAACTTCTGATATTGATGAATAAATAAAAAATAAGTGTTAATTAAAATAATTAATTAACACTTATTTTTTTATATTATTTGGATTTGACACATTTTCATTGTATTAATAGCATTATTATGACTTTCAGAAGTAACACCAGCACAGCACTTAGAATTAACTTTTATAACAATCTCTGGAAAAAATGCTTTAATTAAAAGTGCGTTAGATATAACACATATGTCAGTACATAAACCAATCAATTCAATATATTCAATATTTTCCTTAATAGATAAAGAATCAATATATTCAATAATATCACAAGAAGCAAATGAATTTTTTTCAAAAACAATTATATTTTTTTCTTTTCTTAATAATTCAATTTTAGGATTAAAATTCCAACCTTCAGTTCCTTTAATACAATGTTTTATTGGTAAATTCTTTCCTTCTTGAGTCTCTAAATAATCATCTTGATGTGTATCTTTTGTAAATATTATATTACCATCGAAATTATTTATTTCATTACAAACATCATCAACTATTTTAACAGCTTCATTACTTCCTAGAGAACCCTCTATAAAATCATTTTGCATATCTATAACAATTAATAACTTACTCATAAAAACTCCTTTCAAAATAAAAAAATATTTTGATTAGTATACAATAAATTAGTGATAATTAAAATAATTATTGACAAAAATTTATATATATAATATAATATTAAATATCTTGCGGATGTGGCGGAATTGGTAGACGCGCTGGACTTAGAATCCAGTCCGAAAGGGTGCAGGTTCGATTCCTGTCATCCGCATCAATTTGTTTATAATAATTTAAAGACTAAATAAGTTACTTTTCTAAGTATATTATTTAGTTTTTTTATTTAAAAAAAAACAAAAAACACAAATAACTTAATAATTATTTGTGCTAATAGACTGAACCAGAAGGGATTCGAACCCCTGACCCACGGCTTAGAAGGCCGTTGCTCTATCCAGCTGAGCTACTGATCCACATTTTAAATAAAACTCTAACTGTAATAACTTAAGCGGGTGATGAGAATCGAACTCACGTGTTCAGCTTGGAAGGCTGACATTCTACCATTGAACTACACCCGCATATCTCAAAATAATTGACAAATCTTAGAAAGAAGAGAATTATATACTAAGCGGGTGATGAGAATCGAACTCACGTGTTCAGCTTGGAAGGCTGACATTCTACCATTGAACTACACCCGCGTATCCCAAAATAATTGACAATTTTTACAAACTATTCATTATATATATAATCAATATTGTACCATTATGTATTAATTTTGTCAAGACTTTTCAACTTAAAAATTTATAGATTAAGCGGGTGATGAGAATCGAACTCACGTGTTCAGCTTGGAAGGCTGACATTCTACCATTGAACTACACCCGCATATCTCAAAATAATTGACAAATCTTAGAAACATTTGCCGTATGTAAATCATTATAATACTATATTTTATTTCTGTCAAGACTTTTTATATAAAATAATATATGAACCAGAAGGGATTCGAACCCCTGACCCACGGCTTAGAAGGCCGTTGCTCTATCCAGCTGAGCTACTGATCCACATTTTAAATAAAACTCTAACTGTAATAACTTAAGCGGGTGATGAGAATCGAACTCACGTGTTCAGCTTGGAAGGCTGACATTCTACCATTGAACTACACCCGC
>X157_Grey_Heron__coassemble_1832_pt1 | contig 10475 bp, 9 predicted proteins | sample X157_Grey_Heron__metabat2_low_PE_010 | metagenome-assembled genome bin X157_Grey_Heron | reverse complement strand
CCCTTATTATATATATTAAAAAATACTTTTAACTAAAAATATACAATTTTTATAGTAATTTGTCAAATTTTTTAATAAAAATGCTACTTAAATAATATACAAAATTTTTACATTCAAATAGTGCAAAATAACAAAAATCAAATAAAATTAATAAATTTTAACATTTTTATAATATAATCAAATTTATAAGATTACTCTTCAACAAAATTGCCATTATAAAGTTCATAATATTTTCCTTTTTTTAATAAAAGTTCTTCATGTGTTCCTTTTTCTATAATTTTACCCTTTTCAAAAACTATAATACAATCTGAATTTCTTACTGTTGATAATCTATGTGCTATTACAAATGTTGTTCTACCTTTCATAAGCCTATCCATACCTTGCTGAACAAGAGTTTCAGTTCTAGTATCTATTGAAGAAGTCGCCTCATCAAGTACTAACACAGGTGGATTAGCAACAGCTGCTCTTGCAATAGCAATAAGTTGCCTTTGCCCTTGACTTAAATTTTTTCCATTTCCAGTCAACATTGTATTATATCCTTGTGGTAATTTTTTTATAAAACTATCTGCATTTGATAGTATAGCAGCAGAAATACACTCATCATCAGTAGCATCAAGTTTTCCATATCTTATATTATTTATAACAGTATCCGTAAAAAGATTTGTATCTTGAAGAACAATTCCTAAAGAACGCCTTAAATCAGATTTTTTTATCTTATTTATATTAATGCCATCATATCTAATTTTACCTTCTCGAATGTCATAAAAACGATTTATAAGATTTGTTATAGTTGTTTTTCCAGCACCTGTACTACCAACAAAAGCTATTTTTTGTCCTGGTTTAGCAAAAATTTGTATATTATGCAAAACTATATTATCATTATTATATCCAAAATTGACATTATTAAATATAATTTCACCTTTTAATTTAGTATATGTAATATTATTATTACTTTTATGAAAATGTTTCCAGGCCCATATTCCTGTATATTGATCTGTTTCAGATAAAATTTCATCATTATTTTCCTCAATATTTACAAGTTCAACATATCCATCATCTTCTTCAGGGACTTCATCGAATAACTTAAATATTCTATCAGCACCAGCCATTCCCATTATAACACTATTCATTTGTTGTGTTAATTGTATTATTGGTTGTGTAAATCCTTTATTGAGTGCTAAAAATGAAACTAAAGTTCCAAGTGAAATAGTAGTAAAATTTGTAAGTGCAAATATTGAACCAATAATAGAACAAAATACATAACTCATATTAGCTAAATTAACATTTATAGGTATCATAATATTTGCAAATTTATTTGCATTATAAGCACTTTCTCTTAATAAATCATTTATTTTTTCAAATTCTTTAATACTATTTTGTTCATGACAAAAAACTTTTATAACTTTTTGACCTTCAATCATTTCTTCTATAAATCCATTTACATTACCTAAATTTTTTTGTTGTTTTACAAAAAATCTTCCTGTTTTTTTACCTATTTCAGATGTTATAAATAACATAATTACAACCATTATTACACTTATAATAGTAAGATATAAATCTAAAATAATCATACTTACAAATGTAATAGATATTGTTATTATTGAATTTATTGTTTGTGGTATGCTTTGACTTATAAGTTGTCTTAAAGTATCAACATCATTAGTATAAACCGACATAATATCACCATGAGAATTAGTATCAAAATATTTAATAGGTAAAGATTCCATATGAGAAAACAAATCTATACGTAAATCTCTCATTACACCTTGACTAATTACTACCATAATTCTTGTAGATAAATATGAGCTAATTATACCAATAGAATAAATAATACTAAGTTGTATTAATACTTTGATAAGAGGAAAAAAATCTGGATTTGATATTTTAGACATTGGAATAATATAATCATCTATAAGAGACTGCATAAAAATAGTACCTTTAATTGTAGTTAATGCCGTAATTATAATAAATACTATGACTAATAAAAAACTAAATTTATATTTTTGCAAAATATAATTCATAAGTCTAATTAAAGTTTTTCTTTTATCTTTATCTAATTTTTTCATTATTATCACCACCCTTTAGATTAAATTCATCAAAATCTCTTCCTGCTTTTATTTGTGTATCATAAATTTCTTTATAAATTTCATTTGAAATAATAAGATTATTATGAGTATCAAAAGCATTTATCTTACCATCATCAATAACAATTATTCTATCAGCTTCTTTTATACTTGATATTCTTTGAGCAATTATTATTTTAGTAACTCCTGGTATTTTTTTTATAAAAGACTCTCTTATTTTTGCATCAGTTGTAGTATCAACAGCACTTGTAGAATCATCTAATATAAGAATTTTAGGCTTTTTCAATAAAGCCCTTGCAATACAAATTCTTTGTTTTTGTCCTCCAGATAAATTAGTACCACCTTGTTCAATATATGTATTATATCTATTAGGAAATTGATTTATAAATTCATCTGCACAAACTTGTTTACAAACTTCAATACATTCTTCTTCAGTTGCATTCTCATTTCCCCATCTTAAATTATCTATAATAGTTCCTGAAAATAAAACATTTTTTTGTAAAACAACAGATACATTATTTCTAAGAAATTCAATATCATATTCTTTAACATTTTTACCTCCAACAAATACAGAACCTTCAGAAACATCATATAGACGACTTATAAGACTTATAAGAGTTGACTTACCACTTCCAGTGCCTCCTATAATACCAATAGTTTCACCAGATTTTATATGTAAATCTATATCTATAAGAATTTCTTTACTATTAAAAACTAAATTATCTTTAAATTTATTATTAGTATGTATATAATGAAATTTAACATTATTAAAATCAATACTACCATCAATAATATTTTTTATAGGATTTTTTGAATTCACAATATCCGGTTTTTCATTAATAACTTCTACTATACGTTTAGCACTTGATTTACTCATTATAATCATAACAAAAACCATAGAAAGAATCAAAATTGACATCATTATACTCATAATATAACTAAACATAGAAGTTAATTCTCCAGTTGTTAAACTTCCTTCAATAATAAAATTTGCTCCAAACCAGGAAAGAGCAATAATACAACCATATATAACAAACATCATAACAGGTCTATTATACGCAACTATTTTCTCTGCTTTTAAAAAAAGACTATAAAGTTCATCTGTTGCATTTTGAAACTTTAATTTCTCATAATCTTCTCTTACAAAAGCTTTAACAACTCTTATCGCACTTATATTCTCCTGTATACTTGCATTTAAATTGTCATATTTCTTAAACACAACATCAAATATTTTTATGGCAAATTTTATTATTAAAACAGCACAGCTTACAAGAATAATAATAGCACAAATAAATATAATACTAAGTTTTACATTTATAAACATACACATTATAACACTAAATATAAGCATTAAAGGTGCTCTTACTGCAACTCTAATCGACATTTGAAAAGCATTTTGAACATTCGTAACATCTGTTGTCATTCTTGTTATAAGACCTGATGTGCTAAACTTATCAATATTTGAAAATGAAAATGTTTGTATATTTTTATACATTGTATTTCTCAAATTTGCTGCAAAACCAGATGAAGCATAAGCAGCAAATTTTCCTGCTAAAATACCAAACAAAAGACTTAATATAGACATAAAAATCATTAAAATACCATATTTATAAACCATATTAATATTGCTTTTTGTAATTCCCTCATCAATTATAATAGAAATAACAAAAGGAATAAGAACTTCCATTATAGTTTCAAGTGTTACAAATATTGGAGATAGTATTGAAGCTATTCTATATTGTTTTACTTGACTTAGCAATATTTTTATCATATTTTTTCCCCCTCTATTTAAATTAATACAGTTTTTTATTATACTACTTTTTTTTTAAATATAAAATATAAAAATTAATAAAAAAAACAGTAGTTAAAATTACTGTTTTTCAAAATCTTTTATTCTGTATACATTGGAATAAAATTAATATATTCTTCAAATTTATTGTTCACACTTAAATCTATTTCTATATTATTTAAAGTATCTTTAGCTATTTCACACATCTTCTCTGAAAAATAATTATAATTTAAATCTAAAAATTTTATATTTTTTAGTTTATATATATTATACAATATATATTTTAAATCTTCATCTGTTGAAACTGACATAGACATATCCAAAACTTTTATTTGTTTTGAATAGTTACTATTAAAAACTCTTTCTAAAACTATAGAAAATAAATCTTTATTTATATTGCAAAGTCCAAGTACTTCAAGTTTTTCAAAATTTGTATTATTCAATAGATTTTCTATATAATTAATATCTATATCTAAACCATATTCTTCCACACCAAAAAATAAATTTAGCCTCTTTAAATTTGGTAACCTAGACTCTATTATATCAGATAATATATTATTATTTAAACTACTCCCTTGAATTTCTAATATTTCAAGATTTGGTAAATTCATTTTTCCTAATTTAAGACCTTCAGTTCCTTGTATAAATAATCCCTTTATATTATAAAATGTTTTTAAAAAATCAGTATAATCACTTTGATTTATCCAAGATATTTCACAAAATTCATCACTAACATTACCAAAAGTAAAATATTCTGTATTAATATATTTATATTTATTTTTTATAAAATAATCTAATATATCTTTAATACCATATCGACCTTTAAAATCTTTTGTCCAAAATTCAATACATATATGATTTTTATTCTCAATATGATTTAATTCATTTAAAATCAAACTAGTACTTTCATTGTCATAACAACGAAAATAATAAGGTGCATTTTCAAATTCATATTCATATTTTACAATACCACTAACTAAATATTGTCTTTCAAATCTAATATATCCATTTTCTAATAATAAATCTATTTTATTATAAAAATATTCTTTTTGTTTTTTAACAGAATCAAATTTAATAACATTTTCAAAAAATTTTTGTTCTTTTTTCCCTATTCTACTAAAATGTCCTTTAATTTCTTTTATAAAATATATATTATTTTCTTTATAACTTATTAATTCATAAAAATCTTTTGTTCTTATAAAATAAATATTTTTCATAATACAATACCTTTCTATTATAAACTTATTTTATAAATCCTATTATAACATATACTAAAATAATCTAAAATAAAATATATAATTTATTATTGACTTTCAAGTTAGTATATGCTAACATACAAAATGTTAGATTAATTTAACTAATTTTAATAATTTAAATTGAGGGGAGAAATATGAACAAATTAAAAAAATTTTTAACAGTTATTTTTTCTAGTATAATTATAATTTTAATGTTTGGTTGCTCTAAAAATGAAACTATAAAATCAATTGAATTTGGAGATGATTTAAAATTTACAAAACATGAAAATTATATAACAATTGATTTAGAAAACTCATCAGAACTCATAAAAGAAAAACATAAAAAACTTTCCGAAACATTGTCAAATACTGAAATATTAAATGAAATAGTTGCATTAACAACTACTACAGCAAACATATTATATGAAGCAGGAATAACACCTATAGGAGCTCCTGAAAGTGAATCACTATTGTCAGCTATAAAAGAAAATCAATATAAGCTCAATAATAGCAATGAATTTAACAAAGATAAAATATTAAATATCGGTTCTGCTCTTTCACCAAATACTGAATTAATCATAGAATTAAATCCTAAATTAGCACTTTATTCTGATGCTTTTAATCACGCTGATTATATATCAACACTTGAAAATGCAAATATTAAAGTAAATGCACTAGGACAATCTGATTATACTGATATGTTTATTTTAATTGATGTTTTAGGAAAACTATATAATTATCAAAATGAACAAGTCAATAATTTAATGAAAAATATGGTTTCATCACTTGAACAGACTAATACTTTAATAGACAATAATAAAACAGAAGAAAAAAAGACAATAGCAATACTTCAAATTGCTGGAGATAGTATTCTTGTTAATGGAGATAATAGTGTCATTGGAAGAATTACAAAAAGTATTAATCTTGAAAATATTTTTGCTTCTTCACAAAATGTAGAGCTTAATCAAGAAGCACTTATTTCTGGAAATCCTGACTATATTATTTATTATACACATGGTACAAGTGATGATGTATTGAATATATTTAATGAAAAATTAATAGATCCAAATGGTAATTTTTATATATTAGATGCTGTAAAAAATGGAAGAGCATTTCCTATAAAAGATGATAATAATAAAATCAAATTTATAGGAAGTGTAGACTTAAAAATTGTAGATATTATTCAATTTTTAGCAAAAAAAATATATGAATAGGATTAGGATAAATATATGGATAAAATACTTACTAAAAAACATACTTTTGCTTTTTCTTGTGTTTTTATACTATTAATAGTATTTATGATATTATCTATTATTTCAGGAGGTTCTAGCATTGGTTTATCTGACGTTCTAGATTCGATTTTCAACTATGATACATTAGATGAAACTACAAAAACTATTATTTTTCGCATAAGATTTCCGAGAATGATTGCAACAATATTTGCAGGTGCAACTCTTGCTGTTTCAGGTATACTTATCAAAGCTGTTGTTCGTAATCCTCTTGCAGATACAGGATTATTAGGCATACAATCAGGTGCTAGTTTTTTTGCAATGATAATTTTAATTATTTTTCCTAACTTATTAATATGGTTACCTGTTGCTGCTTTCTGTGGTGGTTTAATAGCTTATATTTTACTAAATATATTAGCATTTAAAAATGGTATAAAACCTCTAAGATTAGTATTAGCAGGAGTTGCTGTTAATTCTTTGTTCGGTTCTGGTATAGGAATGATTAATATATTTTTTTCAGATAGAATTCAAAATGCACTAAGTTGGATGAATGGCTCATTTGCTAATGTTAGTGTAAATGATTCTAAAATTTTAGTTTTATATAGTACAATTGCTTTAGTTATCTCTATATTATGTATTCCAAAATGCAATTTATTAGCATTAGACGATTTAACAATTTTAAATTTAGGAGAAAATCTAAGTTTTACTAGATTTATTTTATCAACAATAGCAGTTTTACTTAGCTCAATCAGTGTTTCTATTGTTGGAATAATTTCTTTTGTAGGTCTTGTTGTACCTCATATAGGACGCATATTAGTAGGTAGTGATCACAAAATTTTACTCCCATTTTCTATGTTACTTGGTAGCTTGCTTGTATTAGGAGCTGATACATTACAAGTTATAATTTTTTCTCCTATGGAAATTCCAGTTGGTATTATAATATCAACATTAGGTGCACCATTTTTCTTATTTTTACTCAAAAAAGAAAATATTTAAGAAAGAAGGATATAAATTATATGATTAATATTAAAGAATTAAATATATCTTATGGAAAGTATAAAATTATTAATAATTTAAATATACATATCCAAAAAGAAAAATTTACTACAATAATAGGACCTAATGGTTGTGGTAAATCAACAGTAATTAAAGCAATTGCTGGATTATTTCAAGATGCTAAAGAAAATATTATTGTAGATGGAAAAAAAAGAAGTGCATATGAAAGAAAAGAATTTTCAAAAAAAGTTAGTTTTTTAATGCAATTTAGTGAAGTTCCAAAAGGTATAACAGTATATAATTTAGTTTTATTCGGAAGACTTCCTTATAAATCCATATGGAAACATTATCAACATTATGACTATGAAAGAGTAGAATGGGCAATGAAAAAAACATATATATATGACCTAAAAAATAAATTTGTCTCCGAACTTTCTGGAGGAGAAAGACAACGTGTATTTTTAGCACTTGCATTAGCTCAAGAAACAGATATTTTAATACTAGATGAACCAACAAATCATTTAGATTTAAAATATCAACATAAATTATTAGAATTAGTTAAACAACTTAATCAAGAAGAAAAAATTACTATTATTTGTGTATTGCATGATATAAATCAAGCTTTAAGATATAGTGATGAAGTTATAATTATGAAAAATGGAAAAATTATAACTCAAGGTAATCCAAATGAATGTATAACAAAAGAAATTATGCATCAAGTATATGATATTGATTGTTCATTTCATAAACATGAAAATTATAAAAGTTTAATTATTAATTAAAAAAGGAGAAATTATATGAAATCAATTATTATTTATAGTTCAAAAACAGGTAATACAAAAAAAATTGCAGATGCAATACAAGAAAAATTAAATGCAGATAACATATGTACTGTTGAAGAGTTAGAAAATCAAGACTTAAATGAATATGATTTAATTGTTATAGGTGGTTGGATTGATAAAGGACATATGAACGAAAGTATTAAACAATTTATTGAAAAAATTAATAATAAAAAAGTTGCATTTTTTTATACATTAGGAGCATATCCTACAAGTGTTCATGCTTATGATTGCTTAGAAAGAATAAAAAAAGATTTTATAAAAAATAATAATGAAATTATTGAACACTTTCATTGTCAAGGTGCAGTTGACCCTGAACTAATAAAATGGATGGAAAACCTACCATCTAACCATCATCACGGATTTGATGAAGATCGTATTCGTCGATTAGATGATGCTCGTAATCATCCTAATCAAGAAGATATTAATGGAGCTTATAATTTCGTATCTAATATAAAAAGAAAGTTGGAAAAAAATGTTTAATGAAAGATTTAAATCTCACCATGATGCCGAAAGAGGATATAAACACTTATTAAAACAAAAAATGTCAAATGAAAAAGATTTAATTGATTATTTAAATACAACAGTATGTACAAAAAAAGATAATACTATATATATTCATATCCCTTTTTGTGATAAAATTTGTAGCTTTTGCAATTTAAATAGACAAGTAAAAGATAAAACGCTAGAAGAATATGTTAATAATATAATAATACAAATTAAAAATTTATCAAAAACAAAATATATTAAGTCTGCTAATATAGGAGCAATTTATTTTGGAGGTGGAACACCAACAACATTAAATCATTCTCAAATAGAAAATATAATAATCGCAATTAAAGAAAATTTTTGTCTTGAAGATAATGTAGAAATTACAATTGAAACAACATTACATAATTTAACTAATGAGCATATTAATATTTTTAAAAAATATAATATTAATCGTTTAAGTATTGGTATTCAAACATTCCAAGATGAAGGAAGAAAATTCTTTAATCGAACTTATACAAAACAAAAAACAATTGAAAAATTGAAAAATATTAGAGAAACATTTAATGGTTGTTTAAGTATTGATAAAATTTATAATTATCCTAATGAAACATTAGAAATGTTATCAAATGATATTGAAAATATTATTGATTTAAATATTGACAGTGTAAGTTTTTATTCATTAATGATTCATAATGGTTCAGCTTTATCAAAAAATACAAATATAAAATATACAAATGAAAATGATGAACTATTTCACAATTATTTTATTGATGAATTAAGAAAATCTTCAAATTTTGAGTTTCTAGAATTAACAAAATTGGCAAGAAAAAATAAAGATAAATATAATTATATAAAAATAAGAAATTCTAACGGAAACACTATTCCACTAGGTAAAGGTGCTGGTGGACAGATAGATAATTATAGTATATACATAATGAATTTTGAAAAAACTATGGTTTCTTATCAAGAAAGTAATTTATTTGAATCTGCAAATAAATTATATGGTATTTTTCAAAATACTATTATTGACAAAAAAGAAATTATTTGTTACAATTTAGAATCTTACTTAGAATCTTTATTAAACGAAGGATATTTATTAGAGAATGATAATCAATTCATACTAACTAATAAAGGAATTTTTTATGGAAATAATATTGGTGCTTTCATAGTAAGAAATTATTTAGAAAAGGAGACTTCTCTATGATAGAAAGAAAAGAATTAACAGCAATAGAAGTAGAAGAAGAAGCAAAAAAACATATAGAAAAATTCAAAACTGGTGTAATGGGCTCATTAGATAAAGAAGGAATTCCTTATACATCAGTTCTACCAATAATAAAAATAGACCACTCATTTTACGCATATATTAGTGAAACAGCTCCTCATTATGAATTTTTAAAAATTAATAATAATGTTGATATGATGTTCGCAGAAGATGAATGTAAAATGTCTACATCATTTTTAAGAAAAAGAATGTCATATCGTCTTGTCTGTTCATTCATAGAAGAAAAACAAGAAATAATAAATAAATTTATAGAAATACATGGTGAAATAGTTAATATGATTAGAAAAATGGATTTCCATTTAGTAGAATTTAAAATACAAAAAGCAAAAATAATCCTTGGTGCAGGACAAGCATATTTTTTAGATGATAAAGAAAAATTTATTAAACAAGATATTGGTTCTGGAAACGGTCACAAAAAATAATTAATATAAAAATAACACTTTTATTTTAAAATAAAAGTGTTATTTTTATTTATATAAAACTAAAACAAAATTTTTCTATTAAATAAAACATATGAATTAATTATAAT
>X157_Grey_Heron__coassemble_1780_pt1 | contig 10892 bp, 8 predicted proteins | sample X157_Grey_Heron__metabat2_low_PE_010 | metagenome-assembled genome bin X157_Grey_Heron | reverse complement strand
TAATTATATATTATAAAATTATATAATATTAACAATAGAAATATTTTTAATTACTATAATTATTATTGACAAATTTATGAATTTATATTATTATTGTTAAAAGTAAAACAATTTTTCTTTATATACTAATTAATTTATAATTTCTAAATTTTAGGAGGAATTTTTATGAAAATAGCTTTTTTTGATACTAAACCTTATTTTAAAGATTCATTTGCTCCATTAGCAGAAAAATATGGATATGAAATAACATTTTTTAAAGAAAGATTATCAGTAGAGACAGCTAAACTTGCAGTTGGACATGATGCAACTTGTTCTTTTGTTAATGATGAAGCTCCAGCAGAAGTTATTAAAACACTTAAAGAAATTGGAATAAAAGTTATGCTTCTTCGTTGTGCTGGTTTTGATAGTGTTGATCTTAAGGTAGCTGAAGAATGTGGTATTCCTGTACTTAGAGTTCCTGCATATTCACCAGAATCAGTTGCAGAACATGGTGTTGCTTTACTTTTAGGAATAAATAGAAAAGTTCATTTATCATATAATAGATCAGTTAAATTTAATTTTGATGTTGATGGATTAACTGGACTTGGACTTTACGGAAGAACAGCAGGAATTATTGGTACTGGTAAAATTGGAAAAGCAATGATTAATATATTAAAAGGAATGGGTATGAGAGTAATATGCTATGATGCTTATCCTGATTTAAATAGTGGGTTTGAATATGTTGATCTTGATACTCTTTATAAAGAATCTGATGTAATATCTTTACATTGTCCATATACACCTGAAACATATCATATGATTAATGCAGAATCAATAGCAAAAATGAAAGATGGTGTTATAATTGTAAATATTGGTAGAGGAATTTTAATTGATTCAAATGCTCTTGTAGATGCTGTTGAGTCTGGAAAAGTTAGAGGTGCAGGACTTGATGTTTTTGATGTTGAAAAAGAATATGTTTTTGAAGATAGAAGTAATCTTGAGAAAAAAGATCCTACACTTGAAAGACTTCTTAGTAATGAGAATATACTTATAACAGGTCATCTTGCTTTTTTAACAGATGTAGCTTTGAATTCTATCGCAACTGTTACACTTGAAAATTTAAAAGCTTTTGAAGAAGGAAGAGAGTTAGTTAATCAAGTAAAATAATATTTATAAATATTTTTAATTAAATAAAATAATAAAAAGACACTATAAAATAGTGTCTTTTTATTATTTATAATATTTGTAATAAAATTGAAATAAATAAAATGTTTAACAAAATTGATTTTTGTGATAAAATATTTAAAACTGGACTTCTATTTTAAATATATTTTATATTGATATCCAAATAAAAAATATGGAGGGAATTTTTATGAAACGTAAAATAGCTATAAGTATGGCAATATGTTTTGCTTTTTCAACAGTTGTTCCTACTTTTGCTTCTGTTACATTTGATGATATAAATATTGTTCCTTGGCAAGGAGCAGAAGTTTTTATTAATAGAGCAGGCGAACTTGAAATTATGGTTGGAGAAGTAATTGATGGAAAAAGATATTTTAGAGCAAAAGATAATATAACATGTTTTGAGACTGTGCAAATAATATATAGTGTATTATCTAAAACAGGAAATCTTAAAGATAATAAAAACATTGAAAGTAAATGGTCTTATGTTATGGAACAATTATCTGTACCTAAATGGGCGTATCCGAGTATATCTTATGCTCTTGAATATGGTATTGTTTCTATGACAGAAGTTGGCAAATTTACAAACTCTTCAAATTTTACACCAAATTTTGCTTCTCGTGAAGCTGTTGCAGTTATGTTAGGAAAGGCTATGGCTGATAAATATAGTCTTGATCCAAATGCTAGTCTTACATTTGCAGATTCATCATATGTTAATGATACAAGTGTACAATATGTAGAACTTTTACATAGATTAGGTATAATTATGGGTGATAATAATAATTTTAAGCCTAAATCCCCTATAAATAGAGCAGAAATGGCAACAATGATTACTAAAGCTTATGATAAATTAAATACAGGAAATAATAATTCTTCTTCTAATAATAGTAATATAACATCATCAGTACCAGAACAGTCTCAACAACAGGAACAGTTTATAGCATCAGGAACAGTTGCTGCTATTAGTAATATGGGTTCATCATATCTTGTTACAATATTAAAGGATGATGGAACGCAAATAGGGCTTTTTGCTAATACCTCTACAATTATAAATAATATAGCAGGAGGTTCATCTAACTATACTACTCTTTCTCCGAGTGACGTTTTGAAAGATATAGTTTATATTGGTTCTGATATAAAGAGGCTTTCTATAACTTATGATGCTTCATCTAATACAAGTCAAAATTTAAGTGGAACTATTGATGGAACTATAAATGATATATATAATGATATGATATATATTAATAAAAGTTCAGGAGGAGTTACAAAATATCCTTTAAATATTAATTGTGAATATATATTAGATAGTAGAAGAGCAACTCAAAAAGATATATTTGATGCTTTTGGAAAAGGAAGAGTTGATATATCTGCAACTTTAAATGTTAAAGGTGAAGTTACAAAGCTTGATTGTAAGTCAAAAGAAAGTGAGCAAATGTATGGAGAGGTAAAAAGTATTTCTAAAAATAAAATAAGAATAAAAAAAGATGGAAAAAATATAACAACTGATTATAATTGGGTAAATAATGATATAGATGATGTCGATTTTTATTTGGAAGATAAATCTTCTTCATATTCAAAAGTTGAACAAGCATTTAAAGATTATGATGCTATGTATGTTAAATATGTTACAGATAGTAAAGGTGATATTAAAAAGATTTATGCTTCTAAACGTAGTTTTAATAATAATAATGATGATGATAATGAAGAAGAAATTAAAGGAACTATAAAAAGTATTACTAAAAGTTATGTCAGTGTAAAAAAATCTGGTTCAAGTTCTTATAAAGAATATGATTTTGAAGATAGAGATGTTAAGAATGCAACTCTTAAGATAAATAATAAGACTTATGATTATTATGATTTTAAAGATAAACTTGATGAAGCAGGTACAATGTCAGTAGTTATTGAATTAAATAGACGTGGTGAAGTCGATAGGGTTTTAGCTAAAACAGATGATGATAGTAATAATAGTAATAATGATAGGTCAGGTATTATAAAATTGCTTACATCTTCTGAAATAGCTGTTGGTTCAACTTCAAATAAATATGAACTTGCAAATAATGTAAGTGTTTCTTCTAATATAAATGGTATTAATAACTTGAATTCACTTAGAGAGCATTTTGATGATGGATCTATTTCAATAGAAGCTGATTTAACTATAAGATCTGATTTAGTAACTGAAATCAATGCTCATATAAAAGAGGTTCAAGGAGAGTTAAGATATTTTGATAAACGTAGAGGAGAGCTTGAAGTAAGAACAAATAATGGTATAACAATGATTTTTGATTTTAAAGCATCATCTATTGATGTAAGAGGTGATGTTAGAGATATTGATGATCTTGATTATTATATAAATGAAAGAAATAGAGATTATGATATAACGGTTGATGTAAATAAAACTAATGGTTATGCTGATAGAATTACAGTAAAAGAAAGATAAATTCTAATGTGAGAAATAAAAGGATTATTTATAATTTTAGATAGTCCTTTTATTTTTTATTTTACAATAATTATAAATTTTAGTATAATTAAAATGATATATAGATATAATAATAATTATAAGAGATCCGTTAAGTATATCGGAGGTATATTATGAGTAAAAAGATACTTGTTGTTGATGATGAAAAATCGATTTCAAATATTATAAAATTTAATCTTAAAAAAGAAGGATATTCTGTTATTATTGCAGAAAATGGGGAAGAAGGAGTGGCAAAAGCATTATCTGAAGGACCTGATTTAATTATTCTTGATATTATGATGCCTAAGATAGATGGATATGAAGCTTGTAAAAGGATTAGAAAAAAACTTTCCATACCTATAATAATGTTAACTGCCAAAGCAGAAGAAGTTGATAAAGTTTTAGGTTTAGAAATAGGTGCTGATGATTATGTTACTAAGCCTTTTGGAATGAGAGAACTTATAGCAAGAGTGAAAGCTAATTTAAGAAAATATGATATAGAAGATAAAGTTAAAAATTCAGATTTAAAAATATTGAATTTTGGTAGAATAATAATTGATATTAATAAATATGAAGTAAAGAAAGATAATAAGTTAATTGAACTTACTTTTAGAGAGTTTGAGCTTTTAAAATTTTTATCTAGTCAAAAAACGCAAGTTTTTTCTAGAGAGATTTTACTTGAAAAAGTTTGGGGATATGAATATTTTGGTGATGTAAGGACTGTTGATGTTACTATAAGGAGATTAAGAGAAAAAATTGAAGACGATTCAAGTAATCCATTTTATATTAAAACAAAAAGAGGTGTTGGATATTACTTTAATTATGAATAAAATATAAAGGTGCATATATGAGAATAAAGAAAAGTATAAAATATAAACTTATAATAATGTATCTTGGACTTGTATTAATAGTTATGATTGTTAGTGGTACTTATATTCTTTTAAGTATTCAAAAAATAGAACAAGATAAAGCTAAAGTTCAACTTGAATTATATACTGAAAAAATTAATGAACAAGTTATTTCAAATTCATATGAAGAAAAGTTTCAAGAAGAAATTTTAAAGTTTTCTCAAAGTGCTTCTGGAATTTCAAATACTCAAGGAAATATTATTGATAGTAATGGCAATACAATAGCTTCAACAACTGTTATATCAAAGCCTTTTCCCCAATATAGAAATTCTTCTATAATTTCAGCACTTTCAGGTATAGAATCGTTTGATATTTTTAAGAGAAGTACAGATATATCTGGTCTTGCTAAATATTGGATAAGTTATGCTTCACCTGTAAAAGATAATTATGGTAATGTGAAATATGTTATATTTTCGAGAATTGATGCAAGTGATATCAAAAACAGTATTGAACAAACTACACAAAATATTATTATAGGGGTATTTATTGCACTTTCTTTAACTGCTGTTATGGGATATGTTTTTGCTAAAACAATAACTGAACCTATACTTGAGTTAACATTGAAAGCTAAAGAGTTAGCAAATGGAAATTTAGATCAAAAAGCTTCTGTTAAATCATATGATGAAATAGGGGAACTTACAATAAGTTTTAATAATATGGCAAAGGAATTAAATAAAAATATTAAAATTATATCAAATGAAAAAAATAAATTTGAAATTATACTTCATAATATGAGTGATGGAGTTATTTCTTATGATAATATGGGTAATCTTATGCATATAAATAATGCTGCATTAGATATGCTTGAACTTAGTAGTTTTAATATGAGTTTTCAAAATTTTATAAAGGAGTATAATTTAAATTCTAATATATATATAGATATAAGTAATAATTTAGATATGAATGAAGATAAATCTAAAAGGATCACTTTTCATATAGGAGAAAAATTTATAATAGCTAATTTTACACCATATTATAGAGATAATAACATAATAGATGGAATAGTTGTTGTTTTACAAGATATAACAGAAGATAAAAAACTTGATAATATGAGAAAAGAGTTTGTTGCTAATGTTTCTCATGAATTGAGAACTCCACTTACAACAATAAAGAGTTATACTGAAACTCTTATAGATGGAACAATTGATGATAGAGAGATAGCTATGGAATTTTTAGATATTATAAATAGTGAAACTGATAGAATGTCTTTTCTTGTAAGAGATCTTTTACAACTTTCAAGATTTGATAATAAACAGATTGTATTAAATGTTTCTGAATTTAATTTTAATGAGTATATTAATGATATAATAAAACAAAATCGTATTCATTCTGAAGCAAAGAATCAAAAAATTAATTTTATTCCATATAAAAAAGATATTTTTATAAGAGCTGATAAAGATAGAATTAATCAAGTCGTAAATAATATAATGACTAATGCTATTAAATATAGTCTAAATAATACTGAGATAAAAATATTTATACAAGAAAATAATAATTATTATAAACTTTTTATAAAAGATAATGGTATTGGGATACCAAAAAATGATTTATCAAGAATATTTGAGAGATTTTATCGTGTTGATAAAGCTAGAAGCCGAGAAATGGGTGGAACAGGTCTTGGTCTTGCCATTGCAAAAGAAATTATGGAATTACATGAGGGAAAAATTACTGTTAGTAGTGAGTATGGTAAAGGAACATTAATGATATTATGGTTTAATAAAAATTTTGATAGATAGCAATTAAATATAATTTTTAATGTAATTCAAAATTAAGAGTAATGTAACATAAATGTAACATTATTATTTTATAATAAAATATATATTTCGAATATTTGTTATTTATGTTATATTTAAGAAAGGGGGTAGAAAAATGAAAAATAAAATTTTAGGAATATTTATATTTCTATATATTATTATGTTGCCAAGTTTTGTTTATGGAGCAGATTTAAATTATCAAATAGTTGAATTTAATGTTACAAGTGGAGTTGAACTTGGACAAACAGAGTCTACATTTGATAAAACTCGTACTATAACAGGTTCAAGTGAAAATGGTTCTTTTGTGTCTATTAGTTTAAGTAAAAAGAATACTAGTGGTGTTCTTAATGAATATGCTAATTATTCTATTGAAATAGGTCCAACAGGTTTGTTTAGTCAGACAGTTGAATTGGAGCTTGGAGAAAATATAGTTTCTATTACAGCTGAAAAAAATGGTAAGGCTAAAAATACAGGAGAATGTACTGTTAGAAGAAAAAAAAGGGAAATAAAAACTGAACTTGAAACAGGGATTAGTATACCAGGTATGACGAATATTATTGGTATTTATTAAATATTATAAAAACGGTGATATTTATGAAACTTAGCAGAATACAAAATATTGTAATAATTGCTTTGGTCATAGCTGCCGTATTTCAGACAGGAAAGTTATGGCTATATAGTAATGATAGTTATAACTTTTTTTATACTATTTTTAGAAATTTTGATAAAAATAGTATAAGATATGCTGGAGAAACTTATCCTATTGAGCCAACAGAAATATTTGTTGGTTTTGGAAATAAAAAATTTTCTAAATTTTATTCTAATTCTGATGAAAATGGAATTTATGAGCAAGGAGTTAATGCTATTTTTGAAATTTTTGAGCAGGGAAGATTTTCTAGTCAATATAAATTAAATTGGGAAGATATATTATTATATAAAAATATAATGTTTAAATATGCAAAAAGTATAAATATTAGTGATTTTAAATATAGTTTTTATAAAAAGTATAATGATAATGATAAAATTTTTTTGTTTGATACTATTGTCATATATCCTCAAATGAATTATTCTTCTATATTAAAAGTCATATTTATAAATTCTCAAGATAATAATTGTTTTGAATATAGTATTTTAGATAGTAAATATGCACAAAATGTATATAATATCATTGAAAAGCAGCAAAATGAAGAAATTAAATTAAGTAATAATATAACATATATATCTACTAAACAAAGTGGTTTTAATATATTTTCAAATAATACTTTTGTTCCTCAATGGTCTGGGAATGAATTTTATTATAATTATATTAAGAGAATAAATCCTTTTGAAAGCAATAATATATTTTCTTTGAATTTACTTGAGTCGTATGTAGATAATTTTTTTGAAAATAATAATTCTAAGTGGATTGAAACAGATGAAACAGGAGCTTATTTATTTAGTGATGATAATGTTGTTGTTAAATATCTTTCTTCTGGAATTTTGGAATATTATAATTATGAGCCTTATGAGAATAAGTTTCCTCAAAATTTTATTACGTCATATTCTGTTGCTAAAAATTTTCTTAAAACAGACTCTTCTCTTAGAACTGATGTGTATCTTTTGGATTGGAATTTTAATGATGATGAAATAACATATTATTTTAATTATACAATTAATAATATGCCAATAATACCATCAGAAATATTTTCTAATATTTATAATATGAATTCTTGTATAGAGATAACTGTTAAAAATAATAATGTAAAAAAATATAGAAGAATTGCATATAATTATGAGAAAGATGCTAAAGTTTCATATATTAATAAAGAATTTATAAAAGCTATTGATGAAGCTGTTATGCTTAAATATCAAAAAGATAATGAAAAATTTATAACAAATGTTGATAATATTAGTTTAGGGTATTATATGGGGAATCGTGATGTTTTAAAACTTAGATGGTTTACAACAATAGAAGATAAAATATATATTACTGATAGTAATAAATAGAAAGGGTTTTTCATTATGGATTTGAGTATAGCAAAAAGAACTATTATTGTAATATTATTATTTCTTAATATTTTTTTATTTTTTTTTAATTATAAAGAAAGTAAAAAATTTAATCTTTTACAATCAAAAGTAAATTATATAACAAAAATTCTTTTGGATAAAAAAATTTTTTTAGATACTGAAATTCCCAGAGATTATTATCCATTAAAAAGAATTATTGTTAATCCTATTAATATACAAAGAGATTATGTTATTAAAAATTTTTTTGATAATGAAGATATAAAAATATCTGTTGAATTTGATAAAAATATAATTAAAAGTGATTTAAAATCTATTAATTATTATAATAATAGAATTGATATAGAATATAATCAATATGAATATAAAATTGATAGTTTTAATTTTAATGAAGCTAATAAAATTGCAAGTAAATTTATATCTGATATTGAAGGTGATTCAAATAGATATTCATTGATTAATATTATATCTAGTAATGATGAATATGACTTGACATATTGTGAAAAATATAAAGGAAAATATATTTATCCAAGTAGATATAATATTATAGTTGATAATAATGGTATTAAAAATGTTTATATAGAAGTTTGTGATATAGAGGGATATTTTGGTGAAAAAACAGAAATTTATAGTGCAGATGAAGCTCTTTTTAGTTTTTCAGATAATATAAAAAATTTTTCAGATTATACAAATGTTTATAAAATAGAAATAGTTTATGACTATCCAAATGATAATATGCCTAAGAATGATATTTCTTTTAAACTAATACCTCATTATTATATATATACGGAAAATATTAATACTCCTTATCGTATTAATGCATATACAAATAAACTTAAATAATATTAGTAAATAGTGTTTAAAATTAAATTTTACTTAAAAATAATTAAAAAAGACTTTATTGTTTATTTATTTAGTGGTATAATTTTTAAAGACATAATGAAGTATATTATTTTAATATTATTAAAAAAGCCTTTTTAAGAGGCTTTTTTACTGTATAATATTTTTTAACTCCTCCCTTTTGGTTGGGATAAAATATTGGAAGGATTTGAGAAATTTGATAGATAAACTTATTATTAATGGTAAAAAAAGACTTTCTGGTGAAGTTAGCATTAGTGGAGCAAAAAATGCTGCTGTTGCTATATTACCTGCTGCTATTATGGCTGATGATATTTGTATTATTGATAATCTCCCAGATATAGAAGATGTTACAAGTCTTTTTAATACACTTGATAAAATGGGAGCAAAATGTGAATTTTTAGATAAGCATACTCTTAAAATAGATAGTAGAGATATTAAAAATGTTAGTGCAACTTATGAAGAAGTTAGAAAGATAAGAGCTTCATATTATTTATTAGGAGCACTTTTAGGAAGATTTAAAGAAGCAGAAGTAGCAATGCCTGGTGGTTGTAATTTTGGTTCAAGACCTATTGATTTGCATCTTAAAGGATTTAAAGCTTTAGGAGCAGAGGTTGAAGTTAATGAAAGTTTTGTAAAATTAAAAGCTAAAAATTTAAAAGGTACATCAATATATATGGATCAAGTTAGTGTTGGAGCGACAATAAATATTATGTTAGCTGCTGTTTTTGCTGAAGGAACAACAATTATAGAAAATGCAGCAAAAGAACCTCATGTTGTTGATACAGCTAATTTTTTAAATATTATGGGTGCTCAAATAAAAGGTGCTGGTACAGATATAATAAGAATTGTTGGTGTTTCAAAATTACATTCAGCAGAGTATACTATAATACCAGATCAGATAGAAGCCGGTACATATATGATAGCAGCAGCAATTACAGGAGGAGATGTTTTAGTTAAAAATATTATTCCTAAACATATGGATTCACTTTCAGCTAAACTTGATGAAATGAATGTCAAAATAATTGAAGGTGATGATAATATAAGAGTTATATCCAATAAAGTTCTTAAGAATGTTAATATAAAAACTATGAGTTATCCTGGTTTTCCTACTGATTTACAACCTCAAATGGCTGCTCTTTTAACTGTTTGTAATGGCGTAAATATAATTACTGAAAATGTCTGGGATAATAGATATCAATATGTTGATCAGCTTAAAAAGTTAGGTGCTGATATTGATATTGATGGTAGAGTTGCAAAAATAATAGGTGTAGAAAAGCTTGTAGGAACTGAAGTAAAAGCAACAGATTTAAGAGCAGGAGCAGCTATGGTTATTGCTGGATTAGTTGCTGAAGGAACAACAGAAATTTTAAATGTAAAATATATTGATAGAGGTTATGAAGATATTGAATATAAATTGTATAATCTTGGTGCAGATATAAAAAGAATTAAGAATATTTAAATATAATTTTTATATAATTTATATATTTTATTATTTGTAAGGTTAGATGAAGAAGCTATTTTTTATTTTTTTATATGTTCAATAGAGTAATAACTATCTATATTTTATTATATATAGATAGTTATTTAGTTTAGATAATACAATTCAAAAGTATTAATAATTCATTTATTTTTTAATTTCACTTTTATTTTTATTGAATAAATTATAAATTTTTTCTATGATATTATAAATTAAATCATTTTTCTTTTTTAATTTAAAAAATTTTTTTATTAAATTATATATATTAATAT
>X157_Grey_Heron__coassemble_1772_pt1 | contig 10963 bp, 14 predicted proteins | sample X157_Grey_Heron__metabat2_low_PE_010 | metagenome-assembled genome bin X157_Grey_Heron | reverse complement strand
ATATGATATATAATATTAATTGTATAAAATAAATATTATATATAATTTTAAATTATATAAAATTATATAATACGTATATTTTATTTTAGCAAAATGTAGTAATAATCTAAGTTTTTTAACAAAAAAATTTACTTTTAGCAGAGTAGTTTTTATTGCTCTGCTTTATTGTTTCTATTATAATATTATATATATATTCTTTTATGATTAATTAATACATTTATTTTTTAATTTAATAATTAAATAATATCAAATTCATTTAATTTAAAAAAAATTAAGTATAGCTAATTAAAAAGTGTGAAAAAAATATAAAAGAAAGGAGTATGCCAGAACTAAAAATATTATAATAACTAAGGTTTATAAATATAATTAATTTTATAATATTAGTAATTGATAATTGATTAATTTAAAATTAAATAAAATTTATATATTTTTTAAAAGTTTTGGTGACATTATTTTATGGAACTAAAAAAACATATTTTTAGTTTAGATTATTGGATTATAATTGCTGTATGTATTTTATCAATTTTTGGTATAATATGTATAGGTAGTGCTACTCATATTAATTTGGGTGAATCAGCAAGTAATTTTTATTCACAAATAGCTTATTTTTTTGTAGGAATATTATTTATGATATTTATTAGTTATGTTGATTATAATTTTTTTTCTCAATTTTATAAAAAATTTTATATTTTGAATATAATTTTACTTATTGCTGTACTTTTAATAGGTAGAGAATCTAAAGGTGCTACAAGATGGATTTATATAAGTTCTATAAGTATACAACCTTCAGAATTTACAAAAATTATTATGATATTTTGTTTAGCCAAATTTATTGATATAAAAAAAGAAAATATAAATGATATTCCAACACTTTTATTAATTTGTATTTTTGTTTGTATTCCAGTTTTTCTTATACAACTACAGCCTTCACTTTCTGCAAGTCTTGTTTTAATAGCTGTTCTTTTAATTGAAATATTTGTTGCAGGATTAAGTATTAAATTTATAATAAAATGTATTATAGTAGTAGTTCCGATAGGTGGTTTTTTTATATGGGATATAAGTAGAGATACTCATTTAATAGTTGATAAAGTATTAAAACCACATCAAATAGGAAGAATTGAAGCTTTTATAGATCCTAGAAGTAATCCTGATACTTATTACCAAACATTTAAATCTATAAGTGCAATAGGTTCAGGACAACTTTATGGGAAAGGACTTTATGAAGGAACACTTAATCAACTTAGTTATCTTCCAGAACCACATAATGATTTTATATTTTCTGTTATTGGTGAGGAATTTGGTTTTATAGGTTGTATTTTTGTTTTGTTACTTATCCTTTTTATAATTTTTAGATGTATTTTAATTGCTTTATCTGCTAGAGATTTATTTAGTCAGCTTATAGTTTCAGGTATTGTTGGTATGTTTGCGTTTCAGACATTTGTAAATATATGTGTTACTACTGGTATGATGCCTAATACAGGTATGCCATTACCATTTGTAAGTTATGGAGGAAGTTCTATGCTCATGAATATGATATCAATAGGACTTGTTCTGAATATTGGACTAAAAAATTCAAAATCATTATTCGAGGGGGTTTAATATATGAATATAGCATTAATAGCACATGATAATAAGAAAAAATTAATGGAAAATCTTTGTATAGCATATAGACACATATTATGCAAACATAATTTATATGGAACGGGAACAACTGGAAGACTTGTTGAGGAGACAGCAAATCTTAATGTTCATAAATATCTTGCTGGACATTTAGGTGGTGAACAACAATTAGGCTCACAGGTAGCTAACAATGATATAGATATAGTTATATTTTTAAGAGATCCTGTATCTTCAAAAAATTATGAGCCTGATATAAATTCTATTTTAAGGCTGTGTGATGTTCATAACATACCAGTTGCTACTAATTTAGCAACTGCTGAAATACTTCTTTTAGCTTTAGATAGAGGAGATCTTGATTGGAGAAATATGGTTAAATAAATATAATTTATGAATATAATTTTTAAAATATATATTATATATTATAGTCTTATTAATATAGTTCTTTTTATAATGATGGGATTTGATAAATATTTTGCTATAAAACGTAAAAGACGTATAAGAGAACTAAATTTATTTATTATTTCTATTTTTGGTGGTTGTATTGGTGGACTTTTGGGAATGAAAGTTTTTAATCATAAAATTAGAAAATATTTATTTTATTTAATATATATCTTTTCTTTTATTTTACATTTTATACTATTATATTTTATAATAATTTTATTAAAATAAAAAAATGTGTTGATTTTATTCAACACATTTTTTTTAATATTCTAAAATTTCTTTATTCTGAATACATTTTTCAATAAGATTACTAAGATTACTAAGATTATTTTCTATGTTTTCTATAACACTTGTTTTAGGTTTAGTTTCAGGATGTTTTGCTACAAATATTGTGCAACAATCATCATATGGACGAATTGAAATATCAAATGTTCCTATATTTTTTGCCATATCAATTATTTCTTGTTTATCCATACCAGCTAGAGGTCTTAGTATAGGCATATTTGTAATTGTATTTATTGCATTTAATGCTTGCATAGTTTGACTTGCTACTTGTCCTATACTATCACCAGTAACAAGACCTTGAGCATTTTCTTTTTTAGCAATTATTTCAGCAATTTTTATCATAGCTCTTTTTAAAAATATTGTTAATTTATCGTGTGGAACATTTTCGAGTAAATAAATTTGCAAATCTGTAAATGGAACAATGTGAAGTCTTATATTACCTGTAAAATAAGACAATTGTTTAGCTAAATCACAAACTTTTTCTTTTGCTCTTTCGCTTGTATATGGTGGACTATGGAAATATACAGCTTCTATTTCAACACCTCTTTTTGCTATACTCCAAGTTGCAACTGGACTATCTATTCCACCGGATAATAAAGAGATAGCTTTTCCGGAAGAACCAATAGGAAGTCCTCCAAATGTTTTAATAATTTTTGAATATATATATGCGTTATTTCTTAATTCAATATTTAATATTATTTCTGGTTTATGAACATCTACTTTTAAATTATTTAAATTTTCTAAAATATATCCTCCTATAGCAGAAGAAACTTCTCTTGATGAAATAGGATATCTTTTATCAGAACGTTTTGTTTCAACTTTAAAAGTATAATTTTTATCATTAAATGATTCTTTCATTTGTTCTAATGCTATTTGTTTTAAATTTTCAATATTTTGGTTTTCTATTTTTATAGCTGGACAAATAGCTATTATACCAAATATAGGTTTAACTTTTTCTATAATTTTTTCAAAATCAAAGTATTTATTTTTAGATTCTATTATAAGACGACCTTGTTCTTTTTGTATATAAAAATTTCCCTCTGTGTCAATATTTTTTCTTATAGCTTTTATTAATTTATTAGTAAATATATGTCTATTATTACCACGTATAGCAATTTCACCATATTTTACAATTAAAACTTTTTCTACCATTTTTATCCCCTCATTTTTTGTACTTTTCTTAAAAAAGGAACTATTTGACAAAGTTCTTTAATACATTGTTCAGTTTCTTCAATAGTATTAAATTTTGAAAAACTAAATCTTATTGAGCTATCTATATAATCTTTATCTAAATTCATAGCTAAAAGTACTTGACTAAATGATTTTTTTGAATTATTACAAGCTGAACCAGATGAAACATAAATATTTCTACTTTCTAAAGAGTTTAATAAAACTTCACTTTTTATACCTTTAAATGATATATTTAGAATATAAGGGCTTGCATTTTCTATATTATCACCATTTATATATATATCTGAAATGTTATTGTAGATTCCAGATAATAAATTATGTTTAATTTTTTTTATATATTCATTATTCTCTTTTAAATTTTTATAACAATTTTTTGTTGAATTAGCTAATGATAGTGCACAAAAAGCGTTTTCTGTTCCAGCTCTCATATTTTTTTGTTGTCCTCCACCATAAATAAGTGGTTTAATTTTTATTCTATTTTTTATATAATTAAAACCTGTACCTTTGGGAGCATGAAATTTATGTCCACTAACTGTTAATATATCAATATTCATTTTTTTTACATCAATATTGGATTTTCCAAAAGCTTGTACAGCATCTGTATGAAAAATAGTATTAATATTTTTACTTTTTATTAATTTTCCTATTTTTTCTATATTTTGTATTGTACCTACTTCGTTATTAGCAAACATTATACTTACCAATATAGTTTCATTTTTTATACTATCATTTAATATATTTATATCAATATATCCTTTTTTATCAACAGGTATATATGTTACACTATATCCTTTTTTTTCAAGAGTTTTTAATGGTTCTGTTATAGAAGGATGTTCTATTGTTGTTGTTATAATATGATTTCCATTTCTTTTATAAGCTTCAGCTATACCAAATATAGCCCAATTATTACCTTCAGAACCTCCAGAAGTAAAATAAATTTCTTCAGAATTACAATTAATAATATTTGAAATTTCATCAGAAGCATTTTTTATACATTTTTCAATTTCAAGACCTTTTTTGCTTACAGATGCAGGATTAAAATATTTTTCAATCATAAATTCTTTAAATATATCAATAGAGTTTTCAAGTGGTTTAGTTGTTGCAGCATTATCAAAATATATCATAATTTTATAAATTACACCTCAATCTAGTTCATACATAATTATTGATAGAGCAGAGAAAGCAGCTGTTTCTGTCCTTAATATTCTTTTACCTAATGTAATAGGTACTATATTGTTATTTATTGCTAAATTTATTTCATCTTTTGAAAATCCACCTTCAGGGCCGATAAATAAAGCTATATTTTTTCCATTAAAATCACTTAAAAAATTTTTTAATGAATATCTATATTCATTTTCATATGCAATTATTGCATTTTCAAATATTTTTGCGTTTTCAATTGCAGTATTAAATTTAATTATAGGTTTTATTATAGGAATTTTTCCTCTGTTAGATTGTTTTGCAGCTGATTCTGATATTTTTTGCCATCTATTAATTTTTTTTAACTCTTTTTCTTTTTTGTCAACTTTTATAATGCTTCTTTCTGTATAAATAGGTACTATTTCATCAATACCAAGTTCAACGCATTTTTGAATAATTAGTTCCATTTTATCAGATTTAGGTAAACTTTGAAAAAGTGTTACTTTAATTTTAGGTTCTGTATTAGATTTATTAAACGAAATAATATCAAGTAATATTTCATTTTCTATAAATGATTTAATTGAGCAATAGTAATCTTTGCCATTACCATCACATATAGTTAAATTTTCACCTTTTTTTAATCTTAAAACATTTTTTATATGTTTAGCATCATCACCAGAAATTTTAATTATATTATTTTTTATATTATCATTAGATATAAAAAATCTTGACATAAAATTCACCTTATCCTTTATATTTAGATATAATGACAGCCCAATCTTTTTTTATTTTTGTTTCTATAATTTCAAATTTGTTTTGTTTAAGTGCATTTTTGACATCTTCAATTCTATCTGTTATTATTCCACTTGATATAAATATTCCATCATTTTTTATAAGTTTTGGAATTTTATTTGAAAGAGAAATTATAACATCAGCTATAATATTTGCTTCAATTATGTCATAAGAATTTGTAGAAAATATTTTAAAAATTTTTTCATCTTCCAATATATTACCAGAAATAACATTGTACTTTTCTTTTGATATATTATTCATATTAGCGTTTTGATAAGCAATATTGATTGCATTTTCATCAATATCAATAGCATCAGCATATGATGCACCTAAAAGTATTGAAGCTATTGATAATATACCACTTCCACAACCTATATCTAAAATTTTATCATTTTCATTTATATACTTTTCAATAGATTCTATACAAAGTTGAGTAGTTTCATGAGTTCCAGTACCAAATATATTCCCTGGATCTATTTCAAGTATAATTTTATTTTCGAAATTTTCTAATTTTTCCCAAGATGGTTTTATTATCATTTTTTTACCTATTGAAATTGGTTTAAAATATTGTTTCCAATTATTAGCCCAATCTTCTTCAGCAATATTTTTTATGTGAATACTTAAAGAACCTAAATCGATTTCTTTTTCTTTTTCTTTTATCAACATAATCTCTTGTTTTATTTTATAGAACATTTTTCTTCCAGAATCTGTAATTGGTATAAAAAAAGTTATTCCAATACCTTTTTCTTTTTTTGCTTCTATGAGTTCTTTATCAATATAATCCCAATCATTATTAGAATTTTTTAAAAGATCATTAAAATCATTTTCATCTTCAATTATAAGTCCAGTTATACCACAGTTATATAAAAGTCCACTTATTATTTCTATACCTTCATTTGTTGTTTGAACAAAAGCTTCAATCCAATCCATAACTTTCTCCTTATAAATTTATTAATATATTATGAATATTGTATCATAAAAAATAAAAAAGTGCAGAAAAATCTGCACAGTTAATTTTATTAATCTTGTGTATAAGGCATAAGACTCATATGTCTTGCTCTCTTAATAGCAGTAGTTAATACTCTTTGATGTTTAGCGCAATTACCAGTAATTCTTCTAGGAAGAATTTTACCTCTTTCAGAAACATATCTTTTTAATTTATTTATATCTTTGTAGTCTATTGTTTTTAATTTATCAGCACAAGATGCACAAACTCTTTTTTTTCTACGACCACGTTTTTTCTGAATCATTGTTTATTACCTCCTTATTATATTTTAATTTTTATACTATTAGAAAGGTAAATCATCATCTTCAAGACTTTCATCAATTGGATAAAAGCCATCATTTTGAGACATTGACATTGGTTGTTGATTATAATTTTGATTTTGTTGATATACATTATTTTGATACATTGAACTTTCATTTCTATTTTCATAGCTTGATTTACTTTCAGCAAAATATTGTTCATCAACAACTACATCAGTAGACCATCTTTTTTGGCCTGTTTGGTCATCCCAAGAACGAATTTGTATTCTACCAACAATACTAATCATTTGACCTTTTTTGAAATATTTTTCAGCAAATTCTCCCATTTTTCCAAATGATGTACAAGGTATAAAATCTGCTTCAGGTTCTCCTTGTCTTTTGAAACGACGATTTATAGCTAATGTATATTTTGCAACAGCCATAGGCTCTGCACCTTGGGTATATCTAACTTCTGGATCTTTAACAAGTCTACCCATTAAAATAACTTTATTCACATCATTACCCCCTTTGAGAATTGCTCACAACTAGATAATTATGAATTTTTGAATTTTATATTTTTGTATAATTATTATTATAATCTATCTTAATTTAAGATAGATTATCTATTTTAATTTTATGCTTCTTTGCGAACAATAAGGTAACGAAGTACATCTTCTATGATACGTATACGATTTTCAATTTCAACTATTTTATTACCTGATGCTTCAAATGTTGTGAAACTTAAAAATCCTTCAGTTGCTTTTTTACCTTTATGGTTAATTTCATAAGCAAGTTTTCTCTTACCCCAATCATCAACTTCTGTAATTTTTCCTTCAAATCTTTCAATTATAGATTGGATTTTAGATATAAGATTTTTTCTTTCTTCTTCTTCAATTATTCCACTTACAAATAAAGCTAATTCATATTTATTCATTATTTACACCTCCTCTTGGACTTATGGCTCTTTAACATTGTAAAGAACAAGGAAATTAATTATTAAAATTAACTTACAACTAAGTATTCTATCATAAAAATATTGTAGTTGCAATATTTATTTTATTTTTTTATATGTTATATAATTAAATGCAATATTATCTTGATATATTGTTTTTTCTATTTTTGAAATTTTCCAATTTTTTTTGTTATCAAGATTTTCTATAAAAGTATCAGCATTTTGAAATTCATAATTTATTTTTGTTACAAATATTGTATCACATTTATCAATCATAGCATTGTATATACTTGCTCCTCCAACAATAAAAATTTCTTTATCAGTAAATTTTTTTGATTCAATAATAGCACTTTCAATATCATTACAAATAATGGCATCTATATTATTATAGTTTTTATTTTTAGTTAAAATAATATTTATTCTGTTAGATAAAGGTTTTTTATTTGGAAATGTTTCTAATGTTTTTCTCCCTAATATTATTACATTATTTGTTGTCATTTCTTTAAATCTTTTTAAATCTTGTTTTATTCTTATTAATAAGTCTCCATTTTTTCCTATAGCCCAATTTTTATCTACTGCAACAATCATTTTCATAATTTAATAATCTCCATTTATATAAGTTTTTATATAGCAATTGGTATTTTTCCTATACTTTTTCCATATTCATAGTTAATAATTTCAAAGTCATCTAATTTAAAATCATAAAAATCTTTAACATCTCTATTTATAATAAATTTAGGTGCTTTAAAAGGTTTTCTTTCTAATATTTTTTCTACAAGAGGTATATGTCTATCATAAATATGCATATCACTTATTACATGAATAAGTTCTCCAGCAATGAAACCAGTTACTTTAGCAATCATATGAAGTAATACTGAATATTGTACTACATTCCAATTATTAGCTATAAGAGTATCTTGTGAACGTTGATTTAATATTGCATTTAATTTATTTCCTACAACATTAAAAGTCATACTGTATGCACAAGGATATAAATTCATTTCGTGTAAATCGGAAAATGTATATATATTAGTCATTATTCTTCTACTATAAGGATTATTTTTTAAATCAAATAATACTTTATCTACTTGATCAAATTCACCTTCCTTATATTTATGTTTTATACCTAATTGATATCCATATGCTTTTCCAATAGTTCCATTTTCATCACTCCATTCGTCCCATATATGTGAATTGAGTTCTGAAATTTTGTTTGATTTTTTTTGCCATATCCAAAGAATTTCATCAATAGCTGCTTTCCAATTTGTATATCTTAGTGTTAATATTGGAAATTCTTTTGATAAATCATATCTATTTATAACACCAAATTTTTTTATTGTATATGCCAATGTTCCATCTTCCCAGTGGGGTCTAACTTTTTCTTTTTCTGTTGAATAACCTGTATTTAGTATATCTCTACAATTTTCTATAAATATATTATCAGCTAAACTCATATATCCTCCTTAAATTTATGTTGTAATTATAACTTTTGTATTATATCATAAAGTTGGATTAAATTAAATTATTTGAGGAGGATACATTTTGGAAATAGAAGCAAAGTATTTTATATTTGATATGGATGGACTTATGATTGATTCAGAAAAATTAGCATATAATATTTGGAAGGAAGAAATGGAAAAAGATGGTTATGAATTGAGTTTAGATTTTTATAAATCTATGATAGGTATACCTGACAATAATATGATTGAAAAATTTTATTCTGAATATGGTAAAAATTTTGATTTTAATAAATATTCTAATAAATATCAAGAAAGAAGAGATATTATATATAATACAATAGGTGTAGATTTAAAATTAGGTGTCATTGAAATATTGAATTATTTAAAAAATAATAATAAAAAATTAGCTGTTGCTACATCAAGTTGTAGAGAAATAGTTGATGTAATTCTTAAAAAAAATAATATATATAATTATTTTGATTATTTTGTTACTTGTGAAGATGTAGAAAATCATAAACCAGAACCAGATGTTTTTTTAAAAGCTATTGATTTAGCAAATATTAAGAAAGAGGATTCAATTATATTTGAAGATTCTGAAAATGGTCTTAAAGCTGCTTATAAAGCTAATATAAGAAGTATATTTATTAAAGATATGGTTGAACCTTCAAGAGAAGTATTGGATACAATTTATTATAGAGCTGAAAGTCTTGTTGATGTTATTAAATTTATAAAATAAAAAATGTGAGTAAAATACTCACATTTTTTATTTATTAAAATATTCTTTTGTAGTTATAAGAGAGTGTATAAATTCAGCACCTAATATTATTACTAATGAGCTAAAGTATAGCCACATTAAGAGGACAATCATAGCACCAATTGAACCATATATAACAGAATAACTTGCTATATTTTCAACATAATATGAAAATCCGATAGATATTATTAACCAAGAAGAGAGAGAAAATATTGTACCAATAAAAACATATTTTCTTGGAAGTTTTTTCATAGGTGTTATATAATATAGTAAAGAAAGTATAGTAAAAAGTAAACCAGCTAATATTATAAATCTTAAAGTATTCCAAGTGTCAATATATGGATTTGAAAATTCAAATATATTTGATACAAAAGTTAGAAGATTTTCTCCAACTATCAGTAATATGAGTGCAATTATTATAGAAAATATAAATGTTATTGCAATTATAAAAACTATTATTTTATGTACTAAAGGATTTCTTTTTTGATTTATATGATATGCTGTATTAATACATTCCATAATAAAATTAATGGCTCTCATATTAAAATAAATTGAAAAAAAAGCACCAAAAAACATTATTTTGGTATTTCTTATACTCGTTATATGTTTTATAAATGAGTTTATTATTTCTATAATATCTGATGGTATAAATTTTGAAAATACTTCTATAATCATTTCTGGAGAAATATCCATATATCCTATAAGCATTGTTAAAAATATAAAAAAAGGAAATATAGAAAATGTAAAATAATAAGTTAATGCAGCAGCAGATTTTGATATTCCATGTTCAAAATATCTTTTAGTAAATTCTTGAATAAAAAATATAAATTTATATTTTTTAGAATATTTATCTATATCTAATTTCATTAAAATCCTCCTTTATAAATATAATTATAATATAATAACTGAATTTTTAGTATAATTAAATAATTTTTTTATAAAGTATAAAATTTATACTTAATTAATTTTATTATTATATGTAAAATAATTTTTATTAATTTATCATTTTAATATAATAAATATTAATATATTTTTTATCAATAAAATTTTGATAATTTATGATATAATTATTAATATGTATAT
>X157_Grey_Heron__coassemble_1761_pt1 | contig 11046 bp, 11 predicted proteins | sample X157_Grey_Heron__metabat2_low_PE_010 | metagenome-assembled genome bin X157_Grey_Heron | reverse complement strand
ATATAATATTAAATATAATTTTTTAATATATTTATATTATTTATAAAATATAATTTATGAGAAAGGAGACTTTATGTATAAAAATTTTAAATTATTATTACTTAAAATATCAGAAGTTGTTGAAATTATAATAGCTGCAATATTGACTTTAGCGATTCTTGTATCTGTTATATATCTTTTTATTAATGTAAAAGATGTTTTTTATGGTAAATTAACATTAAATGAAATATTAGAATATTCTCTTACATTAGTTGTTGTAATAGAGTTTATTAATATGCTTATTAAAAATACTCCTGGCTCTGTTGTAGAGGTAATACTTTTTGCTGTTGCTAGACAAGTAATAACATCACATTCAGGAGCTTTGGAAAATTTAATAGGTGTTTTGGGAGTAGCCGTTATATTTGGTACTTGGAAGTATTTGTTTGTACCTAAATTTAATGATAAAGATTAATTTTTTATTCAAAGAGTATTATTTAATTAATACTTTTTGAATTTTTTGTTTTTATTTGGGGAAAATAAATTTATAATTAATTTTTTAGAGGTGTAATAATGAATAATATTGCTCAAATTTTTAAGACGGATAAATTCAAAACAACTATTATAAGTATTGCATTTAGAACTAAAGCGAATTATGATAATATTTCAAAAAATAATTTACTTTCAAAAATATTTTCTGTTTCTTCAAATAAATATAATACTAATATAAAATTAAAAAGAAAATTAGAAGAAATGAATGGAGCAGTTTTTGATGTGTCTGTAATAAAAAAAGGAAATGAAAATATAATACTTTTTTATTTAGAAGTTTTAACACTTAAAGAAAGTAATTTAATTGAAGAATTGAATTTTTTAAAAGAATTTATATATAATCCTCTAGTAGATGATGATATTGAGAGTTTTGATAAAATAATATTTGAAAGAGAAAAAAGTCATTTGATAAGTGATATAAAAAACAGAAAAGATAAAATTAATGAATATGTTTTAGATAGATGTATTGAAGAAATGTATGGTAAAAAAGGTTTTGGTTTGAATGGTATAGGATATTTAGATTCTATAAATAACATAAATTCAAGAAATTTATATATTTATTATAAAGAACTATTAAAAAAATCAGCAGTTGAAATAATAATTGTTGGTAATGTAAATATAGAGAATGTTAAAAATTATTTGCGTGAAAATTTTATTGATTTATTGTTTAGAAAATTACATTTTGATTTTGATAAAGAAATATTTAATGATGATTATAAAGAAATATTTGAAAAATCTGATTTAAAACAAGGAAAATTATGTATAGGTTTCAAAAGTGGAATATGTTTAGATAGTGATAATTTTATTCCATTTTTGATATTTAATGAAATATTAGGTGCAACTCCTAATTCAAGACTTTTCTTAGAAGTTAGAGAAAAAAATGGATTATGTTATTATATAAATTCTTTTATATATAAATTTAAAGGAACAATGATTATTCAAGCTGGTATAGATTCTAATAATTATAATGATACAATTGAAATTATAAAAAATATTTTTGAAGAGACTAGAAAAAATATTAAAGATAATGAAATATTGAATGCAAAAAATTCATTAATTAAAATTTTTAATGAGATATATGATGATTTACCTTCTATATGTGATAATATTTTAAATAATATAATAATAGGTAATTATGAAAATATATTTAATATTGATAATTATATTGAAAGTATAAATAAATGTAATAAAGAACAAATATTATTTGCAGCAAATAAATTAAAATTAGATACAATATATTTTTTATCTGATTAAAATTTTTAAGAGAGGATAATTTATTATGAATATTTCAAAAGTACTAAAAAAAAATCATATAATAAAAGAAAATATTTTAATTACAGAATTAGATTGTGGTATAAAATGTTATATTATTCCAAAAAAAAAATATAAATTAAAACAATGTGCTATAGTTGTTTCATATGGTTCAAATGATTTGAGTTTTTATATAAATGATAAAAAAAGTGATATATATGTATCCGAAAAAGGTACAGCACATTTTATAGAACATAAACTTTTTTCAAAGCCTGATTATGATATATTTTCTATATTTACAAAACAGGGAGCAGATGTTAATGCTTTTACTGATTTTAGTAAAACAGTTTATTATTTTAATTGTATTAATAACTTTTATGAAAATGTAGAAACATTGATTTATATGATTAAAAATCCATATTTTACAAATGAAAATGTAGAATCTGAAAAAAAAATAATATCTCAAGAAATAAATATGTATGATGATAATCCTGATTGGCGAGTATATTATGAAATGCTTAATTTAATGTATAAAAATCATAATATAAAATATCAAATCGCAGGTACAAATAATACAATACAAAAAATAGATGACAATATGTTATATAAATGTTATAATTCTTTTTATATTCCAAAAAATATGAATATTGTTTGTGTAGGAGATTTTGATGTAAATAATTTATATAATTTTATAAATAGAAAATTTTTAAATTTTAATAATGATGTTAATGTAAAATCTTTGTATGATTATGATGATAATAAAATTAATGATAATTTTTGTTGTATCAGTATGGATATAAAGGAAACAGTTTTTAACATAGGATATAAGTTAGATTCTTATTTTTTTGAAAGTGATATTAAGAAAAAATTAGCTATAAAAATTGTAACAGATATTTTTTTTGGAGAAGGTTCTGTATTTTATAATGAATTATATAATATAGAATTATTAAAAGAATCTTTGGGAATGGAATTTTTATCTGGCAAAGGATTTGCTTTTTTTGTTTTATCAGGAAAATCAAATTATTATTATGAAATTTCTAAGAAAATAACGAAAACATTAGAAGATGCCAAAAAAATAGGCATATCATATAATGACTTTGAAAGAATAAAAAATAAACATAAATCAAGATTTATTAGGGGATTTAATTCAATAGAAGCAATTACAATGGCACAAGTTGATTTTGCTAATCAAAATATAGATATATTTGATGTTTATGATTTATTTGATGAAATTACATTAGAATATTTGAAAGAAATTTTGGATAAGGGTTTTTTTGAAGAAAATAAAGTAATTTCTGTTGTAAAACCAAAATAAATATTATAGGGGGATATCGTTAATGAATAATATGCCTGAAATATGGTTTCCGAATATAGGGATAAAAATAGATGAACTTAGTAGAGTTGCTTTTAATCTATTTGGTATAGATATTTATTGGTATGGAGTTATAATAGGAACAGGTATAATTATATCACTTTTTTTAGGACTTTATGAAGTTAAAAGAACTAAACAAAATGCAGAAGTATACATGGATTTTGTTTTAATTGCTATGTTTGTATGTATACTTTGTGCAAGAATTTATTATGTAATTTTTTCTTGGGATTATTATAGTAATCATATTAATGAAATATTTGCAATACGTAATGGTGGATTAGCTATATATGGAGGAATTTTAGGAGGACTTTTAACAGCAATAATATATACAAAAGTAAAAAAATTAAATTTTTGGTTATTTGCTGATACAGTAATACCAAGTCTTCTTTTAGGTCAAGTTATAGGAAGATGGGGGAATTTTGTAAATAGAGAGGCTTTCGGGGGTTATACTAATAGTTTGTTTGCTTTAAGATATATGAAAAATCAAGTTTCTAATATTCCAGAAAGTATTATGAATAATATTGTAAATATAAATGGTGTTGAATATATTCAAGTACAACCAACTTTTTTGTATGAATCATTTTGGAATTTTTGTTTATTTATAGTACTTATTATTTTAAAAAATAAAAAGAAATTTGATGGACAAATTTTTGGTATTTATATATTAGGTTATGCTTTAGGTAGAGTATGGATAGAAGGATTAAGAACTGACCAACTTATTATAGGTTCAACGGGTATACCAGTATCTCAACTTCTTTCAATTATTTTTATTATAGTTGGTATTGTTATTTTGTATTTAAGAAATAAAAATTCAATAAAATTATAATATAAATAGAATACTTTAAATGTAAGTATTCTTTTTATATTTATAATAAATTTTAATATTTATGCTTGTTTTAATACAAATTTATGTTATAATCTCTTTCGTATATTATTAATAATAAATTTTATATTTTATATGGAGAATTATTTATGGATACATTTTTAAGAAAAAGAAATAAAGTTAGAATAAATCCTACAAGAATTATTATTTTAGGATTTTTTGCTGTAATTTGTATTGGTACTTTACTTTTGAATCTTCCTATATCAAGTCAAAATGGAGAAAGTATAGGCTTTATAAATGCACTTTTTACTTCCACATCAGCTGTTTGTGTTACAGGACTTGTTGTTGTAAATACATTAGAACATTGGACTATTTTCGGTAAAGTTGTTATAATATGTCTTATACAAATAGGTGGCCTTGGTTTTATGACAATAATAACAATGTTTTTTATTGTTATTAGAAGAAAAATAACATTAAAAGAAAGAATACTTATTCAAGAATCTTTAAATCAAGATAATATTTCAGGTATGGTTAAACTTGTTAAAAACGTTTTAAAAGGAACTTTTTTGATAGAAGGTATAGGAGCATTACTTTTATCAGTTCAATTTATACCTGAATATGGATTTTTGAAAGGGTTCTTTATGGGTATTTTTCATTCAATATCAGCTTTTTGTAATGCTGGTTTTGATATTATAGGTGATTCTAGTCTTACTCCTTATGTATCAAATATATATTTTAATATAGTTATAATGTCATTAATTATAATAGGAGGCCTTGGATTTACTGTATGGGTTGATGTATTAAGAATATTAAAATTAAAAAAAGAAAAAAATTTTTTATTATCAACTGTATTAAGAAGATTATCATTGCATAGTAAAGTTGTACTTACATTTACACCAGCACTTATAATTTTAGGAGCTTTTTTAATATTTATATTTGAATATTCAAATTCTGCGACTATAGGAAGTTTTAATATTTTTGATAAAATTAATGCTTCTTTTATGCAATCTGTTACATTAAGAACAGCAGGATTTAATTCAATATCACAATCTGATATGACATATGCTTCTAAACTTTTAAGTATAATACTTATGTTTATAGGAGGAGCACCAGCTGGTACTGCTGGAGGTGTAAAAATTTCAACTATAGCAGTACTTTTGATAACTGTAATATCTATTGCACGTGGTAGCAAATCACCTAATATTTGGGGAAGAAAGTTACCAATAAATATTATACAAAAGTCTTTGGCAGTATTTCTTATAAGTTCTGGTGTTGTTATTGGTTTTACAATGTTATTGACAATAACAGAGAAAAATATGAATTTTGATTATGAATTTATTGATTTGCTTTTTGAAACGACTTCAGCAATGGGGACTGTTGGAATAACAACAGGTATAACACCTCATCTTTCTACAGTTGGTAAAATAGTCATATCAATAGCTATGTTTATGGGTAGAATAGGACCTATATCTATTGTTATAGGATTGGCAAGAAAACAAGGGAGTACAAAAGAATATATTGAGTATCCAGAGGGTAATATAATGGTTGGATAAAGGAGAGTATTATATGCGTTTTAAAAATCAAGTAATAGTATTAGGTCTTGGAAGATTTGGAATGAGTATTGCAAAAACTTTAGCAGAAAATGGTTGTAATGTTCTTGCTGTTGACAATAATCCAGATATTGTACAGATAGCAACTCAATTTGTTACGCATTCAGTAAAAGCTGATGTTACTGATGAAAATGCTTTAAAAGCCTTAGGTATAGGTAATTTTGATGTTGCCGTTATTGCAACAGGAAGTAGACTTGAAGCTAGTATTATGGCAACACTTATAGCAAAAGAAGCTGGTGTTAGATATATTGTTACAAAAGCTCAAGATTCAAAAGCAAAAAAAGTATTAGAAAAAATAGGTGCTGATAGAGTTGTATTTCCAGAAAGAGAAATGGGAATAAGAATGGCTAATAGTCTTATTTATGGTAACTTTTTTGAATTTATTGAACTTTCAGAAGAATTTGGTATTGCTGAAATTTTACCTAATAATGATTGGATTGGAAAAACTATTGCATATTGTGACATAAGAGCTAAATTTGGACTGAATATTGTTGCAATAAAACATGGAGGACAAGGAGGAAGAGTTGAAGTAACTCCTTCAGCTACTTATGTATTTAAAGAAGATGATATTATAATTGTTCTTGGTGAAAGTAATATAATACAAGATTTTATGCAGAAAAAAAGTTCAAGATGATAGGTGATATTTTGTTTAATTATGTTATAGAAAGTAAAAATAATAAAATAGTAAAATTAATACAATCATTAAAAAATAAAAAAAATAGAGATAAACATAAACTTTTTATTGCTGAAGGAGAAAGATTTATCTATGATATAGATAATATTAAAGATATAGATTTTATAGTTGTTTCTGAAAATTATGATATAAATAAAATTAAATTTGATTGTAAAAAGTATATTTTATCAGAAAGTATATTTAAAAATTGTTGTAATACAGAAAATCCTCAAGGAATATTAGCAATTTGTAAACAAAAAAATTATAATTTGAGTTATATAGAAAATATAGTTTCTAATTTTGGAAGTAGTGGATTTTATATTATTATAGACAAAATTAATAATCCAGGAAATTTAGGTACAATAATAAGAAGTGCTGATGCTGGTAATGTTAATGCTATTTTTATTAGTAATGATAGTGTTGATTTATATAATGATAAAGTTTTAAGAGCGACAATGGGTTCTATATTTCATATAGATATATTTCAAAATTGTGATATAAAAAAAATAATAGGTATATTAAGTAAAAATAATGTATCAATATATGCTACATCTTTGGAAGCTAATAAATATCCTTATGATATTGATTTAAAAAAAGGTAGTGCATTTGTTATAGGGAATGAGGCAATAGGAGTTTCTAAAGAAGTAATTTCTTTATGTAATGAAAAAATTAAATTGCCCATAATTGGAAAGGCAGAGTCTTTAAATGTTTCAGTTGCAGCAGGTATACTTATTTATGAAGTTGTTAGACAAAGAATTTTATAAATTTATATTGACTAAATTTTATTTAAAAGTTAATATATATTTATAAATTTTAATAAATTTTTATATCATTATATAACTGGCGGAAGTGGACTATAACCACAGGGGAGTATAATGATTTTCTTAGTCGACCGCCTGGGCAAAATTATATAATATTTGATTATATAATTTTGTTCAGGTGGTTTTTATTTTTACTTTAGGAGGTTTTTTAATATGAAACGTGTATTAATTAGTGTATCAGATAAAACTGGTATAGTAGATTTTGCAAATAAGATTTCAAAACTTGGATATGAAATTATATCAACAGGTGGTACTTATAATGTAATTAAAGATGCAGGATTAGATGTTATTGGTATATCAGAAATTACAAATTTTCCAGAATGTCTTGATGGTCGTGTTAAAACACTTCATCCTTCAATATATGCTGGTTTATTAGCAATAAGAGGAAATGAAAAACATATGAAACAACTTTCAGAACTTGGAATAGATAAAATAGATATGGTTGTTGTGAATTTATATCCTTTTAAGGAAACTGTATTAAAACCTAATGTAACAAAACAAGAAGTAATTGAGAATATTGATATTGGTGGACCTACAATGATTAGAGCAGCAGCTAAAAATTATCAAGATGTAGCAGTTGTTATAGATTTTAAAGATTATAATAATATTATTAATGAAATTAAAGAAGATGGAGATATTTCGATTAATACAAAAATTTATCTTGCAACTAAAGTATTTATGTATACATCACACTATGATATGCTTATAGCAAATTATATGAAAAATTTTGTTATTGAAGATGATATAAAAAAATTTCCTGATATATTAAGCTTTACATATGAAAAAATACAAAATATGCGTTATGGTGAAAATCCTCATCAAAAAGCAGCTTTTTATAAAGAGATAAATTTAAATGAAGGAATGCTTACAAATTCATTTCAAATTCACGGAAAAGAACTTTCATATAATAATATAAATGATACTAATGGAGCTTTAGAGCTTTTAAAAGAATTTGAAGAACCTACAATAGTTGCTTGTAAACATTCAAATCCTTGTGCTGTTGCAAGTGATAATAATATTTATGAAGCATATGTTAAAGCTTATAATTCAGATCCTGTTTCAATATTTGGTGGAATTATAGCTTCAAATAGAGAAATTGATGAAAGAACTGCTATTGAAATAAATAAAATATTTGTTGAAATAGTTATTGCCCCTTCTTTTTCAAAAGAAGCATTAAAAATACTTAAACAAAAGAAAAATATAAGATTGTTAACTCTTAATAATATTAGTAAAAAACAATCAAATAATTCATTAGATATTAAAAAAGTTTTAGGTGGTATACTTATACAGGAGGTTAATAATAAATTAATTAATAAAGATGAAATAAAGTATGTTACAAATAAAATACCTAATGAAAAAGAGATGGAAGATATTTTATTTGCTTGGAAAATTGTAAAACATACAAAATCAAATAGTATTGTAATAAGCAAAAATAAACAGTCTATTGGTATTGGTGTTGGACAAGTGAATAGAATATGGGCTTGTAAACAAGCTATTGAACATGCTATTGAAAACTTTGGAAAAGATTTTGTAAAAGGTTCTGTAGTTGCTTCTGATGCTTTTTTCCCTTTTTCAGATTGTGTAGAAGAATGTTCTAAAGTTGGTATAACATCTATAATACAACCAGGAGGGTCTATAAATGATGAATTATCAATTGAAATTTGTAATAGAGAAAATATATCTATGATTTTTACTAATATGCGTCATTTCAAACATTAATTGTATATAATAAAAAGGCCTTTATATTTTTATAAAGGCTTTATATTAATATTTATATTTATTAATATCTTCTTTTGTAATTCCTTCATGTAGTGATATATTTATTGAATTTCCTATTATATTTGATAATCTTTCGATTACAGCATCGACTTCTTTAGGAGTTACGAACATATTATTAGCATAGGGATTTAGTATTTCTGTTATTAGATTATATTTTTCATTATAATCTAATTCATTAAGTACTTTATAAATTTCTGTACCAGTTTTTGCAGATTTCATCATTTCATTAAGTATTTTATCCATTGTATCGTTTACCAATGTTGCAGCATCAACTACTGTTGGTACACCTATTGCTATTACAGGAACATTTAAGGTTTCTTTATTTAAGGCCATTCTTTTATTACCAACACCAGCACCAGGTATAATCCCTATATCAGACATTTGAATTGTTGAGTTAATTCTTGAAAATTTACGGGCTGCAAGAGCATCTATTGCAATTATTAAATCTGGTTGAATTTTTTCTGTTATACCTTTTACTATATCACCTGTTTCAATTCCAGTAATACCCATAACACCAGGAGAAATAGCTGAAACACAACTTACAGAATTAATTATTTCTTTTGAAATAGTATCAATAATATGTCTTGTAACAAGTATTTTTGATATTGTTTTTGGACCTAATGAATCAGGTGTTACATATCTGTTACCAAGTCCAATTACAAGAGTATTTTTTGCATTGATATTATTTATTTTGATTAGTTTTTTTATAGAATCAGATGTTTTTTCAATTATTTTTTCATGAATATCAATATCATTTTCACGCATACTTTCAGATTCTATAGTTATATAGTTTCCTATTGGTTTACTTAATTTTTCACTACCATTTTTATTTGATATATTTACATGTGTTATAGTGCAATATCCAAAATCATCAATATTTGTTGAAATACCATCAATTTCTTTTTCATTAATATTTTCTCTTTCTTCTATTGCAAGGTCTGTTCTTATGCTTGAATATATATTTAATTTTTTTTGTTTCATTATATATTATGCCTCCAATATTTATATTAAATTTTGATATATAATATTTTATTTTTTACAAAATTTTTTAATATATTCATTGACTTATTAAATGAGATAAAGTAAAATATATTATGTTGGTTTGACCACACCGTGTCTAAGTAGTGGTTATTTTTTAAAAGCGATATTCCCCAATATCTAAGTTTTAAAAATATAATAATTTAATGTAGTTAATATATAGGAGGATTATTAAAGTGGCAAATATTAAATCTGCAAAGAAAAGAATTAAAGTTATAGCTAAGAAAACATTAAGAAATAAAATGATTAAATCAAGAACAAAAACAGCTATTAAAAAAGTTGTTTTAGCAATTAATAATAATAATAAAGAAGAAGCTCAAGTGGCTTTAAAAGCTGCTGTTTCAGCAATAGATAGAGCTTATACTAAAGGTATTTTTCACAAAAATACAGCTGCAAGAAAGAAATCAAGTCTTGTTAAGCTTGTAAATAATATGAATTAAATTTTTGGTAATTATTTTTTTGACTCATAGCATAGGCTGTGAGTTTTTTATTAATTTAATAGGTTGAGAGTGATTTTATGATAAGATTAAGCAAATCTATAGAAATTATAGCTAATCAAAATAATATTGAAATTGATATATTATCAACTAATTACAAAAATATAATAAAAAATGATATTAATAATAAATATTTATTAAATAATATTTCGGATTTTTTATGGGAAAATTTAAATGATTCATTTAGTATACAGTGTGAAGATGGTTGGAAAAAGGTTTGTGATTTTATAAAATCAAATGAATGTTTAATGTTTTTTAATCATTATGAAGATGATAATATAATAAAATTTAATAATGGATATGATTTGTATAAATTATTATATGAAATGTTTGCATTTGAATTTTATATTACTAATTTTAAAACAGAATATTTAATTTGTTTTAATCATCATAGTTGTTTAATATGCTCTGGAAGTGCTAAAAAATGGTTATATTTATTGAAATAAATAAAAGAGTGTTAAAAAACACTCATTTTTATTTATATATTTTATTATTATTCATATTAAAACGTTTTCTTCTATTTAATTTCCTTTTTTCCAACATTTTTTTATATCTTATATTTTTTATTATTATCATTAATGTCATTAATATTGTTATCAATATTATTAATATTGGAATAATTTTTATTCATTTTAATTTAAGTATTTCATTTTCTTT
>X157_Grey_Heron__coassemble_1747_pt1 | contig 11119 bp, 10 predicted proteins | sample X157_Grey_Heron__metabat2_low_PE_010 | metagenome-assembled genome bin X157_Grey_Heron | reverse complement strand
AACGATTTACATTCTATCATCTCTTTTATCTTTTGTCAACACTTTTTTTTATTTTATTTAAAAAATTTTTAAATAATAATATTATTTTATAATTTATATTTAATTATTATATCATTATATAAAAAATTTTATTCATCTAAAAAATATAAAGTATTGATTTAATTTAAATCAATACTTTATATTTTATCTATCATATAATTTCTTATATGCTTTTCTTGGAGCAACATTCATATAAGCAGGTCTTATTATTTTTCCTGCATTTATAAGTTCTTCTATTCTATGAGCACTCCAACCAGCTATTCTTGATATAGCAAAAATTGGTGTATATAACTCTATTGGTAAATTAAGCATAGAATAAACAAATCCACTATAAAAATCTATATTAGCACTTACACCTTTATAAATTTTTCTTTTCTTTGAAATAACTTTTGGAGCAAGTTTTTCAACTATTGAATATAATTCATATTCATCTTTTTTACCTTTTTCTTCAGAAAGTTTTTCAACAAAAGAAGCAAATATTTTAGCTCTAGGATCTGAAACAGAATATATAGCATGTCCCATTCCATATATAAGCCCTGCCTTATCAAAAGCACGTCTTTCAAGCAAATCTTCAAGATATCTTTCTACTTCTTTTTCATTTTTCCAATTATTTATTGATTTTTTCATATCTTCAAACATTTGAACAACTTTTATATTAGCACCCCCATGTTTAGGTCCTTTTAATGAACCTAATGCTGCTGCAATAACCGAATAAGTATCTGTACCTGAAGAAGAAACAACATGAGTTGTAAAAGTTGAATTATTCCCTCCTCCGTGTTCTGCATGTAAAACAAGTGCAACATCTAATATTTTTGCTTCCATTTCTGTATATTTACTATCTGTACGAAGCATATAAAGTATATTTTCAGATGTTGAAAGTTCCGATTGAGGTGGATGTATAATAAGACTTTTATTATTATAATAATGATTATATGTATTATAACCATAAACACATAGTATAGGAAACATAGCTATAAGTTGTAAACATTGTCTTAAAACATTTTCAATAGAAATATCATTTGAATTACTATCATAGGAATAAAGTGTCAAAACACTTCTTGAAAGTGCATTCATCATATCATCACTTGGTGCTTTCATAATTACATCTCTTGTAAATCCAAAAGGAAGACTTCTATATTTTATAAGAGTTTTATTAAAATTGTTAAGTTGATTTTTTGACGGAAGTTCTCCAAAAAGTAAAAGATATACTGTTTCTTCAAATCCAAATCTATTCTCATTTATAAATCCTTTAACTAATTCTTCAACGTTTATTCCTCTAAAAAAAAGTTTTCCTTCACAAGAAATTTCATTATTATCAACTGTTTTTTTTGATTCTATTTCAGAAATTTCTGTAAGCCCTGTAAGAACTCCACAACCATTTAAATCTCTAAGACCTCTATTTACTTTATACTTAACATAAAGTTCTTCATTTATATAATCATTATTTTTACAAAGAGATGCCAAATTTTTTATATCATCTGTTATTTCAGAATAATTAACTTTATTCGGTATATTATATTCACTATATCTATTCATACAAACACTCTCCTTATAACAAAATTCTATATTATTTTGATATAATACCATATTTTATAAACATTTGTCTATGAGTTATCCAAACATATAAATTTCTATATTAAATTTTTCTTGATAATATAAAAAAATTTCTATATATTTATAAATAAAAATATCAATTAATAAAGGGGAAAAATAATATGAATAATAAATATATAAACACAAATATTAGTGTAAGATATGCTGAAACTGATGCAATGGGTGTTGTACATCATTCAAATTATTATATATATTTTGAAAAAGCAAGAGAAGATTTGATATTATCATTTGGTATAAGTTATTTTGAAATAGAAAAAATGGATATTATAATGCCAATTACAGAAACATATTGTAAATATCTCTCTCCAATTAAATATGGTGATATCATAAATATAAAATCATATGTCGAAAAAATAACACCTATAAAAATTGAAATAAATTATGAAATTTCAAAAATTTCCAATACTTCTGACAAAAAAATAGCAATAGGAAAAACAATACTAGCTTTTGTTGATAAAAAAACATTTAAGTTAATAAATATAAAAAAATTAAAACCAGAATTATGGGAAAAATTAAATAAATAAAGGGATAGTTATCCCTTTATTTATTTAATTTTTAATAATATTTGAATATTCATCACAAGTCATATAAGATTTTACAAATCCATTTTCTATTAAAACAACTTTATCAGAAACATCTCGAACAAACTTCTCATCATGACTTATTATAAGTATTCCAATACCATCATAAGAAAAATTTCTGATAATTTTAACAATATCTTTTATAAGTTCTGAATCTAATGCTGCTGTTGGTTCATCAAAAAACAACAATTTAGGATTTGTAACACAACTTCTAGCAATAGCAACCCTTTGTTTCTGTCCTCCAGATAATTCAAAAGGTCTACTATTAAATTTTTCATTCATATCAAGTTTTTTAAGCATTTTCATAGCTTTTTCTTCAGCATCAAATTTAGACATATTATAAACACTAGTAAGAGTAATTGTAATATTCTCTAATACTGTTAAATGAGGAAATAAATGATAATTTTGAAACACCATTCCAATATTTTTTCTAATATCAAATAACTCTTTCTTTGTAGAATAAATAATATTATTATTTTCAGTCTTACAAAGAAATTTTCCATCAATAAGTATATTACCACTATCTGGTTTCTCTAAACCTGTTATACATCTCAATATAGTAGTTTTACCTGCACCAGATTTACCAACAATAGATATAATCTCTCCATTATCAACTTCTAAATTTATATTATTAAGAATAATTTTATTATTAAAACTTTTACATAAATTTTCAACTTTTAAAAGCATATGTATTTACTCCTCATAAACAACTTTTTTTTCAATTTTCTCAAGAACCTTAGTTATAACAAAAGTCATCAAAAGATAAATTATTCCTGCAACAAAAAATGGAACAAGTGTAGCATCTCTATTAGCAATACCCTTAGAAAGTTTAAGAATATCATTAAGTCCTATTATATATACTAAAGCTGTATCCTTTACAAGAGTTATTATTTCATTACCAACCGAAGGCAATGTTCTTTTAAAAACTTGTGGAAAAATAATTTTCATATTTATTTGAAAATTAGTAAATCCAAGTATATATGCAGCTTCTTTCTGACCTCTTTCTATTGATTGTATACCTGAACGAAATATTTCTCCAAAATATGCTGCATAATTCAAAATAAAAGGTATATAAGCAGCAAATAACCTATTTTCAAAATTTATTCCTAAAACAGGAAAACCAAAAAATACAAACATTATTTGTAGCAAAAGAGGTGTACCTCTTAAAACCCATATATAAAATTCCGTAAATTTTCTTATTAAAATATTTTTTGATAACCTACAAATAGAAACAATAATACCTAATGGTATCGAAAATATAAGACATACAATAAAAACCTTGAGTGTTACCTCAAGCCCAACACCTATTTGAATAAAGTAATTAAAAATAACATTCATAATTCTTTCTCTTTTCATATAAAACTAATTATTTAATAATATCATCGCCAAACCATTTTTCACTAATTTGTTTTGTTATTCCTTTTTCTTTAATAACATTCATAGCATTATTTAAAGAATTTAAAAGTTCTGTATCCTCTTTTCTAACACCTATACCATACTCTTCATCTCCAAAATTTTCATCAAGTATTTTATATTTTTTACTATCTTTTTGTGATATATAATACTTTACAAGAACCTCATCAGCTACAACAGCATCACTTCTACCTGCTTCGAGATCTCTTAAACATTGATCATTAGTTTCAAATGTTATAAGCTCTTTAAAGCTCTCCTTTACTTCTTTATTATTTTCTATTGCATCTATTGCACTTGACATATCCTGTACAGCAACTATTTTATTAGAAAGATCAGATATACTATTTATATCACTGTCAGCTAAAGTAATTATAACTTGTTTATTTTCAAGATAAGGATTTGAAAAATTAACAATTTTCTTTCTCTGCTCATTTATAGAATAACCATTCCACAACAAATCAACACTTTTGTTTTGTAATTCCGTTTCTTTCATACTCCAATCAATAGGTTGAAATTCAAAAGGTATTCCCATTTCTTCTGAAACAGCATTAGCAAGTTCAACATCTACACCTGTTAAATTTCCTTGCTCATCTCTAAAACCCATAGGGGCAAATGTATCATCTAAACCAACAACTATTTTATCATATGAGAAGTTTGATGATGTATTCTCTTTATTATTACTACAACCATAAAAAATAAAAACTGTAAATAATAACAATACTCCTAAAACAGTAAATTTATTATTAATTAATTTTCGCATATAAATTCCTCCATATAAAAACAATATTATATTACACCATTACATTATCACACTACTATAATAAAGTATAAATTTTTATTTGTCAATATATTTTTTATTCAAATAAAAGTATTGACTTATAACATAATAATAAATAAAATAATTTATATATATTAATTATATAGAATTTAATTTATATATTTTTGTATCTTAATTAGATAAAACAAACATATATATTCTAAAATATAACTTTCTCAAAAAAATTAAATAGAATATTATATTTTAACTTAAATTAAGATATAATAATAAATTAAACAGGTCGCAATAGCTCAGTTGGATAGAGCACACGCCTCCTAAGCGTGGGGTCGGGGGTTCAAGTCCCTTTTGCGACGCTAATTCATAATATTAAGATTATTTGTTTTTAAAAATTTTTATTTTTTTATATACAAAAGAAATATTCATAAAATATAAAATCTAAATGGTACAACAAGTCATAAAAACTTGATACAACAAGAATTTCTAAATATAGTCAAAAAATTATAAAATTGAATTTATTTATAAATAAAGAACCTTTAATAGCAGTTGATATTTTTGTAATGGTTATTGGTATAACAATTTTATCTCTGTGTTATTAACTGCTGTTTAAAATTAGAGAGAATGTGATAAAATGATAAATTATATATTTAAATTAAAATTCAACTATAAATAATACAATTTTTTTCTATCCAAAATAAAGAACGAGATGTAGCTCTTATTGTGTTTGAAGATTGTTGTCGTAAAGGAGAATTGCTTAAAGATTTCCTTTTTCTGTGTCCACAGTATTATTCTTCCGAAGAAGAATGGGACAATGATCGTAATTTGATAACAGCAAGTGTTTATACTCTAATTGAAGAAGGATATCTGCCAGAAATACAAGATAATATAGAATATCTTGTTGAATCCATGATAGAATATAAACCTGCTGTAAATCATAAAGTGCAGTTTTTTAATAATCCGACGGTTAGAAAATATTACAGTGAACGAACAGAAAATAGAATGAAATTTATTAATTATGTATTGTCCTTATGTAAAAATAAAAAAATAGTATACTTAAATAAATATGACTTTAATCACCTAACACAATGTAAAACCAAATATAAAAATTAAATCTTATTACTTAATTTTTAATACATAGATAGTATATATAAAAAATAACCAAATTAGATTTATTTATTATAATTTAATTGAGGATTTAAAAAATTTGTTAAGAAAAAACTCAAAAATATCAAAAGCTTTTTTTATCAATTATTCAAAATTTAATAATTATGTAATCACTCAAAATTTTGATAAAAACAATATAACAATAAAAGACAGATTTTTTGATAAAAAGTCTGCCTTTCTTTATATATTTAGAATTTATTAATATGAACTAAATTAATTTTGTTTTATAATAAATATATCAAATAATAAAATAGAATATCTATACTTTGAATTTGAATTGAAATCAGATAATTTTTTTAAAAATTATCTAATTATTTACTAATTAGACAATATAAACTCACTTTACACGAACTATCATATAAAATATTGAAAAAATCTTGAAACATCAAGACTTTCTAGTATTCTATAATATTTCCTTACATCACATCAGAAATTCTCCTAATAAATCATAAGTTTAAATTATACAGAAGATATCAATAATTCATCATAAATCTTATTTTAAAAAATTAAATTATAACTATTTTTATTTAATATTTACTATAATAAATATAATATAAAATTTTTATTTCAATAAAAAATATATAAATAAGTCTTTATAATAACTTAATCATCATCTCTAGGTTTCCAAGCTTGTCCAAATTTAATCTCCTTAAATAAAGCTGCTAAACCTGTAATTTGTTTTAATCTTAGTATCTCATCTTTATCCATTCCCAAATGCTTTGCAATCCAATTATCTGAACGTCCCAATTCATGAAGTTCTTTTATAATATTACTCATCAAATCTACATCATGCGAACCTCTAGCTCTATTATGTCTTATTGTACTAGCCATTCTTTTATCAATTGATTTATTAATAATTGATACAGGTATTAAACCTTGTTCTCGTTCATAAATATCTGAATACTCTAACATAACGCGATATCTATGAAAACCATCTACAATAATATAAATATCACTTTGTTCAGAATAATAACATACTATTGGCATAGTATAACCATCTTCTTTTATACTCTCATATAATAATTTCATCTCTGGTGGAGCAACTCTATTAGGATTGTATGTATTAGGTTTAACTTTTTCAATTGGTACAGCAATAATATCATATACAGGACTTTTATATATCATAATTCAACTCCTCAATACTTTGATATTTTAATTTAATTAAATCTATATACTTTTGTTGTTGTCTTGTCATATTAAATCCCATAAAACGACAAATATGATCATTTTTCAATACACAATAACACATACGTTTCCAGCTAGGAATATCTTTAGTAGTCTTTATATCATCTGTATGATCTGGAATAGGACCTACAAAAATAATACGACTTTTTTTATTTAAAGTGTAATTAGATACACCATTACGTTTAATATTATATCCTTTTTCTTCTAATTCTTTTATTGTATCTTCTTCAAGTCCACCACCTGTATTATGCCAAAAATTTATAGATGTTTTAAATTTTTTAATATAATTATTTCTTAGTCTAATTGGTAATGTATCTAATAAAAATAATAGATATGATTTCCAAGTATGATTTTCTGGTAATGTTATAGAACGATATCCCATTGCTTTTGTTTTACCATATATAGAAGCAAAATTAGCACCTTTAACACGTCCAACAAGTTTTGTCCAAATTTCTGGATCTATAACACGATATAAATTCAAAGAATCTTTTGAATAATCATTAAAAGGAGAAGCAACCCTCATTTGAGAAACTTTTAAACCAGCCATATAATATAAATCATATAATTTATTATAATCATATCCAAATAAATAGTATGCATGCCATACATCTTTAATATCCCAATCATACAAGGGAGAAGCACACCAAACATCTTTAAATTGTTTACTAATCCAACACATACCTTTATAACCATATTTTTTATTTAGAAATGCACTATATCTTTGTAAAGATTCATCAGCTCTAATTCCTAATAAGCAAATTGTTTTCTTATTTTTATGAGAAATTTTATACCATCTACCAAATTGCTTTGCTAAGTCTTCTTGATGCATACGATAACGATACGTAGTAATAATATTATTATCCATATTAATAACATAATCTTTTTTAGGCATTTCTCTAACCCATATTTCTTTCTTAGCATCATCCCAAGGATACCAATACATTTCATAACTACTTAAAGCAGTTCTTGTTGCCATTGGCAAACAAAGCCAATATGCTTCAACTTCATCTTTAATTTTCTCAAATGTGCGTTCTATATATTCAGTTGTAACAGTATATTGTGCTTCAAAATCTTGATGAAATACGCCTAAAATTTTTTCTGGATAATATTTTTTTCTAAAATCCATTACTAAATTTAATAATAATCCACTATCCTTTCCTCCAGAAAATGATACATATATATTTTCAAATTCTTTAAAAACAAAATGTAATCGTTCTTGTAATGCTTCAAAAACATTTTTTTCAAGATATTCTTTTATCATTACAAATCCCAATCCCCCTCTAATTACCAATATTCGGCAAAAAAATTATACAATCTTATTATACATACTTTCATATCTATTACAAGTATTTGAAATGCTTTTTAAAATTATTTTAAAAAAAGTGTTATAACATAACACTTTTTCTTTTTATTTATAATTTAATTATCATATAGAAAGTTGATCATAAGCATATTTTAAAGAATCTAAGTAAAGACTTAATATTCTATCATAATTTAATTTATATTTTTCAATAAAATCATTAATTATTTTTTCCTCTTTACACTCATATGCTATAACAAAATCTAATATATCTGTTAAAAATTCATTTTTACCACTTAAAGCTTCAGATATATAATTCATAGATGGAAATTTTAAAAATATTTCATAAATAATTTCTCTAGAAAATTCTTCAATAATAGAAAATAAACCTACCATATATACTTTAGATGAATATTCTTCTAATCCTATATAATTTACTATTCTTTCAGAAAAAACTGCTCTTATTAATGCGATATTTATAGATTCTTCATAATCAACTTCAGAAATATCTTTAAGTAATATAAGTAAAATCCATCTCTTTACTTCCTCTATTCCCATAAACATAAGAGCTTGTTTAATAGATTCAACTCTACTTCTATAAAAATATTTTAAAGTATTTGCCTTACATAAAAATCTATATGTAGCATTTGCATCAGTTTCAATAATTTTTATAAAATTATCTAAATTATTACTACCCTTTGAAATTTCATTTAAAAGTTTTATATATGTAGCAGAAGATATATCAAAAGATTTTTTTATATGTAATGTAGGTTTCGAAAAAAAATAACCTTGAAATAAGTCATAACCAAATTCTAAAGCTTGTTTCATATCTATATCATTTTCTATTTTTTCTGCCAAAAGAATTTTTTTCTTAGAATATTTTTGAGCGATTAACTTTCTGTTTTCAATCGATAAATTTAAAAAATCAACTTTAATAATATCAATTGAATTAATAACTCTTTCAGGCAAATTATCACCAACATAGTCATCAATAGCAAAACAAAACTTATTTAACTTAAGTTCCTCTATTTTCTTTATAATTAAGTTATTATATTCAATATTTTCAAGTAATTCTATAACAATTTTATCTTTGTCTAATAAAAAAGGTAAATCTGTAAATAAAAGTTTATCTGTAAAATTGAAAAAAGCTTTTTTGCCATTTGTTATATTATTAAATCCAAATTCTAACATAACATTATATATTAGCTTTTTTGTATCTTCACTACCATCAATATTACAACTTTGCTTATATATATTTTCACTATCATCACGATATAATATTTCATAAGCAACAGTATTTTTATTTCTATCTACAATCGGTTGTCTTGCTAAATAAACATTCAATATAAACCCCTCACTTAATATTTAAATAAAATTTTTACAAATTTATTTTACTATAATGTATAAATTATTTAAATATATCACATAAATAAAAACTGTACAAAAAATGTACAGTTTTTATATTAAAAATAATTATCTATCTCACTTCTTATATGATTTGTAAGCACATTATAAGGAATTATTATCATATCCTTTTTCTTATATAATATATAGTCCCCATTTTTCATAACTTTCTTTTTAAGAGTACCTTTCATATAGCTTTTCATTTGACCAGAACAATTTACATGAAAAAATTCATCAAGTTCTAATGTTACATATGGTCCTATTGCAAAAGGTTCTTTTTGCCATAAAACTTCAAGTATTACTAATCTAATTATAGTTACAACTAAAAAAATAATAGCTGCACAAAGAATACAAATAGCTCCCTTTAATATATGTAATTTAATAAAGAAAAAATAAATAGAAACAAAAATACATACAATTATAGTAAAAATTTCAGCCAAAACTAAAGGTCTAGAAATATTTTTTTCATAAACTTTCATATAATCTTTAATTTGAATAGGCGAAAGCTCAAACGTTGTACGAAACCTATACATAAAAATTCTCTCCTTAAAAAAACAATAAAATTATTAATTCACTTTTATACTTTCTCTACTTTCATTATCATATTGATATATATTTTGATTTTCAAGTGAAACATAATATTTACCAACATACTCATTGTACTGACTTGCTCCTTTCTGATAAACTGTTATTCCATAACAAGACTCCCCATTTATAATAGATTGACCAACATCAAACATCATAGTATAATAATCAACATCATTAGGAAGCAAATGTGGATTTTCTTTATGAAAATTTTTAAAGCTTGATAAAGCACTATCTCTATTAAAATCTTTTTTCTCTTCTTCTTTTTTATTAGGATCTTTTCCTTCCTTTTTTGTTAATGATATTATATAAATTTTATCATAAACTTCAATATCTACTTGAATTATATATCCATCTTCTTCAGAAGCAACAACATATCTTAATGGTTCTATTTCTATAACTTCTTCTTCTGTACTTTCTTCTTCTTCTTTCTTTTTATCCTTTTTCTTTTTCTTTTTACTATCTTCTTCAGTTTCTTCTGTGTTTTCTTCTTCTTCTTCTTTCTTGTCTTTTTTCTTTTTATCTTTACTATCTTCTTCAGTTTCTTCTGTATTTTCTTCTTCTTTCTTCTTGTCTTTTTTCTTTTTATCTTTACTATCTTCTTTAGTTTCTTCTGTGTTTTCTTCTTCTTTCTTTTTATCTTTACTATCTTCCTTAGTTTCTTCTGTATTATCTTTATCTTTCTCTTCAATATTACTATTATCAAGCTCTGATTTATTAATATCTTCTAAAGATTCAGAATCAATTTCTCCTTCTAAAGAATCTTCTTCATCTAAAATTTCTTGCTTTACAAATTTTTTATCATTTTCTAAATATTCAGTATATTTTTGAATATCATCACTTATAGTTTCAGAAAGTTCATAAATATACTCTTTTTTTAATACTTTTAATTCATCAATATTCTCATCTTCTATAATATCATCACTTTTATTATCAATATCTTCTTCATCACTATTTTCTTTCTTCTTATCTTTATTATCTTCAGTTTCTTCTGTGTTTTCTTTTTCTTTCTTCTTTTTATCTTTTTTCTTTTTATCTTTACTATCTTCTTCAGTTTCC
>X157_Grey_Heron__coassemble_1711_pt1 | contig 11389 bp, 9 predicted proteins | sample X157_Grey_Heron__metabat2_low_PE_010 | metagenome-assembled genome bin X157_Grey_Heron | reverse complement strand
AGTATCTGACAAACTATTATTATCCATTATATGTATTTTTCTTTTGTTATTTAATATTCTAAAATTTTTTATTTTATTATTATAATTTTGAAGAATTTATCAACATATTATTTAAAAAATTTCTTTTGTGTATTTAAGTTATACAATTAGTTTTGTTATTTATATCTTTTATATGATATATTCCTATATTTATATTTAATTTCTTATTTTTAACTAATTAAAATTTTTATTATTTATTTACAACAGCACAATGTAAATATTCTATAGTGCTTTTTTTTTCTTGTTTGCAATTATCATTAGATTTAAATCTTTTATATTCCTTCTTAAATTGAATATATTTACCTTTATTTGAAAATATTCTTTCTATTTCTTTTAAAGGTATAATTCCTTCGTTATTATAACTTAAAAATATATATTTAAAGTTGGCGTTTTGAATTAACTCTTCCATAACTAATGAAGCATATTTTTTATAACAATATTTAGATTTCATATTAATATTGTCTTCTCTAATTCCCGTTTTGCCTTTAATTTTAGGACTATCATATTTAGCTATAGTTTCTAATAAATGATAATTATCACAATATTGTCTATTATTATAAGGTGGGTCTAAATATAAAATATCACCACTTATTTTTTTTATTAATAAATTACTATCTTCATTAAATACTTTAACATTACCTACTATGTTATTACTTTTATTATAAGGTCTTATTTGAAAATTTTTTTGTGCAGATTTTTTTAATTTCTTCAAAAATGCTCCATAAACAGATGCTGTATTAGCATACATATCTATTGAATTAATTAATGATGCTAGTAAATAATAATATAAATTTTCATTTATGAGTTTTTTATTTTTCCATTCTTCAATTTTTAATCTTATGGCATCACATTTTTGTGAATTATCATCACTAAAATATATTCTTTTAAATTCACTATTATTAGTTCCACTTAAAGAATAATTATTATATATAAATCCTTTTTTTTTATCTATATTATTTAAATATTCATATACATCTTGTTCGTTTATATTATCTTTATGTATTTCTTTTTTTAATTTTGTATAGTCTAAATCATCTTTATTTGATAATAAACCTTTACTTAATATATAGCTATAATATTGTTTATCATTAGATACTATATTAAATCCTTTTTTTAAAAAATGATGACTAACAACTCCTGTTCCAGAAAATAAATCTACAAATTTTAAATTATTTTTATTATTATCATATTTATGTAGAATATCAAATATACACTCATCTATAAATTCTAATAATGACAATTTTGAACCTATATAATTCATTTAGTTCCTCCTTAAAGATTTATATTTAAATACTATCATAAGTAATAAGGTTTTTCAATAAAAATGTTATTTATAGTCTGTATCATATTATCTATTATTATGTTAGAATTTATAATATACTCCTATATGGTGGTGATTTTTATGAAAAATATGAATAATTTTAGTAGGAATATAAGAAAATATCGATTAGAAAAAGGATATTCACAGGAACAATTAGCAGAATTATGTAATTTACATAGAACATATATTAGTCTTGTAGAATTGAATAAAAAAAATATTTCATTAAAAAATATTTATATTATAGCAGACGCTTTAGAGATTGAAGTTTATAAATTATTTTTATAATTAAGGGAGATAACTGATATGAAGAAAACTAATGAAATTTTTGGAATGTCTGTAGAACAAGCTATTATTGAGTATTATAACATAGATGGATATATTGAATTTTATAGATATGATAGAACTATAGTAGAGATTTTAAAACCTATTATTGATGAAATATTTTCAAGTAAAAGAATTCCTATGGTAAAAAAATATGTTGGGAAAAATCAAAATAATATAGATTTTTTACTTAAAGGTAATCTAACTTTATCTATAAAAACTAATATTAAAAATATAGGGAAAGTTGCTCCACAAATAATAGGTCAATCTACAAGTAATACTTTCTTTATTATTTTATCTAATTATGTAAATAATCCTGAAGATATTATTAGAATTTCTAATAAAACATATATTGAAAAAATTAAATATTTTAAAGGTTTAGTATTAAATAATGCTGATTTTTTATTAAAAATATATTGGCAACATTTATTTGAATGTGATTATTTATTACATTTATATAACTTTAATACATATCAACCTAAATATTATATATTAAATAAATTAGATTGTCCTAATTGGAATAAAAATTATATTTCTTTTACTCGTTCATCAGTAAAAACTTGGAATGAAAGTACAACAATAAAATATCATAATATATCTATTGGAGAATTTCAAGTTCACAATAATAGAGATTGTTTTAAATTTAGATTTAATATGAAAAATATATTGAGTTTAATAAAAGAAGGTATGATTTAATTTCTAATTAGTTAAATAATTAATTTTTTTGTCTATATTTATATCATAATATTCTATGCAAATATATATACAAGAAAGATGATTATTAGTATTTTTATAGTTATTTAAAAATGATTTATAAAAAGTATTATAAAATAATTTTAACTTAATTTAAAATCTATGAAATAACTGAATTTTGTATTATATTAAATATAATACAAACATTCTATAAAATATAAAGAAGATATAGTTATAAATCAATAACTTTCAAAATAATTTATTGCACTTAAAAATATAATGAGTAAATTTAAATTTTATAATTAGTATTATTTTAAAAGAGATTTAATTTTTAATTAAATCTCTTTTTTGTTTTTCTCTTTTTTGATTTATTATTATTTTTATTTACTGAATATCCAAAATAACCAATTTCTTTACCTAATGAAAAATAACTTCCGTGGGAATAACATATAGGTTTAGATTTATTGAAGTGAAATTTTCCTTTGCTATCAATATATTTTTTAGAAGCATTTATTGAGACTACTTCAGCAATAAACATACTATGACTTCCTAACTCAATAATATTTTTAACTTTACATTCTATATTTATAGGACATTCAGATATTATTGGTGCTGAAATAATATTAGCTTTTTGAGCTGTTAATTTCATTTCTTTAAATTTGTCAATATCTTTACCAGAACGGACACCACAGTAGTCGCAGGCAAAGGCTGTTTCTTCTGTAACAAGGTTAATTACAAATTCATTTGTTTTTTTTATTATATTATATGAGTATCTTTCTGGACGTATAGAAATATAAGTCATAGGTGGATTAGTATTTATAGTTCCAGTCCAAGCTATTGTTATTATATTTTTTTCACCATTTAATTTTCCACAAGAAACCATTACAGCTGGTACAGGATATATCAACGTACCAGGTTTCCAAATTTCTTTTTCCATTTTTATCACCTTCATTTCAAATATTTTACTTAAAATATTATATAATTAGTATTTCATTATTGTAAATAAATATTTAATTGTTGTAATAATTTTATTTTTTATGTAAAATTAATTATTAATTTAAAATAATATAAATTTAGGAGAATATATATGAATTTGCCGATTGAGTTTATTGAAAATATGAAAAAATTACTTAATGAAGAATATTCAGAATATGAAAAATCTTTTGATGATAATAGATTATATGGACTTAGAGTTAATACATTAAAAATGTCAATAGATGATTTTATTAGTAAAAAATTATTTAATATTCAAAATGTTGATTGGTGTAAAGAAGGTTTTTATTATGATGGAGAAGAGAGACCTTCAAAACATCCATATTATCATGCTGGAATATATTATTTACAAGAACCTAGTGCTATGTCTTCAGCATCTATTATAGATATATGTGAAGGTGATAAAGTTCTTGATATATGTGCAGCTCCTGGAGGAAAGAGTACACAAATAGGGGCGAGACTTAATAATACTGGTATTTTAGTTTCAAATGATATAAGTACAAGTCGTATAAAAGCACTTGTTAAAAATATAGAAATATTTGGAATAAAAAATGCTATTGTAACTAATGAATCACCTAAAAAATTAGTTTCTAAATTTAAAAATTATTTTGATAAAATAATTATAGATGCTCCTTGTTCAGGTGAAGGAATGTTTAGAAAAGAGCCAGATATTATAAAATCTTGGGGAAAGAGTATGACAAAATTTTGTATTGAACAACAAGCAGATATTTTAGAAAATGCTTCTTATATGTTAAAAAGTGGAGGTTCAATATTATATTCAACTTGTACATTTTCACCAGAGGAGAACGAAAAAACAATAAATGATTTTTTAAATAAAAATAGTGATTTTGAATTAATAAATATTGCTGAAAATTATGGATTTGATAGTGGAAAGCCTGAAACTGTTGAAAATGGAAGAGAAGAGTTAAAATATTGTGCAAGACTTTTTCCTCATAAAATAAAAGGTGAAGGACATTTTTTAGCACTTTTAAAACATAAAGGAGATAAAAAACAGTTAGAATCTGTTTTTATAGAGGAAAAAAGTGATGATGATAAAAGAATAAAATTTTTTTATGAATTTTGTGATAAATATCTTAACACTAAATTTGATGGTATTTTTAAAGTATATGGAACTTATTTATATATATTACCAAAGGGAGTACCAATATTAAAAGGATTAAGAGTTGCTAGAAGTGGTTGGCTTTTAGGTGAATTTAAAAAAGATAGATTTGAACCTTCTCAATCTTTTGCGATGGGATTAAAAAAAGATGATATAAAAATATCTATTGATTTAGAACTTTCTGATACTAATGTCATAAGATATCTTAAAGGTGAAACGATAGAGGTTGAGTGTGATAAAGAAGGTTGGTGCTGTATATTAGTTGATGGAAATCCTTTAGGTTGGGGAAAAATTAAAAATAAAAGAGTTAAAAATAAATATTTTATTGCTTGGAAATGGAATTAATATGTATTTTATTTTTTTAGAAAGGAATTTTTGAATTATGTCTTTTTTACCTGTAACAATAGAAGAAGTACATCAAAGAGGTTGGGAACAATTAGATTTTATATATATATGTGGAGATGCTTATGTTGACCACCCTTCTTTTGGTTCAGCTATAATATGTCGTGTTCTTGAAAATAGAGGATATAAAGTCGGTTTTATAGCTCAACCTAATTGGAATAGTAAATCAGATTTTATGAAACTTGGTGAACCTCGCTTAGCTTTTCTTGTTAGTAGTGGAAATATAGATTCAATGGTAAATCATTATAGTGTAGCAAAAAAGAGAAGGCAAAAAGATTTATATTCACCAGGTGGGAAAATGGGTTTGCGTCCTGATAGAGCTACTATTGTATATTCAAATAAGATTCGTGAAGTTTATAAAACTACACCTATAATTATAGGAGGTATTGAAGCTAGTTTAAGAAGATTGGCTCATTATGATTATTGGGATAATAAAGTTAGACGTTCTATATTACTTGATAGTGGAGCAGATATATTACTTTATGGTATGGGAGAACATCAAATAGTTGAGCTTGCTGAAGCTTTAGATAGTGGTATTCCTATTGATGAAATTACTTTTTTGAAAGGTTCTGTTTATAAAACTAAAGATAAATCAAGAATATATGATTATATAGAGTTACCAACTTTTAAAAATATTTTAAAATCAAAAAAAGAGTTTTCAAAAAGTTTTATGTTGCAATATGAGAATACAGATTCAATAACAGCAAAAACTCTTGTTGAAGAATATGATGAGCATTTTGTTGTTCAAAATCCACCATCACCACCTTTGAAGACAAATGAGCTTGATAATGTATACTCTTTAAATTATATGAGAACTTATCATCCTATGTATGAAAAAGATGGGGGTATACCTGCAATAGAAGAAGTTAAATTTAGTCTTATAAGTAATAGAGGTTGTTTTGGTAATTGCAATTTTTGTGCTTTGGCTTTTCATCAAGGTAGAGTTGTTACTGCAAGAAGTCATAATTCTATAATAAGAGAAGCTGAAAAAATAGTTTGGGAGCCAGATTTCAAAGGATATATACATGATGTAGGAGGTCCTACTGCAAATTTTAGAGGTGAGGCTTGTCAAAAACAAAAAACAGCAGGTGCTTGTAAACATAAACAATGTTTATTTCCTTCACCTTGTAAAAATCTTATTATAGAACATAAAGATTATATTTCGTTATTAAGAAAGTTAAGAGAAATACCAAAGGTTAAAAAAGTTTTTATACGTTCTGGTATTAGATATGATTATTTAATATATGATAAAGACGAAACTTTTTTTAAGGAGCTTTGTAAATATCATATAAGTGGACAGCTTAAAGTTGCACCTGAACACGTATCCCCTAAAGTTTTGTCAAAGATGGGCAAACCTACAAGAGATGTTTATGATAGATTTTACAAAAAATATTATGAAATAAACAAGAAAATAAATAAAGAGCAATATCTTGTTCCATATCTTATGAGCTCACACCCTGGAAGTGATTTAAGAGCTGCAATAGAGTTAGCTGAATATTTGCGAGATATTAAACATACTCCAGAGCAAGTACAAGATTTTTATCCTACTCCTGGAACTCTTTCGACTTGTATGTATTATACTGGAGAAGATCCAAGAACAGGGGAAAAAGTTTATGTTCCAAAAACTCCACATGAAAAGGCTATGCAAAGAGCTATGATGCAGTATAAAATACCTCAAAATTATGAGCTTGTTATGGAAGTTTTAAAGAAAGCAAATAGGGAGGATTTAATAGGATTTGATAAATATTGTCTTATAAAACCTAAAAATTTTGATTTTAATAATAATAAAGTTTTAAAAAACAAAAACCAAAATAAACAATTAGAAACAAAAAAGAAAATAAAGAAAAAGAAAACTATACGAAATGTTCATAAAAAAAGAGATAAGTAGTTATGTTAAATATATCTAAAGTAAAGAATATATCAAATATTATAATTAAATAATAATGATATTTAAAAACTTTTAGAAATTCAAAAAAAAATAGAATATAGAATATAATATATTTCTTGTTATAGACAAATGTATTTTTTTACTTGACATATAATATAATTTCTGTAAATATATATTTATGATATTTAGCAAATGTAGAAAGGTTTGATATTATGAGATATATAGGTACAAGAAATAAAAATATAACAGCAACAGCTTCAGAGGCTATTTTAAAAGGTATTTGTGAAGATGGAGGACTTTTTGTACCCGATAATATACCTATTTTAGATAAAAATTTATCAGAACTTGTAAATTTGAATTATAAGGAGCTTGCTTATGAAATTATGAAACTTTATATTAATGATTATACAGAAAGCGAGATTAAATATTGTATAGATAAAGCATATGATAATAAATTTAATACTGATTTGATAACTCCAATAGTTAAACAAAGTGATAATATTTTTATACTTGAACTTTTTCATGGAAAAACATTAGCATTTAAAGATATAGCTTTGTCAATATTACCTTATTTTATGGAAATTGCTATAAAAAAGAATAATATTAATAAAAAAATATTAATATTAACAGCAACATCAGGAGACACAGGAAAAGCAGCTCTTGAGGGTTTTGCGAATATTGAAGGTATTGATATAGTTGTTTTTTATCCTAAATATGGTGTTAGTGAAATTCAAGAATTACAAATGGTTACACAGGAAGGAAATAATACTTATGTTGTTGCTTTAAAAGGTAATTTTGATAATGCTCAAAATGCTGTTAAAGATATGTTTACAGATAAAAATTTTATTGATGAATTTTATAAAAATGGATATATACTTTCATCAGCCAATTCAATAAATATAGGACGTCTTATTCCTCAAATAGTTTATTATTTTTATTCTTATATGCAAATGATAAAAAATAATTATATTTCTTTAGGAGAAAAAATTAATTTTTCAGTGCCTACTGGTAATTTTGGAAATATACTAGCAGGCTATTATGCTAAGTGTATGGGATTACCTATAAATAAATTAATATGTGCATCAAATGATAATAAAGTTTTATATGATTTTTTTAATAGTGGTATTTATAACAAGAATAGAGAATTTTTAAATACTATATCTCCATCAATGGATATATTAATTTCCAGTAATCTTGAAAGATTTGTAAGCCAATTTTTAGACTATAATAAGATAAATGAAATTATGAAAAGTTTATCAAAATATGGTAATTATGTTATTGATATAAATAATAATGATATTATAGGACAGTTTGCAAGAGAAGATGAAACACTTTATGCAATAAAATATTTATTTGAGAAAACAGGTTATATTATGGATACTCATACAGCAGTTGCATATGGTTCATATCAAAAATATCAACTTAAAAATAATGATAATACAAAGACTGTTATTGTTTCTACAGCAAGTCCATATAAATTTGCTAAATATGTACTTTATGCTATAAATGGTAATAAGGAAAAATATGAAAAAAAATCAGATGTTGAATTAATATATGAACTTGAAAAAATTTCAAACATTAATATTCCTGAAAATATAAAAAATATTTTAGATAAAAAAGTAATACATAATGATATATGTGAAAAAGATAGTTTAAAATATTTTATGAAATCAAAATTTCTATAAAATATTATTATTGATTTTAATTTATATATGATTTAATATAAATATGTAAGATTAATAATAATATTTTCTATTTTAGGGGGAAATTATATATGAAAAATGTTGATTTATTAGCAATCAATACTATAAAAATTCTTTCAGCAGAAGCTGTTCAAAAGGCTAATAGTGGGCACCCTGGTCTTCCACTTGGAGCAGCACCAATGGCCTATACTCTTTGGGCAAAACAACTTAAACATAATCCAAAAAATCCAAATTGGATAAATAGAGATAGATTTGTTCTTTCAGCTGGACATGGGTCAGCACTTCTTTATTCGCTTCTTTATATTTTTGATTATGGTTTAACTATTGAAGATATTAAAAATTTTAGACAAGTTGGTAGCCTTACACCAGGACACCCAGAATATAAACATACAGTAGGTGTTGAAACTACTACTGGACCTCTTGGACAGGGTATAGCAAATGCTGTTGGTATGGCTATGGCAGAAAAACATATAGCAAGTAAATTTAATAAAGAGAGTTATAATATTATTGACCATTATACTTTTGCACTTTGTGGAGATGGTTGCCTTCAAGAAGGAGTTTCATATGAAGCTATTTCTCTTGCAGGAACTCTTGGGCTTTCAAAACTTATAGTTCTTTATGATTCAAATCATATAACAATAGAAGGAGATACTGAAACAGCATTTACAGAAGATGTTTGTAAACGTTTTGAAGCTTGTAATTGGCAAGTTATATGTGTAGATGATGGAACAAATATCGATTATATAGAAAAAGCTATTCAATATGCTAAAGCAGATACAAAGAGACCTTCTCTTATTAAAATAGAAACAAAAATAGGGGCTGGTTCTCCTAATAAAGAAGGAAAAGCTTCAGCACATGGTGAACCTCTTGGAATAGATGAAATTAAATTAATGAAGAAGAATTTAAATTGGAATTATGAAGAAGAATTTTTTGTTCCTAAAGAAGTTAAAGAAAGTATATTTGAATTTTTGAAATTAGCTGAAAAATCTGAAGAAGATTGGAATAAAAAATTTGAAAGTTATAAAAAGGAATATCCAGAACTTGCTAAAGAATGGGATATTTGGTTTAATAAAGATATTAATAAAGAGCTTTTTGATAATGAAGATTTTTGGACTTATGATAAAAAACCTACTGCTACAAGAATATCTTCAGAAATGGTATTACAAAAACTTTCAAAAATTATACCTAATCTTTTTGGAGGTTCGGCAGACCTTGCACCTTCTAATAAGTCAGTTATGAAAGATAGAGAATATTTTTCAAATGATAATACTAATGGTTCAAATATACATTATGGTATACGTGAATTTGCTATGTCAGCTATCGCTAATGGTATTGCTGTTTATGGTGGATTGATACCGTATATATCAACATTTTTTGTATTTAGTGATTATATGAAATCAGGTTTAAGAATGAGTGCACTTATGAATTTACAAGTTATAAGTATATTAACACATGATTCAATAGGGGTTGGAGAAGATGGACCAACACATCAACCAATTGAACAACTTGCATCATTAAGAAGTATTCCAAATTATACAGTTTTTCGACCTTGTGATACAAATGAAACAGCAGCAGGTTGGTATTGTGCTCTTACAAGAAGTACAAGTCCAACAGCTTTAATATTAACAAGACAAAATCTTACTGTATTAAATGAAACGGGAAAAAATGCTTTAAAAGGTGGATATATATTAAAAGATAGTGATAATTTAGATATAATACTTATGGCTTCTGGTTCAGAAGTTGAACTTATTTATAAAGCGTATGATATTCTTAAAGAAAAAGGTGTTGGAACAAGAGTTGTAAGTATGCCTTCTTGGGAAATTTTTGAAGAGCAAAGTGAAGAATATAAAGAAAGTGTATTACCAAAATCTATAAGAAAAAGATTAGCTGTTGAAGCAGGTAGTGATTTTGGTTGGCATAAATATGTAGGTTTTGATGGTGACCTTATAACTATAAATAGTTTTGGAAAATCTGGACCTGCAAATATACTTTTTAATGATTTTGGTTTCACTGTTGATAATGTTGTTGATAAGGCTTTAAAATTATTAAATAAATAGATTTTTGAAATAAAGGGGTTATTTTTATAGCCTCTTTATTAATATATTTTATCATTAAATTTGTTTGAAAATATTTTTTTTTAGTTATATAATATATAGTGTTTATTGATATAGAAAAGAGTGATGTTTTGAGAGTATTTATAGCAATAAATTTTGATAATGAAATAAAAGATTATATTTATAAATATCAAAATATTATTAAAACTGGAACTAAAAGAGGAAATTTTACTAATTATGAAAATTTTCATATAACTTTACAGTTTTTAGGTGATGTAGAAAAATCTGATATTGATAATATTTGTGATGCTATTTATAATTCTGCTATCCGAAATAAACAATTTAATCTAAATATTAATAATGTTGGTACTTTTGATAAAAATGGTAGTAGTATATTGTGGCTTGGTATTGAAAAAAATAACAATATTGATAAACTTTATAACACTATTTCAAAATTTTTATTGAAAGAAGGATTTTCTACTAAAAAAAGATTATTAAAACCACATATTACTATTGCTAGAGAAGTAGAATTTTATAGTAATATTAAAAATATAAACTTTAAATTTCCTATTGAAAATAAATCTTTTATTGTAAATAAAATAACTCTTATGCAAAGTATAAGAAATGATTATAAACTTATTTATAAGCCTTTATATCAAGCTGAATTAAAAAAATAAAAAGTTTTAGTAATAATATAACTTTTTATATAATATAAATTGTATATAAAAATTTATATTATATTTTGTATAAAAGTTTTATGATATTCATTTAACAATAACTTTATTTACAATAAATGTTACAAATCATATTAAACTCTTTATAAATACTACAATATTATATTAAATATATTTAAAT
>X157_Grey_Heron__coassemble_1692_pt1 | contig 11545 bp, 6 predicted proteins | sample X157_Grey_Heron__metabat2_low_PE_010 | metagenome-assembled genome bin X157_Grey_Heron | reverse complement strand
AATATAAATCATTATTCAAATATCTTTATATTTTCTAACAATTCATCATTTTTATCAATCTTGATATTTTCATACCATTTTTTATATTCCTCATTAAAAAATTGATTTTGTTTATTCGTACTGTAAACCTTTTTTGTTATTTCTCTTATTTCTTCTTCTGTAGGATTTAAGATATTTTCTACTTTCAAAATATAATAACCATCATCACTACTAAGTATACTTGTTATATCTCCTATATTGGTATCAAAAGTTAATCCAAAAAAACCTTCTAAATCTTTCTTATAAACAGTTTTTATAGAATTTTCAACATTATTTATATATTTTTCAAAAAGTAAATCAAAATCAGAATTTAATTGATATTCTTCAATAAAATCTTCTGCATCTGAATAATTATTAAAAAAGATACTTTTTACACTATATTTTTTATAGTTATTATAGAATTCATTATAAACATCTTCATAATATGAATTAAAATCAACTTCACTTATCTCAAAATTACTAACAACACTATTATAAAGTTTGTTATATAATAATTGGTCAGTTATCACAAGTTTTACTTCATTTAATGTAATATCATTATTTAAATTTTTCAATAATTTATATTTCTCTTCTGCATCTTTATTAGCTTTTTCAAGCTCATCATCATTAAGAGTAATATTTAGTTCTCTAGCTTTTTGTTTTGAAACTTTAACAACTTCAACGGCATTTAAAGCACTATTTTTTGCTACTTCTTCTGCTGTTAAACCTTCAAAATCAGTTTTCCAAATATCAATTCCTCCAAGAGTTTCAAAATTAATTTTTGCTTCATTTAAATAAATTAAAAATTCATTTTCAGAAACTTTTTCATCATTAACTTTAATTACATAATCATTATTTGAACAACCAATAATATTCGATACTATAAATATTAATAAAAGTATAAAAGAAATAATATCGATTTTTTTCATAATATCTTCACCTCTATAAAATCTAAATATTATACTTTTAAAAATATTATACAACAAAAAATATATTTAATAAAATAAATTAGATTTCTTGTAATAAATTTTTAATATATATAAGTACCGAATTATCTTTTTTATTATTAAGTTTTATTTTTATAGTTGGATTATCACCAGCAATAAAAGAATAAATATTATTTTCAGTAATAAAATTTAATATTTTTTTGAAATTAAAATTATCATTTTTTTGAAATATAATACTAACTTCACTATTTTTTTCTAATATTTCTATTATACCTTTTTTATTAGCTTCTGATTTTATAAAAGCAATTTCAATTAATGTTTGCGTCGCTTTAGGAATATTTCCATATCTATCTTCTATTTCATCTATAATATCATAATAATCATCTTTAGAATCAATAAAAGATATTTTCTTATACATTTCAAGTCTTTGCTTTTCATCATTTATATAAAAATCAGGTATAAAAGCATTTATATTTATATCAACATTAGTCTTAAAATCTTTTATTATACATTCTCCTTTAATATTTTTAACAGCATCATCAAGTAACTTACAATACATATCATATCCAACACTTTCCATATGACCATGTTGTTCAGCTCCTAAAAGATTTCCAGCACCTCTAATTTCTAAATCTCTCATAGCAATTTTAAAGCCTGAACCAAGTTCAGTAAATTCTTTAATAGTCTTTAATCTCTTTTCAGCAAATTCATTCAAAATCTTATCTTTTCTATACATAAGATATGCATATGCAATTTTATTCCCTCTACCAACACGCCCTTTTAATTGATATAATTGAGAAAGTCCCATATAATCAGCATCTTGTATTATTATAGTATTAACATTAGATATATCAAGTCCAGTCTCAATTATTGTTGTACAAACAAGAACATCAATATTACCATTTATAAAATCATTCATAATATTTTCAATTTCTCTTTCATTCATTTGTCCGTGTATATATGAAATATTAGCATAAGGAACTATATTCTGTATATTAATTGTTACACTCTCAATATTGTTAATTCTATTATTAATATAATAAACCTGACCTCCTCTTGATATTTCCCTATTTATAGCATCTCTAATAAATTCAGAATTGTATTCCATAACATAAGTTTGAATAGGTTTTCTTTCTTGTGGTGGCTCTTCAAGTATACTCATATCTCTTATACCTGATAAACTCATATGCAAAGTTCTTGGAATTGGTGTTGCTGTCAATGTTAAAACATCAACATTTTTTTTCATAGATTTTAACTTTTCTTTATGACTTACACCAAAACGTTGTTCTTCATCAACTATTATAAGCCCTAAATCCTTAAACTTTACATCTTTTGATAAAATTCTATGTGTACCAATAACTATATCAACCATACCTTTTCCAATATCTATGATAGTTTTTTTCTGTTGATTTATATTTCTAAATCTAGATAATAAATCAATTCTAACAGGATAATCAGCCATTCTACTACAAAATGTATTATAATGTTGTTGTGCAAGTATTGTTGTTGGTACAAGATATACAACTTGTTTATTATCTTGTACAGCTTTAAAAGCTGCACGTATTGCTATTTCTGTTTTTCCATATCCAACATCACCACATATTAACCTGTCCATAACTTTTTCACTTTCCATATCTCTTTTAACTTCTTCAATAGCTATAATTTGGTCATATGTTTCTTCGTATGGAAAAGATTCTTCAAATTCTTTCTGCCAAATAGTATCATAAGAATATACATATCCTTTAGATGATTTTCTTTTAGCATATAAATCAACTAAATCTTTTGCAAGAATTTTTACAGCTTCACTAACTTTATTTTTTGCTTTAGTCCAATCATTACTTCCTAATTTACTTATTTTAGGACTTATACCATTATTACCAATATATTTTTGTATAATATTCATTTGATTTACAGGAACAAATATACTTCCATTATCTAAATATGATATTTTCAAATAATCTTTACTTATTCCATCTATAACCACTTTTTCAAGTCCCCTATATATACCTATACCATAATTTTCATGAACAACATAATCTCCTATTTCTAAATCAATAAAATTATCAATATATGAAACTTTTTTATTTTTTTTTCTAATTCTTTTATCACTTAATTTATAAAAAATTTCACTTTCACAAAAAACAGCAAATTTAATCTCCGAATATTCAAAACCTCTAGAAAGTTTTCCTTTCATAACAACAACAGAGCCTTTTTTTATTTCTTTGTCATTATTTTCAGTATAATAACATTCTATATTTCTCTCTTTCATTTCTTTAATAAATCTTTCACATTTTACTGAAGAGCCTGCAAATATTATAATACTATAATTTAAATTCTTTAGTTTTAATATTTCCTCACAAAACAAATCTATCTTATTTCCAAAAAATAAAGTTGATTTACCTGATATATTTATTATATCTTTTAAATAAAAATTTTTTATATTTACACTAACAGAAGTAAACAAAATTTCTTTCTTTTTTTTAGAAAAATTTAATATTTCATTATAATCAAAAATTGTTTGTAATTGCCCAGGCAAAAAATATCCACTATCAATACGATTTTTAATACTTTCAATATATTCTAAATAGAAATTTTTACTATATTCAAATATCCTTTGTGGTTCATCATAATATAATATTGTATCATCTGGCATATAATCAATAAGATTTACTAAATTATCAAAAAAATAATTTATATAATTTATTACATTACTATATAATTTATATTCTTTAAATTTTTCTATATCTTCATTTATATGTCTAAAAAGCCTTTCAGCTTCATCAAAATTTCCTTTTTTCTCATATTTTTTAATACAATATTCCATTTCTTTTATTACTTTTGATAATCCTTTTTCTAATTCTTCTTCTCTATAAATTATTTCTCTAGCAGGAAATATTTCTATACTTTCAACTTTATTAATTGAACGTTGTGAATTTACATCAATAATTCTAATACTTTCAATTTCATCTCCCCAAAACTCAATTCTATATGGATTCAATTTAATGGGTAAAAATATATCAATAATTCCACCTCGAACAGAAAAATTTCCTTGATTTTCAGTTATATCACATCTCTCATATCCCATAAATATAAGTTCTTTAATAAATTCATCAACATTTATAACACTTCCTTCTCGAATAGATATAATATGTTTACTAAATTCTTCTTTAGATATTAATTTATCAAATAATGCTTTAATAGACAAAACTACTATTGGCTTATCAGAATTTAAAATCTCATTAATAGCACAAATTCTTTGTTTTTCAATATCATTACTTCTAAAATCTGCATTATAAAACAATATATCTCTAGATGGATAATATATACAATTATTTTCAAAAAATTTAATATCTTCATATATTTCCTTAGCTCTCAATTCATCATATGTTATTATAAGAGTTGGTATATTACTATATACTTGTCTCAAACATTCAATTATATGAGCTTTTTGAACATCAACAATACCTGTAACTAAAAAAGGTGTATTATTATTATTAATATTATGCAAAAGTTTTTTGAACTTTTTAAAATCTAAAATAGGTCTTATGAGAGTATTCATTACTAAATAATCACCTCATTTTTTATTAATTTTATTCATAGCTTTATCTACACTATCAGAAAATATTATATTAATTGCATCAACAGCTTTATCAATACCATAGCTTAAACTAATTTTTTCGTCTTCAGTAAAATCACTTAGAACATAATCAGCCAAGTCCCAATTACTAGGTTTATCACCAATACCTATTTTTATTCTTAAAAAAGTATCTGTATCTAATTTGCTAATTATATTTTTAATACCATTATGACCTCCAGCACTACCTTTTCTTCTTATTCTTACTGCTCCAATATCCAAACTTATATCATCATATATAACAATAATATTTTCATAAGACAATTTATAAAAATTTAAAATCTCTTTCACACTTTCTCCACTTAAATTCATATAAGTTTGTGGTTTTACTAAAAGAACTCTTTTATTTTTAATAAATCCATCTCCTACTAATGCTTTATATTTAAATTTATTTATATTAATATTATAGTCATTTGCTATCTTATCTATTACTTTAAATCCTATATTATGTTTAGTATTTTCATATCTTAAACCTGGATTTCCAAGACCTATTATTATAATCATAAAATTACCTCCAAAATCATTTACTAAATATTTCATATTATATACTAATTTTAAATATTTCTTTTTATAATAAAAATAATAAAAGCTGATATAAAAATTCATACCAACTTTTTAATATAAATTTTACTTTTTTAATTTTTTAGTTAAACAAACCATAATCAAACTTTTCCATAGTTTTTCGATAATTATCAACAGCTTTTTGATGAAATATTAATTGAGAATGTATAACTTCTTTACCTCTCTTATCAACTTGTTGATAAGTTCCATCATTTTTTTGAATTCTAGCTTTCACAGTATCATTTAACATAATTTTTAGTGTATCTTTTATTCTCTTTTTTAATAAATTATCTTCTATAGGAAAAGCAGTTTCAATACGTCTATCAAAATTCCTTGGCATAAAATCTGCACTCGATAAAAATATATTTTCTTTTCCTTCATTATAAAAATAATATATTCTACTATGCTCAAGAAATCTATCAACTATACTTATAACTTTTATATTTTCACTAACTCCAGTAATACCTGATTTTAAACAACAAACACCCCTAACAATAAGATTTATTTTAACACCTGAAGTTGAGGCTCTATACAAAGTTTCTATTATATTTAAATCAACTAAAGAATTCATTTTAGCAGTTATTTCAGCATATCCACCTTTTTTAGCTATATTAATTTCATTTTCTATTAATTCTAAAAACATTTTTCTTAATGATGTTGGAGCAACAGAAATTTTTTTCCATTTTGGAGGTTTTGAATATCCAGTTAAAACATTAAAAAGTGCAGAAACATCTGTGCCAAAATCTTCATTTGATGTAAAAAATCCAAAATCTGTATATAGCTTAGCTGTACTATCATTATAATTACCTGTAGCCATATGAACATATCTTTTTATGCCATCTTCCTCTTTTCTAACTACAAGACATATTTTACAATGTGTTTTTAAGCCAACAAGACCATATATAACATGACAACCTGCTTTCTCAAGTTTTTTTGCCCAAATTATATTATTTTCTTCATCAAATCTTGCTTTTAATTCAACTAAAACCGTAACTTGTTTTCCATTTTCAGCAGCTTGTATTAATGCTGCTACAATAGGAGAATTTCCACTAACTCTATAAAGAGTTTGCTTTATTGCTAAAACATTAGGATCTTTTGCTGCTTCTTTTATATATCTTATAACACAATCAAAACTTTCATAAGGATGATGAACTAATATATCTTTTTTACTTATAACTTCAAATATATTTTTATAACTATTAATAAAATCTGGTGCTATTTGTGGTTTTAAATTTTTATGTTTTAAATGCTCAAAACCTTCAATAAAACTAAATTTAAACCATACTGCAAAATCAATATATCCTGATATTTTATATATATCATCTTCTTCAAGCTCTAACATATCAAGAAGAAACTTTTTAAGTTCTTTATTCATATTTTTTTCTATTTCAATACGAACAGGGTCTCCCCATTTTCTTTTCTTGATAGATTTTTCTATCTCTTCTAAAAGATCTTCTGTATCCTCTTCGTCTATTATTAAATCTGAATCTCTTGTTATTCTAAAAAAACTTAGATTTCTAACTTCATAACCTTCAAAAAATTTATCAACAAATATTGAAACTATATCTTCAATCATTATAAATTCTTTTATTCCCTTTTTTGAATATGGTAATTCAATTATTCTTGCCACTATAGTTGGTATTTGAATTACTGAATAAACTTTTTCATTATCTTTTATAACTTGAGCTATCATATTTATAGATTTATTTTGTAATAAAGGGAAGGGACGACTTTGGTCAATAGCCATAGGAGTTATTATAGGATATAATGTTGATTCAAAATATTCTTTAACAAACTGTATTTGCTTTTCTGATAATTCTTTACTTTTTAAAAATAATATACCTTCTTTTTTTAAAGCAGGAAGAAGCGAACGATTTAAGCAACTATTCTGTTTAGCTGTCATATCATGTACTTTTCTAGATATTTGAAAAAGTTGTTCATTAGGTGATAAACCTGAAATATCTTTTTTATTATATCCTATATCTACTTTATCCAACAGTCCTGAAACTCTAACCATAAAAAATTCATCAAGATTTGAACCTGTAATACCCAAAAATTTTAATCTTTCAAGCAAAGGATTGCTTTTATCATAAGCTTCCTCAAGAACTCTTTCATTAAACATAAGCCAACTTAATTCTCTATTTATATAATAATCTACATTTTTAAAATCCATATTTATATCACCTTTTTTATTTTATCTCTAACATATAAAATATTATATATTTAATTAATCATATTTAATTAATCATATTGAATTAATTAAATATGATTAAACATAATTGGATATATTTACAATAAAAATAGTTTAATTGAGTATCAGATATTAACAATATTTTAGGGGGGAAATGATTATGTTAAAAACAACAAAAGTAACTGACCCACAATTATATTCAATAGTAGAAAAAGAGTTAAAAAGACAAAAATACAATATAGAAATGATAGCATCTGAAAGTTCTGCACCAACAGAAATATTGGAACTTATGGGAAGTGTATTTGTAAACAAAACAGAAGAAGGCCTTCCTGGTAAAAGATATCAAGCGGGATCACAATATGCTGATGAGGTAGAAAATTTATGTATTGAAAGGGCAAAAGAAGCCTTTGGTTGTGAATATGTAAATGTTCAAGCTTATTCAGGAGCAACTGCCAACTATACCGTATTTAATGCGGTACTTGACCCAGGTGATAAAATACTTGCTATGAGGTTAGATCACGGTGGACATTTAACTCATGGATCCCCAGCAAATTTTGTAAGTAAAATATTTAACTATGAGCACTATGGTGTAGACTTAGAAAGCGAAATAATAAATTATGATGAAGTTGAAGAGAAGGCCTTAGTATTTAAGCCTAAAATGATAATAGCTGGAGCTAGTGCTTATCCAAGACTTATAGATTACAAAAGAATGAGAGAGATTGCTGATAAAGTTGGAGCGTATTTAATGGTAGATATGGCTCATATATCAGGACTTATAGGAGCTGGAGTAATTCCTTCACCCATACCTTATGCAGATTTTTGTACATCTTCTTGCTCAAAAACAATTTGTGGTCCTAGAGGCGGATTTGTAATGTGTAAAGAAAAATATGCAAAAGAATTAAATAGATCCACTTTCCCTGGAACTCTTGGTTCTATACAAATAAATGGTATTGCAGCAAAAGCAAATATGTTTAAGAGAGTAAGAGAGCCAGAGTTTATTGCTACAATGAAAAGAGTTTTAGATAATGCTAAATATTTAGCAAAAGAATTAGAAGCAAGGGGATTTAGAATAGTAAGTGGAGGAACTGATAACCATACAGTACTTGTTGATTTAAGGGCTAAAAAAATAACAGGTAAACAGTTTGACCAAGCTCTAGAATCTATAGGTATAACAGTAAATAAAAATACTATTCCAAATGATCCAGAAAGTCCATTTGTTACAAGTGGTGTACGTATAGGGCTTACAGCAGTATCAGAACGTGGATTTGGTCATAACGAAATCGCTGAAATTGCCGAAATAATGGAAAAAATTGCTAATAATATAGATAATGAAGATGTTTTAAAAGGATGTAAAGTTCAAGCAAGAAACTTAATTTCAAAATTCCCTCTATACCCACAAGGATATTTTGAAGATTAAAAGAGCCTCTCACAGTAAAGGGCATATTTTTACAAATAGACCTTTACTTAAATTATTAATATATAGCATAAGAATGTGAGCTTAATGTGTATGCTCACATTTTTATGTTTAAAGTAATGCTTAATAAATTAAAAATATGAATTACATTTGACCATGAGTTAGGAAGTTGGGGAATTATGGTATAATAAAAAAATTAAGAAATTATCATATAAATTTTTAAGGAGAATACAAATGAGTGATTTAAATATAGGGGGAAAAATAGCGCAATACAGAAAAAACAAAGATTTAAGTATAAGGGAGTTGGCTAAAATGGCGGAAGTTACACCATCTTTGCTAAGCCAAATAGAAAGAGGTCTGGCAAATCCATCAGTTAACTCTCTAAAGTCTATAGCAAATGCATTGAATGCACCTTTGTTTATATTTTTTACTTCAGAGGTAATAAAAGAAGATTTAATTGTGAGAGGAAATAATAGAAAAAAAATAATACTTCCTGGAGCTGAAAATGTTATATATGAAATGTTAACCTCTGGTGTAAATGATAATTTAGAATTTGCCATTATGGATTTATCTCCAAAATCATCATCTTGTACTGACTATATTCATCATAATGGATATGAAATTGCCTATGTATTAGAAGGAGAGGTTACTTTACATTTAGATGACGAAAAATTTGAACTAAGGAAAGAAGATAGTGTAAAAATTCCTGTTGGAATGAAACATAGATGGGAAAATAATAGTGATTTAGAATCAAAAATTATATTTGCTGTTTTATTATAAAAATAAAAAATTAAGAAATTAAAAGGCCTGGTTATCATTAGTGGTGATATTAGGCCTTAAACTATTTATAGACTTCATATTTATATTAAAAAAGTATTCGTATCAATTTTTAATTATAAATTAGATTTGAAAGATGTGGAAGTAAATATAAGGTATAAATATGCCAATAATCATCAAAATATAACAAGCTTAAATAAAATAATTATATTTGGTGAGGATTAACATAATGAATAAAGACATAAAAAATACTGAAAATCTAAAAGAAAAAAAGAACGTAGAAAATATGATTGATGAATTAGTTAAAAGAGCTAATATAGCCATGGAAGAAATGTTAAACTTGGACCAAGAAAAAATAGATAAAATAGTTCAAGCTATGGCAAAAGCAGGACTTGATAAGCATATTGAATTGGCTAAAATGGCTGTGGATGAAACTAAAATGGGAATTTTTGAAGATAAAGTAATAAAAAATATTTTTGCAACAGAATATATCTATAACAGTATAAAATATAAAAAGACTGTTGGAATTGTAGAAGAAAATGATGAAGAAGGATATATGATGGTAGCAGAACCTATAGGAATAGTTGCTGGGGTAACGCCCGTTACTAATCCTACATCAACAACTATGTTTAAAGCATTAATATCTATAAAATCAAGAAATCCAATAATATTTAGTTTTCATCCATCTGCACAAAAATGTTCATCTGAAGCGGCTAGAATATTAAGAGATGCAGCTATAGAAGAAGGAGCACCTAAAGACTGTATACAGTGGATAGAGAAACCATCATTAGAGGCATCTAGTCAACTTATGAAACATAAGGGTACATCAATAATTTTAGCAACTGGTGGACCTGGAATGGTTAAATCAGCATACTCTTCTGGTAAACCAGCCCTAGGCGTTGGAGCAGGAAACGTACCCTGTTTTATTGAAAAGTCTGCAGATATTAATCAAGCAGTTAATGATTTAATAATGTCTAAATCCTTTGATAATGGTGTTATATGTGCTTCTGAACAGGCTGTAATAATAGAAGATGAAATATACAAAGATGTTGTTTCTTTAATGAAAAATAATAAATGTTATTTTGTAAATGATGAAGAAAAACAATTGCTAGAAAATACTGTTATAATTAGTGAAACTAAATCATTAAATCCGAAAATAGTAGGTCAAAGTGCTTATACAATAGCACAGATGTCAGGATTTGAAGTTCCCAAAGACACTAAAATATTGGTGGCAGAAATTGGTGGAGTAGGAGAAAATTATATTTTATCAAGAGAAAAGCTTAGTCCAGTATTGGCTTGTATAAAAGTGAAAGATGCAGATGAAGGTATAGATAAGTGTGTTGAAATGACAGTATTTGGTGGTCTTGGACACTCGGCATGTATACATTCAAATGATAATAATATAATTTTGAAGTTTATTAATAAAGTAAAAACAGGAAGGCTTTTAATAAACACTCCATCAAGTCAAGGTGCTATAGGTGGCATATATAATTCAAATATACCATCATTAACTTTAGGTTGTGGATCTATGGGTAATAACTCTACTACAGACAATATATCTGCACTTAATTTAATCAACCTTAAAAAAGTGGCAAAAAGAACTACAAATATGCAGTGGTTTAAAGTTCCAGATAGAATTTATCATGAAATGGGATCCATTCAATATTTGGAGAAATTACCAAATGCAGAAAGGATCATAATAATTACTGATAGAACTATGGAAGATATAGGATATGTAAAGAAGATAGAATATCAATTAAGAAAAAGAAAAAATCCAGTTATGATAGAAAAATTTACAGCAGTTGAAGTAGACCCATCCGTAGAAACAGTATTAAATGGAGCTATGGAAATGGTTAAATTTAAACCGGATACAATTATAGCATTAGGTGGAGGTTCAGTAATAGATGCAGCAAAAGGAATGTGGCTATTTTATGAAAATCCACATGTGAATTTTGAAGATTTAAGACTTAAATTTATGGATATAAGAAAAAGAGTTTATAAGT
>X157_Grey_Heron__coassemble_1688_pt1 | contig 11578 bp, 14 predicted proteins | sample X157_Grey_Heron__metabat2_low_PE_010 | metagenome-assembled genome bin X157_Grey_Heron | reverse complement strand
ATATTAAACTCCCTTACATATAAATATTTCTATATTTTTTTAATATATTTCTTAAAATATATTCTCTTATTTTATATAAAATAGATTATAAAGCTTATTATACATTTTTTTAAATACATTGTAAATATTATTAAATTTTAAAAAAATTATCAAATATTATAATAAAATTAATGTAGACATCTAAAATCCATTATGCTATAATTTTATAAATAAATAATTATAGCTAGGGGTGCCTTTTATGGCTGAGAGAATTTATTTCAACTCTTTGAACTTGATTTGGTTAGAACCAACGCAGGGAAGCAAATATTAATTAAATTAATTACTATAAGACTTTTTCTGTTAAAAAGTCTTTTTTTATTTTAAGGAGGGATTATTAAATGGAACAAAATTTAACCATTACACAAAATCTATATAACAGTGTAAAAGAAATATGGGAAAAATATTACATACACCCTTTTATATTAGGTATGAAAAACGGGACATTAGATAAAGAAAAATTTAGATTTTATTTAATACAAGATTATATATATTTACTTGACTATGCAAAAGTTTTTGCACTTGGAATAGTAAAATCAAATGATGAAAATATTATGAAAAAATTTGCTATATTAATAAATGATATATTAAATAGTGAAATGACAATACATAATTGTTATAAAGATAAATTAAATATTACAAATGAAGACATAAAAAATACAAAACAATCTCTTGCTAATGTATCTTATACAAAATATATGATTGAAATAGGGTATAGTGGAGATATTCTTGATATATTAGTAGCTGTACTTGCCTGCTCTTGGAGTTATAAAGAAATAGGAAATGATTTATCAAAAAACTCTATCAATTCAATTGATAACTTTTATAATGATTGGATAAAAGGATATTCAACCGATACTTATGAAAAAGATAACAACGAACTTATAAATCTTATAGATGAATTAGGTAAAAATTGCAGTTACGAAAAATATAAAAAATTAGAAGAAATATTTATTAATTGTAGTATATATGAATATAATTTTTGGAATATGGCTTATAATCAAGAAATTTGATGAGGAGATAAAATAATTGCTTGAATTTAAAAATGTAACATTTAAATATAAAAATGATAATATACATACAACTAAAAATTTAAATTTTTCAATTAATAAGGGTGATTTTGTATCAATAATAGGTAAAAGTGGTTCAGGAAAAAGCACTCTATTAAGACTTATAAATAAACTTGAAAAACCTGAATATGGTGAAATATTAATAAACAATCAAAATATTAATCAATTAAATAATTATTGTTCATTTATGCCACAAAAAGATTTACTTTTTCCTTGGAGAACAATAAAAAAAAATCTATTATTACCAATTGAAATAAAAAATAAAATGAACAAAAATGAAAATGAACAAAAAGTTATAGAACTACTAGAACAAATAGGACTTATAGATTATATAAATAAATATCCAAATGAACTTTCAGGAGGAATGAAACAAAGAATATCATTTGCGAGAACATTGATATCAGGTAATGATATATTACTACTTGATGAACCTTTTTCAGCACTTGATTATTTTACAAAAATTGATATGCAAAAATGGTTAATAAAACAATGGAAATATTTCAAAAAAACAATAATATTTATAACGCATGATGTTGAAGAAGCAATTTATCTTTCAAACTATATATATATAATAAAAAACCGTCCATTTTCAAATATGAAAAAAATAGAAATAAAATTAAAATATCCAAGAAATAGAGATACAAAAGAAATAATTGAAATTAAAAAAAATATATTAGAAATATTGGAAAAAAAGGAGAATTTTTAATGAAAGAAAGAATTCCTTCTTTAATAGTTTCATTTTTTATAATATTAATATGGCAAATTATAGCTATGTATATAAATGCTTCTTATATATTGCCTTCACCAATACAAATAATAATTAAAATTTTTGAATTAAAAGAAATACTATTTACTGTACATCTACCAGCAACATTAAATGTAACTATAATAGGTTTATTAACATCAATATTTTTAGGAATATTTCTAGCAACAATAATGGATTTTAACAAAACAATAGAAAACGCTTTATATCCAGTAATAATTGCTTCTCAAACAATACCAACAACAGCAATAGCACCTTTATTTATAGTATGGTTTGGATATAGTATTTGGAGTAAAATATTAGTTACTATTCTTATAACATTTTTTCCTATAACAATAACTGTTTTTGATGGTTTTAAATCAACTAAAAGAGAAATGGAAGAACTATTATTGACATATGATGCAACTAAAAAAGATATTTTTTTTAAATTAAAAATTCCTACTGCACTACCATATTTCTTCTCTGCTTTAAAAATGTCAATACCTTTAAGCCTTATAGGTGCTGCTATTGCAGAATGGCTAGGAGCACAAAGTGGACTAGGATATTTTAGTAAAAGAATGATGACACAACTTGATGGAGCTGGAGTATTTGCACCTATTATTATATTAAGTTTAGTTGCAATGATAATAGTATCAATAATATCATTTATTGAAAATAAAATAATAAAATGGAGAAAGGAAATATAATTATGAAACAAAAAAAATTTTTTACAATTTTTCTAATTTTCATATTATCATTATCATTAATTTCTTGTTCAAATGATAATATATCAAAAGACAATAATAATTTAGAAAAATTTAAAGTTGTACTTGATTGGTATCCTAATGCAGTTCATAGTTTTATATATAATGCTATTGAAAAAGGATACTATGAAGAAGAAGGTCTTGATGTAGAAATATATTTTCCATCAAATACAAACGATGCTATATCTCTTACATCAGTTGGTAAAGCAGATATAGGAATATATTATATGCAAGACATTATAAAAGCAATATCAAAAGAAAATATACCAATAAAATCAGTTGGCACCATAGTTCAAGGACCTCTAAATGTTATTGCATCATTAAAAGAAAAAAATATAAAAAGTCCTAAAGATTTAAAAGGTAAAACAATAGGTTATAGTGGTACAGAATTAGCAGAACAATTTATTGAAACAATGCTTGAAAGTGAGGGATTAACATTAAATGATGTAAATCTTATTGAAGTTGGTTTTGACCTTATGACAGCTATGACAACTAATAATGTAGATGCAACCAACGGTTGTATGATAAATCACGAAATTCCTTTTCTTGAAGAAGAAGGATTTGAAATGAATTATTTTTATCCAACAGATTATGGTATACCTAACTTATATGAACTAGTTTTTGTTTCAAATGATAAATTAATAAACGAAAATCCTGAAAAAATTGAAAAATTTTTAAGAGCATCAAAAAAAGGTTTTGAATATATGAAAAATAATATTGATGAAAGTTTAAAAATATTAATAGAAAATCAAAATAAAGAAAATTTTCCATTAGTTGAAAGTGTTGAAAGAAAAAGTTTTGAAATCTTAATACCAATTATGGAAAAAGAAGGAAGTCCATTTCTTACACAAGATAAAAGTATTTGGCAAAATAATATAAATTGGCTAAAAGAAAAAGAAATGATTGAAAGAGATATAAGTATTAGTGATTGTGTTTATGATATACTTAAATAAAAGAAGGCTATAGCCTTCTTTTTTTATAAAAAAATATTATAAAAAACAAATTTTTATATACATTTATATCATTTTAATATATTATAAATATAATTGACAAGATATGTATATTTTTATAAAATAAATAAAAAGGGGGCAAAAATATGATAAAAAAAATACTTATTCTTTTTTGTATTACATTTACATTAACAACATTAGCAAGTTGTATAATAAATTTATCTCTCAAAAATTTAACAGATACATATATTCATATAATAATAAGAGCTATTTTATGTCTTACAGGTTCTATTGTTATAAATTTTGGTTTTGAAATTAAATTCCCAAATAAAATTTTAGCTTTTATAATTCCTTATTTAATATTTATAGCCTTAGCATTCTTAACAGTATTTATATCAGGAATTTTTATTGAACTTCATCCAAGAGCATATTTGGATATATTTTTAAATGATAGTATAGCTTATATTATTATATATACTCTTATAATTTTAAATAAAAAATTTAATATAATAAAATAAAAATCCAATTATAATTGGATTTTTTTATTGGAAAAATTTTATAACTAATAATATCATTTAAAATCAAAATTTGATGTATATTTTACATACATTAACAAATAATACAATTACAAGTATTAAAATAAGTTATTAAATATAATTTAAAAATATAATTGGAGGAGTTGTTTTATGAAAGCAACAGGAATTGTTAGAAGAATAGATGATCTTGGTAGAGTTGTAATACCAAAAGAAATAAGAAGAACATTAAGAATCAGAGAAGGAGATCCTCTTGAAATATTTACTGATAGAGAAGGAGAAATTATATTAAAAAAATATTCACCCATAGGAGAATTAGGAGCATTCGCAAAAGAATATGCTGAAAGTTTAGCACAAGCAGCAGGACATATAACTTGTATAGTTGACAGAGACCAAATAATTGCAGTATCTGGTGGCTCAAAAAAAGATTTTTATGAAAAACATATAAGTACAGATTTAGAAAAATGTATAAATCAAAGAAATACTATAATTGCTAAAAGAAACGATAGTAATTTTGTTCCTATTTTAGAAAATGACCTTGAAGAAGTTTATAATACCCAACTTATAACCCCTATAATATCAGAAGGTGATGTTATGGGAGCTGTTTTATTTCTCTCTAACGATAAATCAATGGGAGAAGTTGAAGGAAAACTTGCACAAACTGCTGCTGGCTTTCTTGGTAAACAAATGGAACAATAAAATGATATTAGGGAAGTTTATTAAAACAAACTTCCCTAATATTATTTCTAAAAAAGTGATTTAAAATACATATAATTTATGTTAAAATAAATCATAAAAAGATAAAGAGGTAAAATTATATGAAAGGCTTATTTATAACAATAGAGGGAATTGATGGTGCTGGAAAATCTACACAAATCAATCTTTTATCAGAATATTTAAAAAATACAAATAAAAATTTTATTATTACAAGAGAACCTGGTGGCACAGATATAAGTGAAAAAATTAGAAAAATAATATTAGATAATAATAATAATAATATGAATAATATAACAGAAACTATATTATATGCTGCTTCAAGAGCACAACATATACAAGAAAAAATAAAACCTGCTCTTACAAATGGAAAAATTGTTATATGTGATAGATTTGTTGATTCTAGTATAGCTTATCAAGTTTATGCAAGAAATATATCATTAGAGTTAGTTGAAAATATAAACAAATATGCAACCGAAAATATAGAACCAGATATAACTATATATCTAGATTTATTACCTGCAGAAGCCATAAAAAGAAAAAAAAGTATGCAAAAAAATTTAGATAGAATAGAAAATGAAAATTTAGAATTTTATACTAAAGTATATAATGGTTATCAAAATTTATTAACCAAATATCCCCAAAGAATAAAAAAAATTAAAGCTTCAAAATCTATTGATGAAATTCATAAAGAAATAATAAATTATATTAATACTTTTTTAGAAAGAGGATAACTATGAAACTTATTATAGCAATAATACAAGATGATGATGTTAGAAATACTATTGATAATTTAAAAGATGAAGGATTTTTTGTTACAAAACTTTCATCAAGTGGAGGATTTTTAAAAGTTGGAAATACTACATTATTAATAGGAGTCGAAGATATACTTGTTGAAAAAGCTATCAAAATATTTGAAAAATGTTGTAAAAGTAGAAAAGAAATTACAAATATTGAAGCTCCATATGGAGGTATACAAGGATATATTTCAAGTCCAATAGAAATCAATGTTGGTGGAGCTACAATATTTGTTGTTGATGTTGAACAATTTAAAAAATTTTAAATTTTAAAGGAAAATGTATATGAAGTCTTTTGAAAATATAACTGGTAATAAATCTGTAATAAAATTTCTTAAAAATTCTATAAAACTTCAAAAAATTTCTCATGCATATATTATAACAGGATATGAAGGTTGTGGAAAAACTCTTATTGCTGAAACTTTTGCTAAAACAATATTATGTGAAAATAATGAATCAACTGATGCTTGTTGCATCTGTAAAAGCTGTAAAACATTTGAAAGTAAAAATAATCCAGATGTATTCTATATTAATAATAAAAATAAATCTATTGGTATAAACGAAATAAAAGAACAATTAATTCAAAAAGTTATGATAAAACCATATATATATGAATATAAAATATTTATTATAGAAAATGCAGATGAAATGACAAATGAAGCTCAAAATTCTTTTTTAAAAACACTTGAAGAACCTCCTAAATATGCTATATTTTTATTATTATCAAAAAATATAAATAAACTTATTAACACAATAAAATCAAGATGTATAATAATCAAAATTAATTTATTATCTAGTCACGAAATTAAAAATTATATGATAAAAAACACAAATATACCAATTGAAAAAATTTCATTAATAGCAGAATATTCTGAAGGTAGTATAGGAAAAGCATTAAAAATTTCAAATTCAAAAGAATTTATAAATATGCGTGAAGAAATTACAAATATACTTATAAACTTATCTCAAAAAAATGATTTATATATTTTTGAATCTATAAATACCATAGAAAAATATAAAAATGAAAAATATATGATAGATATTATATTATTATGGTATAGAGACATATTATGTCTAAAAATATTAAAAAATGAAAAATATATAATTCAAAAAGATAAAAAAAATATAATATTAAAAGAATCATATAAATACAGTATTGAAAATTTAATAAAAAAATGCGAATATTGTATCTTAACAAAAAACCAAATATTAAAAAATGGTAATTTCCGTCTATGTATGGAAATTCTTTTTATGAACTTAAAGGAGTGAATAAACAAATGATAGAAGTTGTAGGAGTACGCTTCAAAAAATCAGGTAAAATATATTATTTTAGTCCTGAAGGACAGAATATCAAAATAAATACTTGTGTAATAGTTGAAACTGTAAGAGGAATTGAATATGGATACGTTGTAAAATCAAATACTATGATTGATGAAAATGAAATTATCACACCTTTAAAAAAAGTAATACGTATTGCAACATTAGATGATGATATATTAAATCAAGAAAACAAAAAAAAAGAAAAAGAATCATTTAAAATATGTAAAGAAAAAATAATAAAATATAATCTTAATATGAAACTTATAGATGTTGAATTAACATTTGATCACAACAAAATTATATTTTATTTTACATCAGATGATAGAGTTGATTTTAGGGATTTAGTAAAAGAATTAGCATCAATATTTAAAACAAGAATAGAATTACGTCAAATAGGAGTAAGAGATGAATCAAAAATCTTAAATAGTATAGGAATATGTGGACGACCATTATGCTGTTCAACATTTTTATCAGATTTTCATCCTGTTTCAATCAAAATGGCAAAAGAACAAAGTCTTTCTTTAAATCCAACTAAAATTTCTGGAATATGTGGTAGACTTATGTGTTGTCTTAAATATGAAGAAGAAGTATATGAAGAACTTAACAAAAATTTACCTAATGTTGGTGATATTATATCTACACCAGATGGTACAGGAGAAATTCTTTCAACAAATATATTAATGCAACTTGTAAAAGCAGGTGTAAAAAAATCTGAAAATGATGCTCCAACTATTGGCTTTTATTCAGTAGATGAAATAAAAATCATTAAGAAAAAGAAAATCAAGCCAAAAACAGAAGAGGAAAAACTCGCTGAAAAATTATTAGAAGATATATTAAAGGATTGATAAAAATTTATGAATTATAATATATTAATTAATAAACATGAAAGAATTGATGACTTACATAGAAAAGGCTACAAAATAATACAAAATTCAAAAAGCTTTTGTTTTGGTATAGATGCAGTAATTTTAAGTAACTTTGTAAATTTAAAAAAAAATCAAACATTAATTGATTTAGGTACAGGTACAGGAATAATACCTATATTAGTCGAAGCCCGAACTAATGGTAAATACTTTATCGGAATAGACATACAAAAAGAAATTGTTGAAATGGCAAAAAGAAGTATTAATTTGAATAAACTTTCACATAAAATTTTAATTGAAGAATGTGATATTAAAAACGCTTATAATAATTATAAAAATCAACATTTTGATGTTGTAACTTCAAATCCTCCATATATGAAAAATAATATAGGATTTAAAAATAAATTCACACCAAAAGCTATTGCAAGACACGAAATATTATGTAATATAGATGATGTAATTAGTAATGCTTCAAAATTATTAAAAACTGGAGGTAAGTTTTATATGGTTCATAGACCTAATAGGTTATCTGATATAATAATTACATTAACAAAATATAATTTAGAACCTAAAAAAATTCGTTTTGTTCACTCATATAAAACAGATGAACCTTTCATAATACTAATTGAAAGCATTAAAGATGCTAAATCATCAGTAAAAATTTTACCACCATTAATAGTTTATAATAATAATGGTAAATTTACAGAAGAATTATATAAAATATATTATGAATAATTTATAGGAGGTTTAATATTGTACGGAACATTATATTTATGTGCAACTCCAATTGGAAACCTTGAAGATATAACAATTAGAGTTATAAGACTTTTAAAAGAATGTGATATAATTGCAGCAGAAGATACAAGACATACATTAAAACTTTTAAATCATTTTAATATACAAACACCACTAACAAGTTATCACGAACATAATAAAATATCTAAAAGTAAACAACTTATAGAAATATTAAAAAGTGGAAAAAATATTGCTCTTGTAACAGATGCTGGAATGCCTGGAATTTCAGATCCTGGTATAGATATGGTATCATTATGTTATAAAGAAAATATAAATGTAACAGTTTCACCTGGAGCAGTTGCAGGAATAACAGCAATAGTATTATCAGGAATGGATACAAGAAGATTTATATTTGAAGGCTTCTTACCATATGATAAAAAAGAAAAAAAAGAAATTATTGAAAATATAAAATATGAAACTCGTACAACTATTTTATATGAATCGCCCCATCATTTAAAAAATACATTAAAAGAACTTTATACATCACTAGGGAACAGAAATGCTGCTTGTATAAGAGAAATTACTAAAAAATATGAGGAAGTAATTAAAAAACCTTTATCAGATTTAATAAATTATTATAATATAAATAAACCAAAAGGAGAATTTGTAATAATTATTGAAGGTATATCTAAAAATGAACTAAAAAAATATCAAACTTTAAAATTTGAAACAATGACAATAGAAAATCATTTATTAGAATATATAGAAAAAGGAATTTCTGAAAAAGAAGCAATGAAAAAAGTAGCAAAAGATAGAGGAGTTTCAAAAAGAGAAATTTATTCATATATACATAATTTAAAATAAAAATTTGGAGAAACAAAAAATATGAAATATCTTTTTAATACACTTTATGAATATACAAACAAAAATAGAATAGCATTTCATATGCCAGGACATAAATTAGGAAATTTATGTTCATTTTCTAATATACATAAAATGGATATAACAGAAATAGATGGATTTGATAATTTACATAATCCCAAAAATATAATTAAAAATTCACAAATTAGAGCTTCAAAATTATTTAATTCAGATGAAACATATTTCATAGTAAATGGAAGTACTACAGGTAACATATCAGCTATACTTTCTATATGTAAAGATGGAGATAAAATTGCAATTGCAAGAAACAGCCATAAAAGTGTTTTTAGTGGTATAATACTTTCAGGAGCAGATTCATATTACATAAAACCTAAAATAATAGATGAAATAAATATGTTAGGACAAATAACACCAAAATCTATTGAAAATATATTAAAAAAAAATAATAATATAAAAGCTGTTTTCATAACAAGTCCAACTTATGAAGGATTTACAGCTAACATAAAAAAGATTTCAACTATAACTCATAAATATAATGCACTGTTAATTGTAGATGAGGCACATGGAGCTCATTTTAATTTTAATGATTATTTTCCTGAATCTGCCATAAATTGCGGTGCTGATATTGTTATACAAAGTATACATAAAACTTTACCATCATTAACACAAACAGCTCTTTTACACATAAAATATAATAATATTAATAATGAATATATAGAAAAAATAAAATCTTCTTTATCAATATTACAAACTTCAAGTCCATCTTATATTCTTATGGCATCAATAGATAATTGTTGTGAATTTTTAGAAAAAAAATCAGGAAAATACTTTGAAAAATATATCAAAAACTTAGAAAAATATAGAAAAAAGTTTAAAAAATTTAAAAATTTAAAACTAATAGATAACAAAAAATATAATAAAAAATTTGGTATATATGATTTTGATAAAAGTAAATTCATATTTTTTATAAATTCAAGTATTATGACTACAAAAGATATAAACAATATACTAATAAATAAATATAATATACAAATTGAATACTTTAATGAAAATCATATAATTATTATGACATCTATTGCTAACACTAATATAGAATTTAAAAAATTACATGAAGCACTATATGAAATTGATAATATAATAGATTTTAAAGGATATAAAAATTCCTCTACAAATAATTTAAATCTAGATACAATAAAATTAATATCAATAAGAAAAGCATATTTTTCAGAAAAAAAAGAAATAAAAATAAATAAAAGTTTAAATAACATATGTGGTGATTTTATAATACCATATCCACCAGGTATACCTATATTATGCCCTGGAGAAAAAATAACTTATAAATCATTAAATTATATAAATAAATTATTAAAAAATAATATAAATATAATAGGTATAACTAATAACAAAATAAAAGTTTTAAAAAATAAGGAAGTGTAAAAAATTAATATGAATTTTTCTGAATATTTAGATTTTAAAGATATAATGTTTTCAGCTACTTTAGCATTTTTTATTACTATACTAATACTAACAATAAAAAAAATAATAATACCTGCAACAATAATATTAAAAAATGAGGGTTCCTTATTATCAATAAAACATAAAGGTAAAAATAAAAAAGAAACTATTGACAAATGTATTGGACTTTTTCCTCTTGATATATTTTTTTATAATGGTGAAATTTTTAAAAGAGGTATGAATATCAAAGTTTTAACAAAATCAAAAAAGGACAATTTACTAATTGAAACTGAAGGAAAATTTATGGGAAGAAACGAATTAGATACAATATGTATATTAACAAATGAAAAAATAATGATATGTTTTATAGATTCTATAAAAGAAATAAAATTATCAAATAAAAAATGATGTTAAAAATAACATCATTTTTTATTTTCAATTTTTTCAGTTTAAATATAATATTATAATAATTTAGATTCAAATAATATAAAATAATCTATTAAAATTCTCATATAATAAAAATTAAAAATTTAGATAAAATTAATATTAAACCATTATTATTTCTTTAATCGCTTAAATTATTATAGATATTAAAATAAATTTTAAAATTATAATAATTTTTAATAAAAATTTAATTATTATATAAATTTAATATTTCTTTCAAAAAACTAAAACAATAAAAAATTTTATATTCTATATTAAAAATATATGTAATAT
>X157_Grey_Heron__coassemble_1684_pt1 | contig 11606 bp, 16 predicted proteins | sample X157_Grey_Heron__metabat2_low_PE_010 | metagenome-assembled genome bin X157_Grey_Heron | reverse complement strand
ATTTATATCATTATATATATTTTAAACAAAATTTAAATTTTGAATTGTATATAATTTTGAGTATATTTATCAAATTTTTGTAAAATAATATTATATTGAAAGGAGTTGTATTTTATGGATTTATATATAAAACCAAAGAAAAAAGTACTTATTATTAAAAGGAAAATTATATATTTGAAAGATATATGTGAAAGTTTTTTTTCAGGAAATATTGATAAAAATAATATAGATAATATTATAATAACAAAGATTAATACTGATAAAGATTGTGAAATGGTTATTTCAGTTATTGATATTATAAGAAAAATTAATTTAAATTTTGAAAATATAACTGTATCTAATTTAGGAGAGTCAGAAACACTTGTTGAATATCAAACTAAACAAAGAAATAATAGTAAATTTATAGAGGGTATAAAAGTTTTATTTGTTTCTTTTATACTTTTTACAGGAGCTGCAACTGCTATTATGAGTTTTCATTCAGATGCTCAAATGCCAGAGATATTTGATAAATTTTATTATATTTTTTTAGGAGAGTATAGTAATAATACAAGTATTATAGCTATACCTTATACTATAGGTTTAGGTGTTGGTATTATAGTATTTTTTAATCATTTTTCAAAAAAATATATTACTAAAGATCCTACACCGATAGAAGTACAAATGACAACATATGAAAAAGAAACGATTGAAAGTATAATAGATACATTAGAAAAGAGTGTTAATAATAATGAGTAATTTTTTTTATAAACTTATATCAGCTTTTTTTGGTTTTTCTTCTGGTGTTGTTGTTGCTGGAGGTGTTTTTGCTTTTATTGCTATGATAGGTATTGTACCTCGTTTAGCACAGAAAACTGAAACAATTAAAAAAATTCCTTTTTATGAAGATATTATAGTTATTGGTGGTTTATTTGGGACAACTACTATGTTTATTAATTATGATTTTTCATATCTAAATTTTTTTGCAGTTATATTAATAATATTATTTTCATTTTTTACAGGTATGTTTATTGGAATTTTAGCTGTTTCTCTTGCTGAAGTTTTAAATGTTATGCCTATATTTACAAGAAGATTAAGAATAGTGAAGGGATTATCAATTTTTGTTTTATTTATAGCTTTGGGAAAAATGATAGGTTCATTAATTTATTTTTATATTTTTTAGTGGTATAAAATATAAAAAAGCTAATTTGTTTATGCAAATTGGCTTTTTTATAAAAAATTATAATTTTTTTCTAGTTCTTCAATTTCTCTAAAAAATTTACTGAAATTTCTAATATAATCATATATATCAGAATATTTTGTTATAGTATTAATATTTATTTCAATTTCTGAATTTATTTTTATGTTAATATTTATTTTTAAATCTGTATTATCTAATAATATAATTTCGATTATTTTATTATTAGTATAACTTTTTAAAGTTGCTTTTTTAGAATTTTTAAAATTTCTATCAATGTTTTTTATTTCTTTATAAAAATTGTATAAATCGTATATACTAATATCAATATAAGTTTCTATAACATTTTTAATATTTATATAATCACGATTTTTTATTATTATTTTAAAATTAGTAGATATATATTTGTTTATTTCTTCATATATATCTTGTAGTTGTATACAAAAATAAGTTTTATTTGAATTGATTTCAAATAATTTATAAGGTAGCTCTAAACTTGCATTTATATTATTATCTTCAAACATTTTTTAATTCTCCTACAAATCAAGTATTTTTTTTATTATTTCTTGAGGTATATATATATTATCACAATATATATTATTATAATGAAAACCCCATTCATTGAATAATATTAAAGAATTATTTTTTAATATAATATTTTCTCCTATATCTGATTGACCAGACCAATTTAGATATATATATTCATTATATAATGTTTTTTGTATATTTTTTAATTTTATAAAGTTTTCTATAAAATTTTTATAATATTCATCATAATTTTTTAATTTAATAATATTTGTTATTTCGTGTATTTCTAATACTGAAATTATTTCAACTATTATCCAAGCAAAGTAATCATTTTTTGATATTACTTTTATAAATTTACAATTTATTACTGCAGATTTATTTATTTCTTTAGGATATAAATCAAATCCGTTAAACAAAGATAATGGTGGTTGATAGAATGTGTTAAATTTATCATTTAAATTAAAATTAAAGGGAAATTTTACTCTAGCAATTTTTTTTTCTGACTTTTTAGGTAGATTTGAACTTCTTAGCCAATTGTAATTATTATCAAAAGTGTAATTAAAATTTTCTTTTTTTGAGTTATCTAAAAATTCTAACATATCATCATATGCAGAAATTTGAAAGCCTTTTTTATTTTCTAATTTTTTATTATTAATTATGTCACATATATTACATTTTAATTTTGTATTATACATATATAAATCATTCCTAATTTAGTTTAAATTTTTAGAAATTAGTTTTTCAATTTTTTTTACGATTTTATTTTTATTTCTTGATGAAAATTTTAATATAGGTTTTTCCCAATTATTATTTTTAATAACTAATAGAATAAATTTACCTTTTGGATTACTAGAAGGATACCAACCTAAATCAATTAATAAGTTTTTGTTTTGATTTTTTAAAAGTAAAATATCTTCTGTAAAATAATATTTCCATAATTTGTTCTTTTTTAATATTTTTTTTGGATTTATATTAAGAAATTTATTAAATTCAATACTCCAATTTGATGAAATTCTTAAAGGTTGTAGTTTTTTATAATTTTTCATACTAAATTTTGCCTTTTGTTATTTGATTTAAATTTATAACATTATATCATATAATATTTTTATTGTATATAAAATTATTTTATGATATAATGCAACATTATATAAATATAGATTTAGATATAAAACAAATTATAAAAATGTTTCAGGGGTGATATTTATTATGTTTGAAAATATCAAGAAATTAACAAATAATAAATTTTTAAATCTTTTTCAAATTGATGCAAGAGATAAAAATGGAAAAGATTTTAAGTATTTTTTTGCTTCAAGGGGAAGTGAAAATAATCTTGAATGTATTACAAAGAAAAATAATCCAGATGGTATAATGATTTATGCCGTTCTTAAAGACAATCCATCAAAAATTGTTGTTGTTAAGCAATATAGATATCCTATAAATGATTATATATATGAAATGCCAGCTGGTCTTATTGATGAAAATGAGAAAGGAGATATTTGTGCAATAAGAGAATTTAAAGAAGAAACTGGTATGAATTTAGATATTATAAGTAATAATGTCTTAACAGATAAGCCTTTTTATACCTCTGTTGGGCTTACTGATGAATCAGTAATTATATATTATGGTTATGCTTATGGAGAAATTTCAAAAGATTTTCTTGAAAATACTGAAAGAATAGAAACTTTTATAATTGATAAGGAAGAAGCGAAGAGGATTTTGAAAGAAGAAAAAGTAGCAATGAAATGTGCTTTATTACTCATACAATTTATAAATAGTGATGAAAAATATCCTTTTAATTTTTTAAATTTTTGATATGTTAAGGAGAATTTGATTATGGAATATACAATTAATAATAATATTATTGAAATTACCGTAACAGAAAAAGGAGCAGAACTTAAGGTCTTGAAAAAAATAAATGAAAAAAATATTTTATGGTGTCAAGATGAAAAAGTTTGGGGTTTTTCATCTCCTGTTTTATTTCCGTTTGTTGGAAAAATGAAAAATGATGAATATGTATTTGATAATAAAAAATATAATATTTCACAACATGGTTTTGCAAGAAGATTAAATTTTGATATTAATGAAATAACTGAAAATGAAATTTCTTTTAAATTACAACAGAATCAAGAAACTTTAAAGGTATATCCTTTTAATTTTGAACTTATATGTGGATATAAATTAGAAAGTAATAAAGTTATTGTTTATTGGGAAGTCAAAAATAATAATGATATTGATATGCCTTTTTTTATAGGTGCTCATCCAGCTTTTGTATATAATAATGCTAAAAATTCAACTGGTTGTTTTATAAAATTCCATAATAAAGATAATATTGTTTCAAGAGATTTTTTAGATACAGGTTATGTTTCAGAAAGTAAAACAATTTATAATTTAGAAAATAATATGATTGAAATAACTAATAATCTTTTAAATGGTAATACTATTGTTCTTGAAAATAATCAGGTTAATAGTATATCTTTGCTTTCACCAAAAAAAGAGCCTTATGTTAAAGTTGATTTTGATTCTCCTTTAGTTGGTATATGGTCAAAGAAGGATTCTGATAATATATTTGTTTGTATAGAACCTTGGTATGGTAGGTGTGATAGTGAATTTGCACAAAGTGATATAAACACTAAAGATTGGATTAATATAATAAAACCAGGTGAAATTTTTATTAAAAATTATTTGATAGAAGTTATATAAATAATTTTAGAGAGGTGATAGATAATTATGAAAAAATTTTTTTTAATTACTTTATTTAGTTTGATTTCAATTTTTAATGTTATTTCATTTACTGGTTGTGGTAATAATTCTAAAGAGAGTCAAAGTTTCATAGAAAATGATAAAGGATATATTATTAATAATGATTTTAGTATGGATAAAATGAAAACTATATCTGGGAATAGTTTTAATATTGAAAATGATGAAAGAATTGTATTTCAAACAGATATAGGTATTGGTATTAGATTTACAGATGAAGTACATAACTTTTTAGAAGAAGGAAAAATGGGAGGTTATGTTATAAGGCCTTATTCTATGGGAGTTTCTTATTTTATTGGAGAGAATGAGTCAGCAGATATTTTAGGTTTATGGAGATATGAAGAAGGTGCTGAAGGTATAGAAGAAAGTTTTGAAATATGGAAGGGACTTTATTCTGATGTGGAAGAGATAGCTGAAATAGATAATAATAAATATTATTTTGGTTATAATAAAAATTTAGATTTAAAAAATATTGAAAAATCTCAAGCTGAAGATATTAACTTAGTTATATCTCAAATTGATGAAATAAAGAAGAATATATGTATATTTACACCAGAATCTAAAAATTTTACAAAAACAATATCAGCACTTAAAGATTTTGAAGTAAATACTTTAAATGGTGAAACGATAACACAAGATATATTTTCAAATTATGATATAACAATGATTAATATATGGGCAACTTGGTGTACTCCTTGTATAGCTGAATTGCCTGAAATTGCTGAGTTATATAAAGATAAACCAGAAAATGTAAATATAATATCTATATGTACTGATGCAATAGGAAATGAGGATTTTGCTAAGGAAATTTTGTCAGAAAGTAATGCAGAATTTATGACTTTAATACCTTCTGAAGAATTAGAAAGAGATTTTCTTTCAAATATAACATCAATACCATATACATTATTTGTAAATTCAAAAGGTGAAGTTGTTGGTGAACCTCAAATAGGAGCACCTCCTGCTAATAAAGTTAAGGAAACATATAGTAATATAATAAATGAAAGACTTGAAATGATTAAGGATAGTGAATAATGAATTTAATTAATAATAAAATTTTTAAAAAATATATTTTACTTTTTGTTGCTTTAGTATTTATATTTTTAGGAATATATAGAGAAGAACATAGTATTGTTTTACAGAAGGCAATTAAGATTTGTCTTGAATGTATAGGAGTTGGATAATGTTTAAAAGAAATAATAAACGCCATATTATACAAGCTTTAATAACATTGTTTACTAATGCTTATATTTTAGGGTTTTTGAAAGGTAACATATATAATGGAAATTTAAAAACTATATGTTTTCCTGGGTTAAATTGTTATTCTTGCCCTGGAGCAATTGGTTCTTGTCCAATTGGAGCTATGCAAGCTGTTATAGGTGGAAGAAAACATAGTTTTTCTTATTATGTTTCAGGTATTATTATATTTTTTGGTGTTTTTTTTGGAAGGTTTATATGTGGTTTTTTGTGTCCTTTTGGATTTATACAAGATATAATACATAAAATACCATCACCAAGATTAAATATTAATAAAAAATTAGATAATATATTAAGGAAATTTAAATATATTGTAGCATTATTATTTGTAATCTTATTGCCAGCATTTTTAACAAATAAATTTGGTATTGCACCACCATATTTTTGTCAATGGATATGTCCTGTTGGAACATTACAAGGAGGTATACCTCTTGTTTCTATGAATGAAAGTTTAAGAAATGGAATAGGTTTTCTTTTTGGTTGGAAAATGAGTATACTTGTTGCTTTAATATTTTTATCAATTATTATTTATAGACCTTTTTGCAAGTATATATGTCCTTTAGGTGCTTTTTATGCTTTGTTTAATAAATATAGTTTTTATACTATGAGTATTGACAATAATAGATGTACAAAATGTAAATTGTGTGAAAATATTTGTAGAATGAATGTTGAAGTTTTAGAAAATATAAATAGTGCAGAGTGCATAAGATGTGGTGATTGTAAGAGTATTTGTCCACATAATGCTATTAATTCTCAATTTAGATTTAAATAAATATAATAAAAAATCCCAATTTAGATTGGGATTTTTTTATAAATACTGGTAGCCGGACTCGAACCGGCATGGAATAATCCACTTGATTTTGAGTCAAGCGCGTCTGCCAATTTCGCCATACCAGCAAAAAAGATTACTTAGCAATAATACCATATTAATCTAAAAAAATCAAGAACTTTTAATAATATTTTTATTTTTTATTTTAGAGGAGGTATTTTAATAATTATGTCTGAAATTAATTCTATTAATAATGATGAAAATGATAGAATAAATAATCTTATTAAATTATCACAAAATAATGATATATTTGCTTTTGAAGAGCTTATATTACAATATGAAAAAAGAGTTTATAATATAGCTCTTCGTATGTTTAAAAATGTTGAAGATGCTAAAGATATTTCTCAAGATGTCTTTTTAAAATTATATAACAATATAAAAAAGTTTGATTATAAATCTTCCTTTTCAACTTGGTTGTATCGTATAACTGTTAATACTTGTATTGATGAGATTAGAAAAAGAAAAGGAAAAGAGGAATTTTCTATTGATGATACAAATGAGAATAATAATATTAAGAAAGAGTTTTCTGATAATTTTTTAACACCTGAAGAAAATTATATGTTGAAAGAAACAAGAAATGAGATTTTAGATTCTATAAATAATCTTTCAGAAGAACATAAAATAATAATAATATTAAGAGATTTGCAAGGATTTAGTTATAACGAAATTTCAGGTATATTAAATATTTCTGTTGGTACAGTTAAATCTAGAATATCAAGAGCAAGATTACAATTAAAGAATATTTTACTTAAAAATAGGGAACAAACTAAAAAAAATAGCGTCAATAGTAGTATAAAAGAAAGGAGGGCAAAATAATATGAATTGTAAAGATTGTAAAGAAATTTTTGATTTAATAAATCTATATATAGATAATGAAATTACTTCTGATGAAAAAAATATACTTTTTGATCATATGGAAAGTTGTGAAAATTGTCGAAATGATTTTGAAAACTTAAAAGATTTTGTTTTAAATATTCAAGATATAGATTTAGAGGAGTTACCTAATAATTATCATAATGAAATTATGAAAAAAATTAAAAATAATAGTTTTGATAATATGATTGAATTTAATTCTATTAATAAAAAGAAAAATATTTGGTATAAATATGGTACATTAGTTGCAGTGTTTGCTCTCTTTATTTTTATTGGAAATAAAAATAATATTTTCAAAAATAATCATATAAATTCTGATGTAAATGAAATAAAAACTATTGAAAATAGTTATGATAATACTTTACAAAAAAATGATAATAGTGATATAATAAGTAAAAAATCAAGAAATATTGAACCTGATATGAAACAATTTACACAAAATTATGATTTTGAATATTTATTAGATGATTTTTCAAAAAGTATAGAAAAAGATAATGAGTTTTTGATTAATATTCAAACGAATATAAAGTGTGAAAATTTAGATTATTATAATAGTATAATAGATATTGCTAAAAGTTATAGTGATAATTTTAATATTAATGAAAACCATTTTACTGTATTGATTTCTTCTGATAAATATGATGATTTTATTAATAATATAAATAGTAATAATTACTATCAAATTGAAGAAATAAAAAATGATTTTACTGAAGAATATAACAATTTAATTAATGAATTGAATATTTTAGATGAAAATAAAAATATAAAAGATTTTGATTTACAATATAGTAATTTAATTCAAAGACTTGAAGAAATTAAAAGCAGAATCACTAATTATAGTGTAAATATATATTATTAATATAAAGGAGAGTTTGTATGAAAAAATTTATTAAATCAACAACATTATTTTTTTCAATTGCTTTTTTTGCTAGTTCATTAAATTTTATAGAACCTGTTTATGCTAATGATTTTTCAGCTAAAAGTTTACAAAAAAATCAATATGAAACAACAATAACTCTTGTAGGAGAAGGAAAAATTAATATAAAACCAGATACATCAGATATTGTATTTTATGTTAGTGATATTTCAAAAGAGACTACTGAAGCACAAAATAAAAATAAAATAAAAACACAAAATATAATAGATGCTTTAAAAGAATATGGAATATCAGAAAATAATATAAAGATACAAGAATATTCAATATATCCTGAATATGATTATGATGATAATTATGATGAAATTTTAAAAGGTTATAGAGCAAGTAATAAAATTGTTATTAAGACTAAAGACATTGATAATATAATTTCTATTATAGATATAGGTGTAAAAAATGGTATAACAAGTTGTCAGGAAATTTCTTTTTATATTGAAGAGAATAATGATTGCTATAATAAAGCACTTAAATTAGCTTTAGATAATGCTAATGATAAAGCAAATTTTATTGCTGATATATTAGAAAAAGACAATATACAAATTATAGATATAACAGAAATTCCAACTTATAATTCATATAAAAATGAGAAATATTATTCAGAAGTCATTTATGATTCAGAAAGTTCAGAAGAAAATAAAATAGCAAATACTAATATTTCTTATGATGATATTGAAATTGAATCTACTATATACGTTACATATTCTTTTGGGGAATAAATATGAAGAAAGATTTGACTGAAATATTTAAAAAAGGTATTTTTTTATCAAATAATTATAACGCAGTATTAATATCTAAATTAATATCTAAAAGTATAAATAATATTAGTTGTGAATTTTATGAGGATAGTAATTATAATTGGTATGAGATAGTAAGAATTGAGAATAATTTTGTAATTGAGATTTATGGATATTTATCTTATAAATTTCCAGTGGCAATATTAAAGAATAATTGTCCAAAAAATATTATCGATTTTTTAAATAATAATAATATATTAATAGAAAATTATTATGATAAATATTGTTGTGATGATAAAATTTTAAGAATTTATGTTGATGAAAGAATACCTGTCATAAATGATAATTTTTTGTATGATGAAACAATTCCATTTAATGAGAAGTTATTTTTAGAAATTGATGAACTTATTATTTATGTGAGTTCATATAACTTTACATTTGAAGAATTACATCTGTTGTAAATACTAGATAAATCAATAAAATTTTATATGAAATTGTTTTATAAATGAATATAATATAAAAAAGTTTTTTCAAATAGTAAAATTAATTGCTTTGTTATACTATTCTTATAAATAAAAAAAGTAATTAGTAATGGAAGGATAATATAATAAATAATGGAAAATGATAGATGAAGGTGATATATATTTATAAAACTATCATATAAATTCGAAAAGAAGTACCTGGAGATATTTTGAAGTCACTTTGCTTAATTGTAGAATAAGCATTTAATAACAGGGCTGGGAAAGTACAGAATGTAAGTGATGTTCTATTAAATATTTAGTATAACTAATATTGAATAGTATATTAATAAAGGAGATATTTTATTTGGAAGAAAAATTTAAGATTATTAAAATTAGTAAAGAAGCACTATTTGAATTTATATATGAAAAATTTGTTGAAGAACAAGAAAATTATTTTGATGTTAAAGCAATAGATTTTGCTAATAATTTTTGTATTGATTTTGAAAGAGGAAACTTTTTATTCTGTCTATATAAATTTGAAAATGAAAAAGAAGAATTTATTGAATTTCCTAAAGATTTAGATATAAAAAAGATTATGAAAAATATTCCAGATACTACTACAAGTATGTTTAGTTCTAATAGATATAAAGAATATACAAAACAAGAATTATTGGATATACAAAAACAGGATTGATAATCCTGTTTTTGTATATCCAAATTTTTAATTTTAATTAGTTTTAATTTTATGTATTTTTTTCAATAATTTTTTAGTATAAACATTAATTTGAGTAAGTATTCCTATTGTTATTTTACTAATTTAGATTTTTATATGTCTGTATTTTTTCCATTTATATTAATAGTATCATTTTCTTCAATAGGTATTAATATATATTTTTTTCCTTTAATAATTTCTGTTTTTATATCTTTTTTATATGCTGTTTTTAGTATGATATTATTTTCTTTTTCTTGATTTTTAATATCTTCGATTTGTTTAGATAATTTAATTACTTGATTTTTAAGAGCCTTTTCATTTCTTTTTTGTTCTCCTATTTTAAGAAGTTTTTTATCAATCATATTTTCAGCTAAGGGAATATTTTTATTAAATTCATTATTATATGTTTCAATTATTTTTTCTGTTTTTTCTTCAGAAATATCAATATTTGATATAATTTCTGAAATTGCTTTTTTATCAAGTAATAAATCTTCTTTGTTATAAATGTTTAATTTTTCATCTACATAAGAATTAATATTTTCTTGAATTTCTATAAATATATCTTCTAAATTTTCATTACTTTCTTTTAATGATAAAGAAATGATTTCTTTAAATATTTCTTTTTGTTCTGTTATTGTTTTTTTAGGTTCACATCCAAGTACATTTTCTATAAAATTGTTTTGTGTATCTTTAACGTTTTTTGTGTAATATATAATAGAATTTACATCGGTGTTTCTTTCCGAAAATGCTGGAAATATAAAACCTATTTCAGGCATAGTTACAATTTTATCTCTTATTCTTGAGCCTATTCTATTTTCTTTTTCTATATATCCAAGTCCAGGTTTAGTAAGTTCAACAGGACAGATTGCACAAATTATATATTCAAAAACATATTCTGATTCATCAATTTTAATATTATCATTTGTTTTATTTATTATATCATAAGTATCCGAATATAATAATATTAAATAGTTTTTATCAGTTTTATAGTTATCAATTATTAAATTATATAGCTTATTTAATAATTCATCGTTTTTTAAGTTGCTTTTATTAATTTCTATTAAAAAGTTTTGAATTTTTGTATTTTTAAATTCAATATTTAATATATTATTTCCTATATTTCCTGATAGTATTTTTTTTGCTATTTCTAAATATTTGTTAATTTCTTCTTCTTCAATATTTAAAAAATTTTTTGAAAAATTTAAAATTTTCTTTTTATTTATATCTACATAACAACCACATAATTTATTAAATGTGCATTTATTTTTTTTTAATCTTTTTTTTAATTCTAAAATATCTTTTTTAGTCATTTAATAATCCTCCCTTTTTATATTATAAATTATGTTATAT
>X157_Grey_Heron__coassemble_1672_pt1 | contig 11715 bp, 10 predicted proteins | sample X157_Grey_Heron__metabat2_low_PE_010 | metagenome-assembled genome bin X157_Grey_Heron | reverse complement strand
TTCCCTTGGTGGTTACTAATAATATTATTGTTGATACTTTTGGTAATAAGTGTAATAATAATAATATCATTAAGAAAATTTAAAAAGCTTGTTAGTAATGAAGAAGAAGATTATTATTATGGATTAGAGTAAGTAAATAAAAGGAGTGGTATATATATTTGATAAAATTTTATTTTATTGGATAATATGTTTTATCTTAGCAATATTATTAATATTGTTAGGTATTGTTATTATTTGTCATTTATCAAAAATAAAGAAAATTGTTTCATCTAAAAATATTAAAAAATAATTATTTTATATTAGATTAAAAAATATTGTGTATTGTTTTAATATTATAAAAATGATATACAATATTTTTTATTTTATAAATTTTAAATTATTAAATTTACAATTTTTTGTTTTTGTATTATAATTTTGTAATTGTTATATTAGTTTTTATAATTTTATCATATATATATTTTTGAATATAAATTTTTATTTTATATAAAATAGCTTTAAATAAATTTTATTTTTAGGAGTGTGAAGTATATGGGCAATATATATTATAATGGCAATATTATAACAATGACTGATATTGAAACTGTTGAAGCAGTTTATGAAAAAAATGGAATTATTGAATTTGTTGGTGATATTGAGGATATTAAAAAAATTTCTAATAATGAAGATAATTGGATTAATTTAGATGGTATGACTCTTATACCTTCTTTTATTGATAGTCATAGTCATATTACTGCACTTGCAAGTACTTTAAATCTTTGTAATCTTTCAGAAGCAAAAAATTTTGATGATATTGTAAGTTTGATTAATAAATTTAAAAATGAAATGAAAATAAAGCAAAATGAATGGATAATATGTTTTGGATATGATAATAATTTTTTAGAAGAAAAAAAGCATCCAGACAAATTATTATTAGATATTTTTGAAAGTAATCCTGTTTTATTAAGTCATAGTTCAGGACATATGGGAGTTTTAAATAGTTTAGCTATGGAATTAATGAACATTGATAATACTACTGAAGTTCCTAAAGGTGGTAAAATTGGAAAATTTGATAATTCTAATGAACTTAATGGATACTTTGAAGAAACAGCATTTATAAATATTTCATCAAAATTACCTCAACCAACTTTTGAACAAAAAGTTCAAAGTTTTAAAAAAGCTGAAGATATTTATTTTAGAAATGGTATAACTACTGTTCAAGATGGACTTGTTGGAGAAAATGATTTTAATTTTTTAAAAGATATGTCAGAACAAAATATTATAGATATCGATTTAATAGTTTATACTGACTTAAAAAATTATCCTGATATACCGTTGAAAAATAATAATTTTTTAAATAATTATATTAATAATTTAAAAATAGGTGGTTATAAAATTTTTCTTGATGGCTCTCCTCAAGGAAAAACTGCTTATTTAAGAGAACCTTATGAAAATAGTGATAATTATAGGGGGTATCCTATATATAAAAATGAAGAATTAATTAAATTTTTTGAGAAGGCTATTAATGATGATATACAAATAATAGCTCATAGTAATGGTGATGCTGCAAGTGAACAATATATTGAAAGCTATAAAAAAGCTCTTGAAAATTTAGGAGATATTAAAACTAATATAAGACCAGTTTTAATACATGGTCAGTTGTTAGGCTTAGATCAACTTGAAGATATTAAGAATTATGATATTATACCTTCATTTTTTGTTTCGCACGTTTATCATTGGGGAGATATTCATAAAATTAATTTTGGAAATAGAGCAGAAAATATTAGTCCATTGAAGTCTGCATTAGATAATGATATATTATTTACTATTCATACTGATACTCCAGTTATACCTCCTAATATAATTGAAGCTATTTGGATTGCTGTTAATAGAATAACTAAAAATGGAGAAATTTTAGGAGATAATCAAAAAATAGCACCTTATGATGCTCTAAAATCGGTAACTTATAATGCTGCATATCAATATTTTGAAGAAGATAAAAAAGGAAGTATTGAAAAAGGAAAATTTGCTGATTTTGTAATATTAGATAAGAATTTATTAGATAGTTCTGAATATTCTAAAAAAAATATTAAAGATGTTAAAATACTTAAGACAATTAAAAGAGGAAAAGTTGTTTTTGATATAAATAATGAATTATAAATAAATTTATAAAAAAAATTAATAATTATACAAAAAATATGTATTTTACTTGCAATTAGATGTATATTGTTGTATAATAATATTGAATATAGTTAGTTTATTTATGAAAATATATTAAAAAATTATAAAATTATTAATTAAAAAAAGGAAAGGAGTATGCCGAAATTAAATACATTAATTTTTTGAGATAAATTTTGGCAATATAACAAAATGAAAAAATATTTAAAAAAGATTTTAATGATAGCAACAGCTACTATTGTAACAGTTGCTTTTGTTGGTTGTGGTAATTCTAAAAATGATAGTCAATCAGAAAATAATGGAAATAAAGAAGATTTAGATAATACTATTATTGTTGCTACAAATGCAGAATTTCCACCTTATGAGTATATTGATGGGCAAGAGATAGTAGGAATTGATATTGAAATTATGAAAGCAATTGGTGATAAAATAGGAATGAAAGTTGAAGTTGAAGATATGGCTTTTGATTCTATAATTCCAGCATTGCAATCTGGAAAAGCAGATGTTGGAGCTGCTGGAATGACTGTAAGTGAAGAAAGACTTCAAAATGTTGATTTTACAAATACTTATTGTAAAGCATCACAAGCTATTATTGTAAATGTAAATAATGAAGATATTACATCAGCAGAACATTTAGAAGGAAAATCAATAGGGGTGCAACTTGGTACGACTGGTGATATGTATGCAACAGATGTTACTGATAATGTTGAGAGATATAATAAAGCTTTTGAGGCTGCTATGGCTGTTGCACAAGGAAAAATAGATGCAGTTGTTATTGATGATCAAGTTGCAAAATCTCTTGCAAGTCAAAATGACCAACTTAAGGTTCTTGATGAACCTTTTACAGAGGAAGAATATGCTCTTGCTGTAAAGAAAGGAAATACAGAGTTACTTAATAAAATTGATGCTGCTCTTTTAGAACTTAAAGAAGATGGAACAATTCAAGCTATAATTGATAGATATATTACAGAATAAAATTTAGCCCACCTTTTTAGGTGGGCTAAATTTTAAAATATATAATGTTAGAGGAGGATTATTATTAAATGCAACTTATTTTAGCTAGTAATTTTTTTAATGATTTTCAGCAAAAGTTTTATAATGATTTTATAGCAAAAGATAGATGGATTTTTTTATGGGATGGACTTTGTAATACACTTAAAATAACAATATTTGCTCTTATAATTGGTACTATTATAGGTTTTTTTGTTGCTATTATTCGTTCAACATATGAGGCTACTGGAAAATTAAAAATACTTAATTTTTTTTGTAATATATATTTGACATTAATAAGAGGGACTCCTGTTGTTGTACAACTTCTTATTATAAATTTTATCATATTTGCAAGTTATAATAATAAAATACTTGCTGGTATATTATGTTTTGGTATAAATTCAGGTGCTTATGTTGCTGAAATTTTTCGTTCTGGTATAATGTCTATTGATAAGGGACAAATGGAAGCAGGAAGAAGTTTAGGATTTAATTATATGCAAACAATGATACTTATTATAATGCCTCAAGCTCTTAAAAATGTTTTGCCTGCTTTAGGTAATGAGATGGTTGTATTAGTGAAAGAAACAGCTGTTTCAGGATATATTGCAATACAAGATCTTACAAAAGCTGGAGACATTATAAGAAGTCAAACTTATGATGCTTTTTTACCTCTTATAGGTGTTGCTACTATATATCTTATAATAACTATGTTTATGACTATGCTTATTAAAAAGTTTGAAAGGAAGTTGAGAAATAGTGAGCACTAATAATGATGTTTTAATAAATGTTAAAGAACTTGAAAAGTCATTTGGAAGTTTTAAAGCTATTGATAATATTTCAACTGAAATAAAAAAAGGTGAAGTTGTTGTTATAATAGGTCCTTCTGGTTCTGGTAAATCAACTTTTTTGAGATGTTTAAATATGCTTGAAGTTCCTACAAATGGTGAAATTATATTTGATAATGTGAATATTTTAGATAGAAATGTTAATATAAATTTACATAGACAAAGAATGGGAATGGTTTTTCAACATTTTAATTTATTTCCTCATATGACTATATTGAAAAATATGACTTTAGCACCTACTAAACTTCAGGGAAAAAGTAATGAAGAAGCTGAAAAAATAGCTTTAGAACTTTTGGACAAAGTTGGTCTTAAAGATAGAGCAAATAGTTATCCTTCAAAATTATCTGGAGGGCAAAAACAAAGAATTGCTATTGTTAGAGCTTTGTGTATGAAACCTGAAGTTATGTTATTTGATGAGCCTACTTCAGCACTTGATCCTGAAATGGTAGGAGAAGTTTTAGAAGTTATGAAAGAACTTGCAAGAAATGATATGACAATGGTAGTGGTAACTCACGAAATGGGATTTGCTAAAGAGGTTGGTACACGTATTATATTTATGGCAGATGGAAAGATTGTTGAAGAAGATACACCAAGTAATATTTTTGAAAATCCAAAGAGTGAAAGACTAAAATCATTTTTGTCTAAAGTTTTATAATAAAAAGGTATCATTTTTATGATACCTTTTTATTTGTTAATAGTAATCCACCTACAAATGCAGTAAATGGTGCTACTGTTACTAATCCAAAACTTCCAACAACTGTATCTAATATTTCAGCAGAGACATATTTATAATTTAATATATGGTCAATTGGTGTTCCTTGTGCCATAAAAACCATAAGTAATGATATATAACCTCCTGAATATGCTAATAATAATGTTGTTGTCATTGTTCCTAGAGCTGCTTTTCCAACAAACATTCCTGATAATATTGCTTCTTTTGGTGTAATATTTGGCTTTTTATCAACTACTTCTGATATTGATGAAGTTATATCAACAGCTAAATCCATCATTGCACCAGATGCACCAATAAATATACTTGCCATAAATATTGAAGTCAAATCTAAATCTTGATATCCACTATATAGCAAACTTTCAGAATTATTCATAATAGCACCATGAATTTTAAATAAATCAGTAAATAAAATACCTAATATACAGGTTGTTATCATACCTAATAGGGAACCTAATATTGCTGTTAATGTTTTTTTATTTATACCATATACAAAGGATATTATAATTGTTGTTAATATAGTAGTTATTATTATACCAATCCATACAGGAGAATAACCTTTTAAATATAAAGGAACTAAAATTTTCCATATCATAAGTATAGTAATTATAAATGATAATATTGCTTGAAAACCTATCTTACCAGCAAATATTATTAAAAATACTGCAAATATTCCTAATAATATAAATTCTTTATCAAGTCTGTAATGATCTGATATAATAACAGATTTAACTTCATTATTATTATGACTTATAGTTAATAATGCTTTATCTCCGATTTTAAATATTTTATCTTTTTCAAGAGAGCCACTTAAAAAATTAACGCCTTCTAGATTTTTCCCTTTGAATAATCCTTTTTTTATATTTAAAGTACAGATTTGTTCTCCAGATTGTATAAGCCCTGATGATATTATTCTTGAATTATCAATTTCTATTACTTCTCCTACTGTTCTTTCCGTATTTTTATAAATTATAGCATCTTCATATCCAGTAGGTAAAATTATAAGAATAGATATTATGATTATTCCTATTATTGTAGTAGTAAAAATAGAATTTCGTTTTTTAAAAAAATATAATATATATTTCATTATTTTATACCCAATAATTCAGCCATTTTATTATATATATCTGTATTATCATAATAACCTGTAAAATTTTCAGAACCAACGCCTTTTGCTAATACTTCTACTGGTAATCCTGTATGAGAGTAGGAACCAAAATTAACACCACTTTTATTATTTAGTATGTGTGTTATTGTAACTGTTAAAGGTTCATAACTTCCATAACGTATGTATTCATCTTGAGCAAATTCTTGTTCGTTTCCAGTACGATTGATTGTTTTTTCATAAGCTTCTTTAAGTAAATTATATTCATAGTCTGTCATAACTAATGAACCAGTATTATTTGATGTAGGGTGTTTATCTGAACTATCTTTTTGTTGAGTTATTGTATTTTCATTATTAGGTGCTTTTAATCCAAATAATACTGTTATATCTTTCATTACTGTATTAAAGTCCGTTTTGTTTTCTTTATACTGTTTTACATAATCTGTATCAAATTTTGCATATGAAATTTTTTGATTTTCAAAATTTTTTAAGAATGTATCATAATTTGTACCAGCAAATCCTATTGTCAATCCTCCTGTTTCGTGGTCTCCTGTTACAAGTATTAATGTATCTTCTGGATATTTGTTATAAAATTCAACTGCTTTTTCAATAGCATTATCAAGAGCTATTGTTTCAGATATTGTTGAAGCAGCGTCATTAGCATGAGAAGCCCAATCTATTTTGCCTCCTTCAATAACCATAAAAAAGCCATTATCATTATTTAAAACTTCTATTCCTTTTTCAACATAATCAGCTAATGCCCATTCGTCAGGATTTCTATCTATTTCATATGCCATTGAATCACTATCATCAAGATTATCATCTATTAAAATAGTTTTTCCAGATTGAGAATTTAATTTTTCTGCTTCTTGTTGAGATTTTATTATTGTATAACCTGCATTTTCAGCTAATTTGTATAAATCTTCCTTATCTTTATTTTTTCCTGTAGGTTGTAGAAAAGCTCCACCTGCAAAATAATCAAAATCACTTTCTATTAATTCAAGACCTATATCATAATAATTGCTTCTTGAAGGTTGATGAGCATAGAAAGCTGCTGGTGTTGCGTGGTTTAAATTTACTGATGATATTATACCTATTTTAGTATTTTTTTGTTCTTTTAATTTTTCTGTTATTGTTTCGTATTTTTGAGTAAAATCTTCATTTACATTAATACTTCCGCTCCAAGTTTTTTTACCAGTAGCTATTGAAGTAGCTGTTGAAGCTGAATCAGGTGCAAATGAAGTACTGTCATATGTTTGAGCAGAACCAGATATAGGAAAATCTAGCATTGTTAGTTCATCTTTACTATATAATATTTCTTTTTCTTTTCCTTCAACATTTACTTTTTGTTTCGAAATATTTTTTGATGTATTAAGGTAGTAATTTGCTAATTGTATTTGTGGATAACTCATACCATCACCTATAAATAAGAAAACATATTTAGGTTTTTTAGCTATTTTTTTAATTTCAGTTTTTTGTGTATTAGTGTTTAATGAGTTTATGTTACCTGCTATATTTGTACAACCTGTTAAAGGCGTTGCAATTAAAATGCTTGTTAATACTAATAAAGATGTAATTTTTCTTTTCATTATTTTATTTCTCCTTTTTTATATGGTCTATTATAGAGATATAATAAATAATGAAAGTAAAGTCTACAAGTATACTTTAGTAAAGAATTTGTAAATTATATATTATTATTTTGAATTCTTGCTTCTAGTCTATATATTGGCATACCTTTTGAGGAGAATTTTTCTTCATATTCAGTCATTATGTTATTTTCAAAATTACTATTATGAAGATCTAGAGAGATATTTGAAAGTTTCCAATCATTTTTACAAAATTCATTTAAAGAAAATTCAAAAAGGTTTTTATTATCTGTTTTGAAAAATACTTCTCCAGTTTTTTCAAATAATCCTTTATAAATATCTAGGAAATTTTTATGTGTAAGTCTCCTTTTTGCTAATCTTTTTTTTGGCCAAGGGTCACTGAAATTTAGATAAATTCTTGATATTTCTCCGATATCAAAAATTTCTGAAATATTTTGAGCATTATCGCATATTATGGCAATATTATTTATATCTTTTTCAATTTTTTTTGCTGTTATACCTGCTACTGTTGTATTTCTTTCAATACCTATAAAATTAATATTTCTATATAATTTAGCATTTTCTATTATAAATTTTCCTTTTCCACAACCTATTTCAATATATATATCATTATCATTGTTAAAATATGTTTTCCATTTTCCTTTCATTTCAATAGGATTTTTAATAACTTTTATGTTAGTTTCTAATTCTTTGTCAACCCAATGCTTTTTTCTCATTCTCATTTTAAATATTGCTCCTTTAAAATTTAGTTTTTATTCTTTTGCCCAATCAAAAGAATATTTTACAGCTTTTTGCCAGTATTTAATTTTTTGTTGTCTTTCTTTGTTTGTTATATTTGGATAAAATTCTTTATCTATATTTATATTTTCAATTAAGTCTTTTTTATTTTTCCAATATCCAACAGCAAGCCCGGCAAGATATGCAGCACCAAGTGCAGTTGTTTCAAGACATTTTGGGCGTTTGACAGGTATGTTTGTTATATCTGATTGAAATTGCATAATAAAATTATTAGCACTAGCTCCACCATCAACTTTTAATGAATTGATTTTTATATTTGAATCTATTTCCATTGCTTCAATAATATCATTAACTTGATATGCGATAGATTCAAGAGTTGCTCTTATTATATGGTATTTATTTACACCTCTTGTTATACCTACGATAGTTCCTCTTGCATATTGATTCCAATAAGGAGCTCCTATTCCTGTAAATGCTGGTACAACATAACAACCATTTGTATCTTTAACTTTTGTTGCCATATATTCAGTATCAGAAGCAGAATCAACAATTCTTAATTCGTCTCTTAGCCATTGTATTGAAGCACCACCTACAAATATTGAACCTTCAAGAGCATAATTTATTTTATTATCAATTCCCCAAGCTATAGTTGTAACAAGTCCATTTTTAGAAAATACTGGTTTTTCACCAGTATTCATAAGCATAAAACAGCCAGTACCATAAGTATTTTTTACATTACCTTTTTCAAAACAAGTTTGTCCAAAAAGTGCTGCTTGTTGGTCTCCTGCTGCACCTGTTATAGGTATTTCTCCACCGAAAAATTGAGAATTTGTATTTCCATATAAATGACTTGAAGGTTTTACTTCTGGTAACATTGATATAGGTATTTCTAATATATCTAAGATTTCATTATCCCAACATAATTTATTTATATTAAATAATAATGTTCTTGAAGCATTAGAATAATCTGTTACATGAATTTTACCTTTTGTTAATTTCCAGATGAGCCAAGTTTCAACAGTACCAAAAAGTAATTCTCCATTATTTGCTTTTTCTTTTGCTCCTTCTATATTATCGAGTATCCATTTTATTTTTGTTCCCGAAAAATAAGCATCAATTATTAATCCAGTCTTTTTTTTAAATAATCCAGTAAGATTTTGTTTTTTTAATTTATCACAATATTTTGATGTTCTTCTACATTGCCATACTATTGCATTATATATAGGTTTTCCAGTATTTTTATCCCAAACAATAGTAGTTTCTCTCTGATTTGTTATTCCTATTGCTGATATGTTTTTATATGATATGTTGATTTTTTCCATTGCTTCAATCATAACACCTAATTGAGTTGACCATATTTCATTAGCATTATGTTCAACCCAACCAGCTTTAGGGAAATATTGTGTAAATTCTTTTTGAGCTATACTGCATATTTCACCTTTTTTATTAAATATTATACATCTATTGCTTGTTGTTCCAGCATCTAGTGACATAATATATTTTTTATCCATAATATCATCCATTCTTAAATTTATTGATTTAAATAGTCTCTAGTTTCCATAAGTGCAAATCCTAATAAATTTTCACCTTGCCAATTATGAGGATTTTCTATATTTTTTGTATCTTGGGAAAGTCCTATTCCCCAAATTTTATCGATTGGACTTGCTTCAACTATTATTCTTTTATTAGTATTTATAAGAAAGTTTTTTAATGATATATTTTGAGAAAATTTTGCTATATTTCCTTTTAAAACTATATTATATTTATTTTCATTCCATATTGTTTCATTGAAATTTTTTATTTTTCTTCCTAATCTTTTGTATTCACTAGGGTGATTTGAATTCATAATATTTTTGTATATTTCATTATCTTTAAATAATAGTGCTTTTTGTGCCATCATATATTGTTCAGCAGTTTTATAAATCATATTATCAACTTCAAATTTACAATTATACCATTGACTAAAACAAGTTTTTGAAATTTCTTCATTTTTTGATGTATGCCCCCAGAAAAATATATATTTTAATTTTTGATTTTGGTCATACATATTTTTTATGATATCAATATTATATTTCAATATAAATCACCTTTCTTTTTTAAAAAATTTTTTTATAATAGTTAGTGATACACAAGAAACAATAAATTCAGACGCTGTTAAAGTCCACCAAACACCAGTCATATTAAAAAGAGTTGACATTATAAAAGCCATAGGTATTATTATTATAAAACCTCTTAATATTGATATTATAAAAGCTGGTTTTGGTTTATCTATTGAACTTAAAAAAATTGCTGTTATTATATTTATTCCAACAAAAATAAATGCAGTAAAATAATATTTTAATCCATCAATAGCCATCATAGAAAGTTGAATATCATTTTCTGTGTTAAATATAGAAACAATAGGAGAAGCATAGATATATGATATTATATATATAGTTATCGAAAAACCTATTGCAGTTATTATACCATATTTATATACTTTTTTGGCATCATTTATCTGATTTTTACCATAACTACTACTTGATAATGGTTGTATACCTTCTGATATTCCTGTGAAAACGGCTATTATTACAAGTGCTATATTAACAATTATACCATATGCTGCTATTCCTTTATTTCCCGAAATATTTAGTATAACAAAATTAAAAACAATTATTACTATACCTGATGACATTTCACTTATAAATGATGATACACCTAATGTAGCTATATCCTTTATTATATTTAATGAAGGTAGTATTTTTTTTATATAAAAGCTGTTTTTCTTTTTTAATATGTGAGTAGATTGTATACAAAGGCTAACTATTGGAGCTGTCCCAGTAGCAAGTGCTGCACCAGTCATTCCTAACTTCAGAGGAAAAACATATATATAATCAAGTATTATATTTGATATACTACCACAAGTCATAGCTATCATAGCAAGTTTTGGATTATTATCATTTCTTACAAAACAAAGCATTAAATTATTTAGCATAAACATTGGTGAGAACATAAGTATAATTTTTAAATATGAACTTGTTATATTTAGAATTTCATTATCAGCACCAAGTAGAATACTTATATTTTTTGAAAATAGTATACCTATTAAAACTAATAAAGATGATATAAATATTATGAAATATATTGCTTGTGTAAAAATTTTATTTGATTTTGAAATTGAAAATCTTGTTGATGAACCCATACCAATCATTAGACCTATACCATTTATAAAATTAAAAAATGGTAATACTAAATTTAATGCAGTCAATCCATAAGAGCCAATGCCTCTTGCAATAAATATTGTATCAGCTAGTATATATGCTGATATTCCTATCATACTTATAATATTTAATAAAACATATTTTGCAAATTTTTGCTCAATACTTAATTCTTTCATAATTCCTCCTGTTTTTTATTTATATAAGTTCTAAAAAAAATACACTCTAAAAATTATATCTATAACAGTAGTGATATAATATTATGAGTGTATTTTATACTATATATTGTTAGAATTTATATATTAAATTATTTGCTATTTTAACATAATATATTTTTATTGTCTATAAT
>X157_Grey_Heron__coassemble_1664_pt1 | contig 11767 bp, 14 predicted proteins | sample X157_Grey_Heron__metabat2_low_PE_010 | metagenome-assembled genome bin X157_Grey_Heron | reverse complement strand
ATATTATATTACATTATAATTCAAAAAACAAATTTTTAATTTTATTAAAAATAAAAAATAAATTTATTAAATACACTTAATTCATATTGCAAATTTAAAAAAATTCTGTAATAATAACATAATTAAATAAAAAATTTAAAATATATTAATTTAGGAGGAAGATATGGAATTTAAATTCAATCATTATAATTATAATGTAATTGACCTTGAAAAAAGTATAAAATTTTATGAAGAAGCTCTAGGTCTTAAAGAAATTAAAAGAAAAGAAGCTGATGATGGAAGCTTTATATTAGTTTATATGGGAGATGGAAAAAGTAATTTCTCACTAGAATTGACTTGGCTTAGAGATAGAAAAGAAAATTATAACTTAGGTGAAAATGAATTTCATCTTGCTTTTGTCACAGACAATTTTGAAGAAGCATTTAAAAAACATAAAAAAATGAATTGTATTTGTTATAATAACGAGAGTATGGGTATATATTTTATAAATGACCCTGATAATTATTGGATTGAAATAATACCAAATGAATAAATAATAAAAAAACACAATTATATAATTATTATTAATTGTGTTTTTTATTATTATTAATCTATTAAGGAGTGATTTGAAATAAAAAGTAGACAATTTGAAATTTTATTATATCTCATAAAAACAAAAAAAACTACATATAAAAATCTTTCCGAAAAATTTGAAGTTAGCAAAAAAACTATAATGAGAGATATTGATAAACTCTCAAATATGGGTATTCCTGTATATACACAACCTGGATATAATGGTGGTGTTTTTATAGATAATAATTATAAATTTGATAAAAGTTTTTTTACAAAAAAAGAAATTGAAGATATCATTCTTGCATTTTATATATCAAATCATTTTAATAAAAATTCAAATAAAAACTCTGTATTAAAAAAATTAGAGTTAATATTACCAGAATTAGTTTCTTTAAAAGAATTTGACTTTGAAAAATATCTAAAAATAGAATTAATCAAAAACCCTATATCATTTAATAATCAAATGTTAAAAATAATTAATAATGCTCTTGATAAAGAAATTTTTATAGAAATCAAAATTAATGAAAAATTATATATAGTTGCCCCATTATATTATATTTTACGTTCAGATGATTTATATATTTATTGTTCTAATAACAAAAAGTACTTCACATTCCCAATAAATAAAATTAAATATTGTAAAGAAACAAATAGAGAATTCTCAAGAAATAACTTTAATGTTAATTTCAATCAAAAATAAAATATTTTAATAATATGACATTTTATGTCCTCTTTATTTTGATATTATATTTTTGGAGGTTATTAATTATGATTAAAAATATTTATGAAACAAAATCGATAAACAAACTAATTTTAACATTTTCATTACCTGCAATACTATCTTTAATAATAGAAATTATGACATCTATAGTAGATACAATATTTGCAGGATTTTTAGGAGAACAGAGTATTACAGCTTTAACAGCAATGGGAATTATATCTCCTATATTAAGTATATATATTGCATTTCAAACACTATATGCAAATTCAACAGCTATTCTAGTGGCTCATAATTTAAATAAAAAAAATATTAGAAATGAATATTTAATTGTTGGAATATTGTCAACACTAACTTTAACTCTAATAATATCAATAGTATCTTTTATAATTATAGATAAAATTTTATATTTATTAGGTGCTAAAGAATATATATTTATTTTTGCAAAAAAATATTTAAAAATTCAATTATTTAGCAATATATTTAGTTCATTAGGATACATTTTGACAAACTGTATCCGAGCATTTGGTTATCCTAAAATAGAATTTATTTTTATTACATTATCTGTAATAATTAATATTATATTTAATTTCATATTAGTATTTATATTTGATATTGGATTTATTGGACTAGCATTAGGAACTCTTATTAGCGAAATATTTTGTATGACAATATCAATAATTTGGTTAATAAATAAAAAACTTTTTCCTAAATTTTATAAAATAGAATTAAAAACATTTTATTCAAAATCATCAGAACTATTCTTAATAGGATTTGCTCAAACTATAATACAAATTTTATCAAGTTGTACAGGATTTTTTATAAACAAAAATCTAATATATTATACTGATGTAACTTATATAGGAATTTGGAATATTGTTCAAAAAATATACACCCTACTATTAATGCCTATAATTGGTATAACTCAAAGCATTCAAACAATACTTTCTTATTATAATGGTAATAATCAAGAGTATAAAAAACAAAAAACTATAAAAACTACAATTATTTATACTATTATATATGGTATAATAATATCTATTTTAATATTTTCAATAAATAATAAATTTAATAATTTTTTATATTCAGAAACTTTAGTAATATTAAAAATTGTATTCTCTACATTTTCAGTTATAGGGATATTTTATACGATACTAACTTTATTTGAAGTAACAGGTTATGAAAAAAAAGCAGTAATACTTATTATAATAAGACAAATATTCTTATTATTACCATTAATATATTTAGTACCAACTATTTTTCCAAATTTTAAATATGCTATATTTCTATCAATACCAATTTCAGATATAATAATATTAATTATTACTTTAATTTTAAAAAATAAAAAGGTATAACTCTTAAGTTATACCTTTTATAAATTAAATAACTCCTTGTGAAATCATAGCATCAGCAACTTTACGGAATCCAGCAATATTTGCCCCTACAACAAAATTATTTTCCATTCCAAATTCTTTTGCTGCTTCTGACATTTCTTTATATATATTAACCATAATATCATTAAGTTTTTTATCAACCTCATCAAAACTCCAAGAAAGACGTTGACTATTTTGACTCATTTCAAGAGCAGAAGTTGCTACACCTCCAGCATTTGCTGCTTTTGCTGGTGCAAAAAGAACTTTATTTTCAATAAAAATATCAACTGCTCCTTTTGTTGATGGCATATTAGCACCCTCACCAACTGCGATACAACCATTTTTAACAAGTAATTTCGCATCTTCTTCATTAAGTTCATTTTGTGTTGCACAAGGTAAAGCTATATCACAAGGAATTGTCCATACTCCTCTTCCTTCATAATATACAGCCTCTTTATGATATTCTAAATATTCTTTAATACGTCCTCTTTTAATTTCTTTAATTTCCCTTGCAAGTTCTAAATCAATACCATTTTTATCATAAATCCAACCATTAGAATCTGAAAGAGTTACTACTTTACCACCTTTTTCTTGAATCTTTTTACAAGCATATAAAGCAACATTTCCAGAACCTGAAATTACTACTGTTTTTCCTTCAATACTATTTCCTACATTTCTAAGCATTTCTTCGACAATATAAACAAGTCCATAACCTGTTGCTTCAGTACGAACAAGTGAACCTCCATATGTAAGTCCTTTTCCTGTAAGAACTCCTTCATAAAGACCAGTAATTCTTTTATATTGTCCATAAAGAAAACCTATTTCACGTCCACTAACACCTATATCACCAGCAGGAACATCAATATCAGCTCCTATATGTTTACACAATTCAGTCATAAAACTTTGACAAAAAGCCATAACTTCTCTATCACTTTTTCCTTTAGGATCAAAATCAGAACCACCTTTTCCTCCACCAATAGGAAGACCTGTAAGAGAATTTTTAAAAATTTGTTCAAATCCAAGAAATTTGATAATTCCAAGATTTACAGAAGGATGAAAACGAAGTCCTCCTTTATATGGACCTATTGCACTGTTAAATTGTACACGATATCCTCTATTAACTTGTATATTTCCTTTATCATCTACCCAAGGAACACGAAATATAATTTGTCTTTCTGGTTCAACTATTCTCTCAATTAAATTTAACTCTTGATATTTTGGATTTGACTCAATAATAGGTTTCAAAGAACTTAATACCTCATCAACAGCTTGTATAAACTCTGGCTGTGCAGGATTTCTTTTAGCAACATCAGATAATATATTATCAATATATGACATATTAATTCCTCCATTTCGATTAAATAATTAATTATTATTTATTATATTACTAAATTGTATTATTATACAATAAAAAATGTTTTATACTCGATATAAATCTATTTTATACTAATATATATAAATAATAAAAAATATTATATCATATTATAAAAATTAAAAAAATCTATTTTAAAAAAATAAATTTATTTCCACCTATTACAAAGTTTATTTTATAATTTAAAACAAATATTAATAAAAAGGAGATGATATTATTTGCAAAATACTATTAATATTACAGAAGAAAGACTTAATTATATTCTTGAAACAATAAGAAATTTCATATTAGATTATCCATATAAAAAAATTAATAACATAATATTTATAAATGAAAATGCTTTTTATTCATATATGGAAAATCAAAAAATTTATGATAATATATTATTAAAAGAATTTATAAATGAAATTGAAAATTGTATACCTATAATATTAAATGATGATATACACAAAATATTTATATCAGCATTTTATAGCAAATCACAATACGAAACTAATAAGCTATATAATTTATTTAAACAAGAATGTAAAATAAACTTTTTAAAAGAAATAAGATTAATAAAATCTGACTTTCATTGGAAAAAACTTGTTAATTTATGTCAAAAATTACGTGAAGAAAATTCAAATTATAATAAAAATAATATTATTTTATAAAAAATAAGGGGGTATTTTTTTGTATTGGGGAGATAAACCTTATAATTCTTTAAATTATCATCTAAAAAATAAATTCAAAAAAAAAATTGCTAAAATATCAATAGATGCTGGTTTTACTTGTCCTAATAGAGATGGTACTAAAAGTTTTAAGGGCTGTATATTTTGTAGTAAAAAAGGTTCTGGAGATTTTACACAAGATAAATTCTTATCAATTAAAAATCAAATAGAAATTAGCAAAAAAAATATTTCTTTGAAATGGAAAAATGCAGATTATATTGTATATTTTCAAGCATATACAAATACTTATGCTAATGTTGATATATTAAAAAAAATTTATTATGATGCATTAAAAGTAAATAATATTTGTGGTATAGCAATAGCGACAAGACCTGATTGTTTATCGTATGAAATATTAGAATTATTATCAGAACTAAATAAAAAAACCTATCTATGGATTGAATTAGGTTTTCAAACATCAAATGAAAAAACAGCAAAATTTATAAATAGATGTTATAGTAATAATATATTTAATAATGCTATTATAGAATTAAAAAAAAGAAATATAGAAATTGTTGTACATACAATATTTGGTTTACCATATGAAACTCATAATGATATGATTAACACAATAAAATATGTAACATCACTTGATATAAATGGTTTAAAAATACAATCATTATATATAGTTTCTGATTCAAATTTATATAATTATTATTTAAAAAATAGATTTAAAATAATGGAAAAAGATGAATATATAAATTTAATAATAAAATCATTAGAAATTATACCTCAAAATATAGTAATACATAGACTTACAGGTGATGCTAATAAAAAAAATTTAATAGAACCATTATGGAGTTTAAATAAAAAAGATATATTAAATACTATCCACAAAAGAATGATTGAACAAAATTCATTTCAAGGAAAACTTTTTACAAAAATATAGAATATATTACAAATATATTATATAATTATATAATTATGATTGAAATAGGAGTGTTTAAAATGTCTAACAGTCTTCAAAGACTTGCAGAAGATAAACTTATAATATTATATCTTGTTGAAAAAATGGGTATAGCTTTATCAAATAGTGAAATTTGTCAATTCCTTATTGAAAAAAATTATATAAATTATTTTAATGCACAACAATATCTTTCTGAACTTGTTGAATCCAAATTTTTAGAACAACAAAAAGAAAATAATACAACAAGATATTATTTAACAGATGAAGGTTCAGAAGTTTTAAGTATATTTATAAAACATATTTCACAAGCTGCTAGAATTGATATAAACTCATATGTTCGTGAAAATGGTAAAAGAATTAAAGCCGAATATGAAGTAACAGCTAATTATTTTTTAGAATTAAATAATGAGTATACTGTAAAATGTGGTATATATGATAGTGAAAGTACTTGTTTAATGGAAATTAATGTTTCAATTCCTACTAAAGAACAAGCAAGATTAATATGCTCAAATTGGAAAAATAATGTAAATAAATTATATCCTTCTATTCTTAACACAATAATTTCAGTAAATAATAAAAAAGAAAAATAAAACTTTTATATTGACAAATTAAAATTTATTTATATAATATAAATATGAACAATGTTCATTTAAGGAGGAGTATTTATTGAATATATCAATTATATCAAAAAATGATATATTAGAAGTAAGTAAACAAATAATTTTAGATAATGGTGTTAATACTATAAACATAAGAGATATAGCCAAAAAATGTGGCATATCAGTAGGTTCTATTTACAATTATTTTCCTTCAAAATCTGATTTAATTTGTTTAACAATACAAAGTATTTGGGAAGATATATTTTCTATAACAAAAGATTATTATAAATTTAATAATTTTTCAGAATTTATATTATTGTTAATAGAAAATATAAAACCAAAAATAGATAACTATCCTAATTTTTTTACAATACATTCTTTAGTTTTTAATGAATATGATGAAAAAACTCAAGGTAAGATTTTTATGAATAAATATTTAGAAAATTTAAAAAAAACATTTATTTATGTACTAAATAATGATACTAAAATAAAGAAAAATATATTTAATGAAATATTAACTAAAGAAAAATTTATAGATTATATATTTAATTTATTTATCTCGTTATTATTCGAAAAGACTAATGAATATCAATCATTTATATTATTAATAGAAAAATATATATATTAATCCCACTTTTTATTAAAGTGGGAAAAAATATATTTTATTATGAACATAGTTCATTTTAAATATAAACTAAGTTAGGAGGATAAAATATGCAAGCAATAATGGAAACTTTATTTGATATAATCTATTTAAGTACTGTAACAATAATAGGTATATTAATGGTTACAAAAGGAAAAAATAATAAACAATACATACTTTTTGGTATAATGACATTAATATTAGGATTTGGAGATGCTTTCCATCTAGTACCAAGATCATTAGCATTATGCACAACAGGATTAGAAAATTATACAACATCTTTAGGTATAGGAAAACTTATAACTTCTATAACTATGACTATATTCTATATACTTCTATATCATTTCTGGAAATTACGATATAATGAAAAAAATACAAAAAACTTAACATTAATTATATATACACTATCTTTTATAAGAATAATATTATGCTTATTTCCACAAAACAAATGGACAAGTGAAATTCAACCTTTATCATGGGGAATATATCGTAATATACCATTTTTAATTCTTGGCATATTAATTATAATAATATATTATAAAAGTGCAAAAAAATATAATGATATAATATTCAAATATATGTGGTTAACAATAGTTTTAAGTTTTGCTTTCTATATACCAGTTGTATTATTTGCTGATATTATTCCAATAATAGGTATGTTAATGATACCCAAAACTTGTGCTTATGTTTGGACTATACTTATTGGATTTAAAAGTATGAATATAGATAAAAATAAAAAATACTCTTAAAAAAGAGTATTTTTTATTTAAAAATTATACTGCTTTCTGTTCTAATCTCAACATATCTGCAATAAGAGCAATAAACTCACTATTAGTAGGTTTCCCTTTATGATTATCAATAGTATATCCAAATAAAGCATCTATTGCATCAATTTTTCCTCTATTCCAAGCAACTTCTATTGCATGTCTTATAGCTCTTTCAACACGACTTGGAGTAGTATTACATTTTTTTGCTATTGAAGGATAAAGTTCTTTTGTTATGTAATTTAATACATCCATATCATTTACACTCATAATTATAGCTTCTCTCATATAATGATATCCTCTTATATGTGCTGGAACTCCTATCTCATGTAATATATTAGTAACTTTTGTTTCTAAATCATATTGAGTATTACCAGTAATTTTAATACCAGAATATATATTAGATGATGTTGAAGATTTTATTATAGGTTTTTCATTTATTAATTGCCTTATTCTTCTACAAAGAGAATCCATATCAAAAGGTTTAACAATATAATAAGCTGCTCCAAGTTCTATTGCTCTTTGTGTTATTTTTTCTTGGCTTATAGCTGAAATTATAATACATATAGGCATACTTGAATTTTGTTTTTGTAACTTTTCTAAAACACCCAAACCATCAAGACGAGGCATAATACCATCTATAATAGCTATATCTGGTCTTAATTCTTGAATTTTATTATAAGCTTCTACGCCATCATATACAACCTTACATATTTCCATATCATCTTGCTTATCAATAAAATTTATTACAATATCACAAAAATCTTTGTTATCATCTGCTAAAAGAACTTTTATTTTTCCATTATTCAAAGCAATCCCTCCAATTTTTATATATTATATTAAACAAAATTTTACAACTAAATTGTAAAAATGGAAAATATTTACTACAAGAATTATTATAAATTATAAAAATTTGTTTTGCAATAAAATCAAAATTGTATAAATCGATTAAAAAAATAGTATTTTTACAAAAATTGATATATTAAATTATTAATATACTTCTTTGTTTAATATTTATTATAAAAATTTAGTAAAATTTGTAATATTTATTTTTTGACAACAAAAAAATATTCTTTAACTAATTATATTTTTTTATTTAGGAATGCCATTTAAAGAAAGATAAACATTTTTATATCTCTTGTCAAATGTAATATCTTTACCAAACCAATCAGGAGAAATAAAATTTAATAACTCTTTTTCACTTCTAAACTCAACTTCAACAGTAATTAATCCATAAAGTTTATTATTATATATATCAAGTTCAGCTACAAAATTATTTTTAATAGGTATTTTATATCTAACTTTATTAATAAATGGAGTTTCTCTCTTTAAAATTAATTTATTATATTCTTCTTCTGTTATTTCAATTTCAAACTCTTTTCTTATCATTAATCCATTTCCCTTAATATTAAGCAAAAATTTCTCATTTTCTTTTCTTAATCTTATAACAGGACTTATAGATATATAACATTGCTCCATATGTATACACTCATATTGTTCGATATTATTAGGAATTTCTTTTACAAGAAATTTTTTTTCAATTTCCTTTTCCATACTTAAAACCTCTTACTTAATAAAAAATTTATCCATATATTACAGATAGAAAAAATATATATATTTAAAGTATAATATAATAATAAAAAAAAAGGAGAAAAATAATATGAAAACAAAAACACTATTAGATGAATACAACTTTAATATATCACCAAAATTAAAAGAAATAGATATTTATTTAAAATCAGAAAAAGAACCTTTTAATATAGAAAAAACAGCTAAATTACTTAATATTTCTAAAGAAGAATTAATTAAAATAATGGATATTTATGATATTGAAAATATTAATCTATCAAATTTTTTTATAATAATGAAAAATGGTAGTAGTTACATATGTCGACTTATCTCAAGAAAAATTAACTGTCCAAACTATGAAAAATACTCTCCTGAAATTATATCATATATTTATAATATTGAATTAGAAAAAGTTTACACAGCTTGTCAAAAAATTAATTGTTACATATTCAATGAAAAAACTATTAAAAATATTTTTTCTGAAATTAAAATACAATCTGATGTTTAATTTTTTCCATTGTTTCAGAATCAATAAGTTCTTCTACTAATTTTAGTGCAAAATTCATTGCTGCTCCTAATCCTTTTGATGTTATAATATTATCATCTTTTATACATTTTTCATCTTCTACTATTGCACCAAATAGTTTTTCTGTCATACTTGGATAACAAATAGCTTTTTTTCCTTTAAGAAGCCCCATTTCACCAAGTATTGTAGGAGCAGCACAAATCGCTGCAATAATTTTATTATTTTTATTATACTCTAAAATAATATCTTTAACTCCATCATGATTTAAGAGATTTATTGTTCCAGGTATACCACCAGGTAATATTATAGCATCACCATTCAAACACTCCTTCATATCAAATAAACTATCAGCGACAACTTTTACATTATGAGAGCTAGTAACAGTAATACTATCTGTTATCGAAACCATTATACATTCAATACCTGCTCTCCTTAAAATATCAATTGGTATAATTGCTTCACTCTCCTCAAAACCATCTGCTAAAAAAATAAATACTTTTTTATTCATATAATCACTCCTTATAAAATTTTATTTACCATAATATTATACACTAAAATTATATAAAAATATATAAAAGCCGTTCAAAAGAACGGCAATAAATTAATTTTTTTTCCATTTAGATATTATTTTATCAACAAATATAGCAATAGCTCCATCGCCTGTTACATTACAAGCAGTACCAAAACTATCTTGAGCAAGATAAAGAGCAATCATAAGTGCTGTAAGAGTTTCATCAAATCCAAGCATTGATTGTAAAACTCCCAATGCTGCCATAACAGCACCACCAGGAACACCAGGAGCTGCAACCATAGTAACACCAAGCATAAGTATGAAAGGAAAAACATTACTAAAACTATAATCCATTCCATTCATCATCATAATCGCTAAAGCACAACTTGTAAGAGTTATTGTTGAACCTGAAAGATGAATTGTTGCACAAAGTGGTATAACAAAATCTGCAACTTGTTCTTTAACACCATTCTTTTTTGTTTGTTCAAGAGTTACAGGAATTGTTGCTGCCGATGATTGTGTTCCTATTGCAGTCATATATGCTGGTATCATATTCCTTATAAGATTAAAAGGATTCTTTCCTGAAATACTAGCAGATATTGTATACTGAATTAACAATATTATTATATGTAAAAATATTATTATAATAAAAACTCTTGCAAAAACTGATAATATTTCAAATACAGTACCAGCTTTTGTCATATTTGAAAATATTCCACAAACGTGAATTGGTAATAATGGTATAATCAAATTAGATATTAATTTTGATATAATTTCTTGAAGCTCATTAAAAGCATTTTTTATAAATTCTCCTTTAATAGCTGATATTCCAAGTCCCATAAGGAAAGAAAATATAAGTGCAGTCATAACTTCCATTACTGGTGGCATATTTATTGTAATATAACCAGGAAGAAGTTGATGTTCTGGATTAGTTGCATCCATAACAAGAGCTCCTTTATCTAAAAATAAAGGAAAAATTGCCACATCAACAAAATAAGCCAATGAACCAGCTACAACTGTTGATATATAAGCAACTCCAGCTGTAAGAGCAAGTATTTTTCCTGCTCCTTTTCCTAAATCTCCTATTCCAGGAACAACAAAACCAATTATAATAAGAGGAATAGCAAAATTTAAAAAACTACCAAATATACCATTAAATGTTGCTAATATTCTTACAAACCATTCAGGCATAAAAGAACCAAATATGATACCTAAAATAATTGCAATTATTAAACGTGCTAATAAACCTATTTTTTTCATAAAAACCCTCCTAAAATATAATAATTGTGCACTTATTTCTATTTTTCCCCTCCTTTCAAATACAAATTACACAGTTTGTCTTTAATATAAAGACATAAATTATAATATTTGCACAACATAATTATTTTAACATAAAATTAAATAAAATTCATCTAAATTTATAAATAAAAAAAAATTCTACTTAAATTATAATTTAAGTAGAATTTTTTTTATTATTTAGTTGGTTTATACGAACTTTTAAGCGAAACAATACGATTAAATAC
>X157_Grey_Heron__coassemble_1659_pt1 | contig 11816 bp, 5 predicted proteins | sample X157_Grey_Heron__metabat2_low_PE_010 | metagenome-assembled genome bin X157_Grey_Heron | reverse complement strand
ATTATAACATATTCTAAAAAATTTTTAAATATTTTGTAATAATATAATAAATTGAAAAAAAAATATTATTATTATATAATAAAATTGTAGTTAGAATAATAAATATTAATTTTAAAAAGGAATTTTTATAATTAAAACTATAAAAAAATTAATTATCATTTCTTTAGCTTTTGTATTTTCTAATTTTATATACGCAAAAGTTGAATCAATTAATGAAAAAAGAGAAGTTATTCCAGAAGAAAAAAAATTTCAGAAAATGGTACTCCCATAACAACAACAATAGTAAAAATAATTTATCCTAATGAAACTTATGGAAAATATGAAAGAGTAATATATGAAAAGACTGTAAAAATAGAACAAATATAGCTACTTTAATTGCTACTTTTTCATATAATAAGGAAGATAAAAATGTAAGCTGTGTTTCTAAACATACAAAATATTCAAATCCTATTCCACATGATAGAGTTTTAACTGATACAGGTTCTGGTAGAACTTGTAATGTTAAACTTATTTTTAAATATTTTTATGGATTAGGTTCAGAAAACGTAAAAATAGAATTGAAATGTAATTATAATGGAGATTTAGTATGATTTTAAAAATAAAAAATATATTCTTGTTTTTTTAAGTTAATATATTAAATTGCTTATAATTAATAAATAAAAGAGTATATTTTATATACTCTTTATTAATTTTTCAACTATAATTTAACTAATATAAAGGAGGTTTTTATATGAAAACAAATATTAAAATAAACAAACATCTTATATTGTTAATATTATCTTATATTGCAGCATCTTTCATAATAATAGACTCTATTTATGAAACTCCTTATATGGAAATATTTTACTTATTAGTGTTTGTTATACAAACAATTTCTATTTCTTCAATAATAATGCTTATAAAAACAAAAAAAATAACAAATATATTGTTATTCTCATATTTAAATATGTTCGTTTATATAACATTATTTCTTTTTCAAAAATTTATTCCAATTCAATTTGAGGAAGCAAGTGATATATATATCTACTGGCCAACAATAAAACTCGCTATAATTGATATAATATATTATAATTTTATATTAACAAGTAGTGTAATTCTATTTACTTTATTTATAAATAGATATGTTAAAATAAGTATGGCTACTAAATAAATTAATAAAAAATAAGAGTATATAAAATATACTCTTATTTTTATTGCTTTATTAATATTATTCTGGTTTTCCTGAATAAATAAATCCTCTTACTGGGTCAACTGTTACAAGTGTATCATTAGGTATAAAATCTATAACTTTTGCATTACACATAACAACAGGTATATCCAAAGCTCGTCCAACTATTTCAGCATGGCAATTTTCTGGATTTGGAACAGGTCCAACAACTATTGCAGAAGCTTTTTTCATATATGGAAGAAGCTCATTACTTGTTGATGTTGTTACAATAATATCACCTGCTCTAAATTTCTTTTCAGCTTCAGATGCAACTTTTATAACTCTTGTTTTAGCAGATATTGTTTTTGTACCAATACCAACACCTTTTGCTATAACATCTCCCACAATTTCAATTCTTAAAGTATTTGTAGAACCAGCAACACCAACTGGTATACCAATAGCTACAACACAAGTATCACCATTTTCAGCAAGTCCATTTGCAACAGCCATTTTCATTGCTAAATCAAATACCTCTTCTTGTTTAATAGGATATTTATATATTGAAGGACGACAACCCCAAACAAGATTCAATTGTCTCCAAATTATTTCATCTGTAGCACAAGCTGATATAGGACAAAATGGTTTAAATTTTGATATCATTCTTGCAGTAAAACCTGATTTTGTTACAGTACAAATACAAGAAGCATTTAATTCTGCTGAAGTTGTACAAGCAGCATAGCTTATTGCATTTGTAATATTTGTTTGATCTGATCTAAATTTTCCACTAAGTTCTTTTACATAATTAATACTTGATTCTGTCTTTTTAGCAATTCTAGCCATTGTTGAAACTGCTTGAATTGGATAATCACCTTTAGCAGTTTCTCCTGAAAGCATTATTGCATCTGTTCCATCAAATATAGCATTAGCAACATCATTAGCTTCTGCTCTTGTTGGTCTTGGATTTGTAATCATAGACTCAAGCATTTGTGTTGCTGTAATTACTGGCTTACTAAAGAAATTAGCTCTCTTTATAAGATCTTTTTGTACAAGAGGAACTTCCTCTGTTGGAATTTCAACACCAAGATCTCCTCTAGCAACCATAATACCATCAGCAACTTCAAGTATTTCATCAATATTATTTACACCATCTCTACTCTCAATTTTAGCTATAACATGAATATGAGAGCCTCCATTTTCTTCAAGTACTCTTTTAATATTTATAATATCACTTGCAGAACGTATAAATGATGCAAAAATATAATCAAATCCCATTTTTATACCAAACTTAATATCTGCAATATCTTTTTCTGTAAGTGCTGGAAGATTTACATATACATCAGGTATATTTACACCTTTATTTGAACTTAAATATCCACCGTTCTCAACCCTACAAATAACGTCTGTACCATTTATTTCTTGAACATTTAATTCAATAAGTCCATCATCAAGAAGTACTCTTGAACCAATTTCAAGATCCTTTGGAAGGTCTGCGTATGTAACGCTCACCATTTCTTCAGTTCCTTCTATATCTTTTGTTGTAAGAATAAATTGTTGTCCTCTTTCAAGATAAACTTTATCAACTCCAAAAGTTTTAATTCTTATTTCTGGCCCCTTTGTATCAAGAATAAGAGGTATTGGTGCATTTAATTCTTCTCTAGCTTGTTTAAGCATATTAATTGTTACACTATGTGATTCATGTGTACCATGTGAAAAATTTATTCTTGCAGCATCAAGCCCATTTCTAATTAAATCTTTAATAATTTCAACAGTATTTGTAGCTGGTCCTAAAGTACAAACTATTTTTGTCTTTCTCATAGTAGTTATATTTCCTCCTAACAATGTTTATAAATTTATATATATATTATATAGATAAAATTTTAACTATATCATACATTTCACCATCAAATTGTTTTTCCATATTAAGTGCTTCTTCAATATCAATAGTTTGATATTCGCCTTTATTATATGCAACTACTTTATTAACATTACCTTCAATAATTGATTTTACAGCTATATATCCCATTCTTGAAGCGTGAATACGATCAATAGCAGTTGGAGTACCTCCTCTTTGAAGATGTCCAAGTATAGTTGCTCTTGTTTCAATACCTGTCTTATCTTGTATTTCCTTTGCTAATTCTTGAGATTTTCCAATTCCTTCAGCAACAACTACAAGATTATGATGTTTTCCTTTACTTCTGTTTTCAACAATTTGTTTAATTACTCTATCATTTGTAGCAATTTCTTTTTTCTCTGGTATAAGAACTTCTTCAGCTCCACCAGCCATAGCACACCATAAAGCAATATACCCTGCATCTCTACCCATAACTTCACAAACAGAGCATCTTTCATGTGAACTTGAAGTATCTCTCAATTTTGTTATAGCATCAACTCCAGTATTAACAGCAGTATCAAAACCTATTGTATATTCTGAACAACTAATGTCAAGGTCAATAGTAGCTGGTATCCCAATACAATTCACACCATATTTTGCAAGTGCTTGACATCCTCTAAAAGAACCATCTCCACCTATAACAACAAGTGCATCAAGTCCCAATACTTTATATATATTAGCAGCCTTTTCTCTACCTTCTTCTTTAAGCATATCAAGAGCACGTGCTGAGTAAAGTATTGTTCCTCCTCTATTTAATATATCAGAAACATCTTTACCAGTTAAATTCTTAATATCTCCATTCATAAGACCATTATAGCCTTTTTTAATACCTACAACTTCGATATTATTATTAAGAGCTGTTCTAACAACTGCTCTAATTGCAGCATTCATTCCTGGTGCATCTCCACCACTTGTGAGAACTCCTATTTTTTTTACTTGTTTTTCCATTATAATACCTCCTATTTATTAATTATATTATTAAATAAAATATTTATTATAATAATTAAATATAATTATACCAAAATATATCAATAACTACAATAAATCATAAAAAATAATAAAAATTAAATATATATTAATGGCTAATGCCAATTATTAACTAATTTTGTTTTATAATTATATGTTCTCTTTTAACTATATTCAATAAATCTCTAATTAAATTATCATCTTGTCTAACCCAATATTTTTTATCTGCTTTAAATTTCTTATTGTTAATTAAATCATTTATATAAACAGGACAATTTCCAGAATAATTTAAAAAAATATCCTTTATATCTCCAAATTTAACATTATCTGAATTATCAATTATTATTCCTATTGAAACCCATTCATTATTTAATTCTAAATTATCATTTATATTGTATATTGATTCACAAATTATTTTACTGTCTTCTTCATATGAAATATTTGCTTTACCTTTAATAATAACAATAGATTCTTCATTTATCATATTTTTAAATTTTTCATAAATATTAGGAAATACAACTACTTCAATAGTACCATACATATCTTCTAAAGTTATAAATGCCATTTGTTTATTTGTTTTTGTAAATTTTTTAGTAATATTAGATATAATACCACCAACTATAACAAAATCGTTATCATTTACTTTTTTCGATAAAATTGTATTTTCCCTTGTGTCTAACATAAAATCAATACTTGAACAACTTGTTTTCTTTTTTATAATATTTTCATATGATGAAAGAGGATGTCCACTTATATATATTCCAATAACTTCTTTTTCCATATTAAGAAGTTTATTTTCTTCATATTCACTAATATTTGGCAATATATCATCTATATTACTAAAGTTTTCATCACTATTAAATCCTAAATCAAATAAATTAAGTTGTCCCTCAATATTATTTTTTTTAGATTGTCCTATACCATCAAGTATAGTTTTATAAACTTCAATATATTGCTTCCTTTTTCCACCAAGAGAATCAAAAGCACCTGCTTTTATTAAGCTTTCAATACATCTTTTATTAATTTCTTTACTGTCTATACGTTTACAGAAATCAGTTAAACTCTTATATAAACCATTTTTTTCTCTATCTAGAATAATAGACTTCACAGTATTTTTACCAACATTTTTAATTGCCGAAAGACTAAATCGTATTTTACCATTTGAAACAGAAAAATTACTAAAGCCTTCATTTATATCAGGCGGTAAAAGTTCTATCCCCATTCTTTTACATTCTTCAATATAACCAGAAACTTTTGTAGTATTATCCATAACAGAAGTCATAAGAGCAGCCATAAATTCTAGAGGATAATGATATTTTAACCAAGCAGTTTGATAACCAATTATAGCATAACAAGCAGCATGAGATTTATTAAAAGCATACTTGGCAAAATCAGTCATTTCTTCAAATATTTTTTCAGCTATTTCAATAGGTATACCATTTTTAACACAACCTGGCACTTCATTCTCTATACCATATATGAAATTTTTTCTTTCTTGTTCCATAACGGAAGCTTTTTTCTTTGACATAGCTCTTCTTACAATATCACTTCTACCTAATGTATATCCTGCAAGTTCTCTTACAATTTGCATAACTTGTTCTTGATAAACAATACAACCATATGTTGTATTTAATATAGGCTCTAAAGATTTATGAGTATATTTAATATCATTTTTATTATTTTTACCTTTTACATATTTAGGTATAAAATCCATAGGACCTGGTCGATAAAGAGAAATTCCAGCAATTAAATCTTCTATACAGTTCGGTTGAAGTTCTCTCATAAAAACTTTCATACCAGGACTTTCCAATTGAAAAACGCCTTCAGTCTTACCTTGAGAAATCATATCATAAACATTTTTATCATCATCTGGTAAATTATCAATATCAATATCTACATCATAATTCCTTTTAATTTCCTTAACAGCATTTTGTATTACTGTAAGAGTTCTTAATCCTAAAAAATCCATCTTCAAAAGTCCAAGTTCTTCAAGTGTTGTCATTGTATATTGTGTAGTTATAGAACCATCATTTGAATTTAAAGGGACATATTCCATAACTGGTTCTTTACATATTACAACGCCTGCAGCGTGTGTTGAAGAATGACGAGGTAAACCTTCTAGTTTCATTGACATATCAATCAAATATTTAATATCTTTATTTTCATTATAAATCTTTAAAAGTTCATTATTCATATTTAAAGCTTTTTTAATTGTTATACCAATTTCAACTGGAATCATTTTAGAAACTTTATCAACATCAGCATAAGGCATATCTAAAGCACGACCTACATCTTTTATAGCAGCTCTTGCTGCTAAAGTTCCAAATGTAATAATTTGAGCAACATGACTTTCACCATACTTATTAATAACATAATCTATTACTTCTTGTCTTCTTTCATAACAAAAATCAATATCAATATCTGGCATACTTACTCTTTCAGGATTTAAAAACCTTTCAAATATTAAATCATATTTTATAGGATCTATCGTCGTTATAGAAAGACAATAAGAAACCAAACTACCTGCAGCTGAACCTCTACCAGGACCAACAATTATACCATTATCTTTAGCATATTTTATAAAATCCCATACTATTAAGAAATAATCAACATAACCCATTTTTTCAATAGTATTAATTTCATATATAATCCTTTGTTTCAATTCTTCAGATGGATTGTTATACTTTTTATAAAAATTTTCAAAACAAATTTCTTTTAAATATTCTGATGCTGATTTTCCTTCTGGAACATCAAAATGAGGTAATTTTAAATCATGAAAATTAAAATCAACATTACATCTTTCAGCAATTTTTATTGTATTTTCTAGTCCTTCATTATCATACTTAAAAAGTTCATACATTTCTTCAGGAGACTTTAAATAAAAGTTATTTGGTTCATATTTCATTCTATTATTATCATTAACAGTTTTTCCAGTCTGTATACATAAAAGAATATCATGAGAAATACTATCTTCCTTTTTTATATAATGACTATCATTAGTACATACAATAGGTATACCTGTTTCTTTATTTATAAGCCTAATAGATTGATTAACATATTGTTGTTCTTTTATACCATGGTCTTGTAATTCAAGAAAAAAATTTCCCCTACCAAATAATTTATCATATTCAATAGCAACTTCCTTAGCTTTACTATAAGAAACTTGAAGTAAATTTTTAGCAACTGGTCCAGCTAAACAAGCACTTAATGCTATAATACCTTTTTTATATTTTTTTAAAAGTTCAATATCAATTCTTGGTTTATAATAAAATCCTTCAATAAAACCATATGAAACTAATTTTATTAAATTTTGATAACCTTCATTATTTTCAGCAAGTAACACTAAATGACAATAATTAAAACTTGTATTTTCTTTTGAAAATCTTGAGCTTGAAGCAACATAAACCTCACAACCTATTATAGGTTTTATTCCTTGAGACTTAGCTTCTTTATAAAAATCTATCACACCATACATAGCACCATGGTCAGTTATAGCAAGAGAATTCATATTAAGCTCCTTAGCTCTTGAGATAAGCTCCTTTACTTTTGCTGAACCATCTAAAAGGCTGTATTCAGTATGAACATGTAAATGTGTAAAATTTTTTATATTTTCTTTTAATTGATTCATATTTCATTCTCCATAGTCTATAAAATTCCATACTTGCCTTAATATATTGTATCACAAAAATAGTAAATAATAAAATATTACAAATTAATTAAATGAAAATTTTACATTTTAAATTCTAATTGTTAAAATATTACATTTTTTTATATATAAAATAGTTAAATATATTATTACATTTTATTTTAAAATTATTTAAAATAACAAAAAAAAATATATTAATTAGTTTATTTTTTTACTATTTGTTTTTTACTATTTATTTTTTTTAGTCATATAGTTATAAATAAAATAAAAAAAGAAGTATTAATTAAAAAAACTAATACTTCTTTAAATTTAAAAACTTATAGTCATTGTGCAGCGAGTCTTTTATATGTTTCATATCTCTCTTTAGCATTTTCTTCAGTTTTTGCAAATAACTCATCTGCAACTTCTGGGAAAGTTCTCTTGAGAGATGAATAACGAACTTCACTTGATATAAACTCTTGGAAATTTCCTGTTGGTTCCTTAGAATCTAATATAAATGGATTCTTTCCTTCTTCTTTAAGAAGTGGATTAAATCTATACATATGCCAATAACCAGCTTCAACAGCACGTTTAATTTGATTTTGAGAACCACCCATTCCTCCTTTAATACCATGATTTATACAAGGAGCATAAGCAATTATAAGTGAAGGACCTTTATAGCTTTCAGCTTCTTTTAAAGCTTTTACAAGTTGTGCTTGATTTGCACCCATAGCAACTTGTGCAACATAAACATAACCATAACTAATAGCCATCATACCAAGATCCTTTTTACCAACTCTTTTTCCTGATGCTGCAAATTGTGCAACAGCTGATGTAGGTGTAGCTTTTGATGCTTGTCCACCTGTATTTGAATAAACTTCTGTATCAAATACAAATACATTAACATCTTCTCCAGATGCAAGTACATGGTCTAAACCACCATATCCAATATCATAAGCCCAACCATCTCCACCAAATATCCATTGAGATTTCTTAACAAGTTGGTCTCTATTTTCAAGTATAAAATCTACTATATCTTTTGCTTCTCCATCAAAACTATTTGATTTTAAAACTTCAATAAGCTTAGCTGAAGTAGTTTTTGACTCTTCACCTTCAAACATTTTATCAATCCAAGCATTAGCTGCTTCTTTTACATCATCATTACATCCTAAACTTATAAGAGTTTCAAGCTTTGCCTTAATATTTTCTCTTTGTTGTTTCACAGCAACAGCCATACCTAAACCAAATTCAGCATTATCTTCAAATAATGAGTTTGACCAAGCTGGACCTTTTCCTTCATGAGTTGTTGTATATGGTGTTGTTGGAGCAGAAGCACCCCAAATTGATGAACAACCAGTTGCATTTGCAATATACATTCTATCACCAAAAAGTTGTGTTATAAGTTTTGCATATGGTGTTTCACCACAACCAGCACAAGCTCCTGAAAATTCAAGTAATGGTTTTTCAAATTGACTACCTTTAACAGACATTTTATCCATTGGGTTAACTTTTGGTGAAAGTTTCATAGCATATTCCCAATTTTCAGCTTGTTTTGATTGAGTTGCAAAAGGTTTCATAATAAGAGCTTTTTCCTTAGCAGGACAAACATTAGCACAACTTCCACAACCAAGACAATCCATTAAAGAAACTTGTATTTTAAATTTATAATTTTCAAGTCCTTTTCCTCTAGCTTGAACAGTAACAAAACTTTCTGGTGCGTTGTTTGCTTCTTCTTCTGTTAAAAGGAAAGGTCTTATTGTTGCATGTGGACATACATAAGCACATTGATTACATTGTATACATTTATCAGGTTGCCATTCTGGAACATCAACAGCAACTCCACGTTTTTCATATGCTGCTGTACCAACTGGAATAGTACCATCTTCATGTCCAATAAATGCACTTACTGGAAGATTATCTCCAAGACGTGAATTTACACTCTTAACAATAGTTTCAACATATTTTGGAAGTTCTCTATTATCATTTTCTTTATTATCAACAGCATTAATCCAATTTTCAGGTATAGCAAATTCTTTCGCTCCATCTACACCTTGATCAACAGCAGCATAATTCATATTAAGAATTGCATCACCTTTTTTACCATATGATTTCTTAATAGCAGATTTCATATAGTCAATTGCTTCATCAATAGGAATAATATTTGCAAGTTTAAAGAAAGCTGCTTGTAATACAGTATTAATTCTATTTCCAAGTCCTATTTCTTTAGCAATTTTAGTACCATTTATCATATAAACTTTTGCTTTCTTTTCAGCAAGAGCTCTTTTCATTTCTGCTGGTATATTAATTTCTAATTCTTCTGGTGTCCATTCTGTATTTATTAAGAATGTTCCTCCAACTTTTAAATCTGAAACCATATCATACATATGAACATATTCTTGTTTATGACAAGCAACAAAATCTGCTTTTTTTACTAAATATGTTGAACGTATTGGTTCTTTACCAAAACGTAAATGAGATTGTGTAATACCACCTGATTTTTTAGAATCATAATCAAAATATGCTTGTGCATACATATCTGTATGATCACCAATAATCTTAATTGAGTTTTTATTAGCACCAACAGTACCATCAGCACCAAGTCCCCAAAACTTACAACTTATTGTACTATTTTCACCATTTACATCAATATTTTCATCAACTTCAAGTGAAAGATTTGTCACATCATCAACAATACCTATTGTAAAATGATTCTTAGGAGTATCAAGTTTAAGATTATCATAAACAGCTATTATTTGTGCTGGTGTTGTATCTTTTGAACCAAGTCCATAACGTCCAGCAAGAACAACTGGTTTAATATCAGCTTCAAAAAATGCTGTACAAACATCTTGATATAATGGTTCTCCTAATGCTCCTGGTTCTTTTGTTCTATCAAGAACAGCAATTTTCTTAACTGTTTTAGGAATAGCTTCAAGCATTTTTGAAGAAACAAAAGGTCTATAAAGATGAACTTTAAGAAGTCCTACTTTTTCACCTTTTTCTCTTAAATAATCAATAGTCTCTTCAATAGCTTCACAAACTGATCCCATAGCTATAATAATTCTATCAGCATCTTCTGAACCATAATAATTGAAAAGATTATATGTTCTACCTGTAATTCTACTAATTTCTTTTAAATATTCTTCTACTACTGAAGGTATATTATCATAATATTTATTAGCAACTTCACGTCCTTGGAAATAAATATCTGGATTTTGTGCAGTTCCACGAACTACTGGATGCTCTGGATTTAATGCATTCCTTCTAAACTCATTTACAGCATCCATATCAACTATTTTTGCTAATTCATCATAATCAATACATTCAATTTTTTGTATTTCGTGTGAAGTACGGAAACCATCAAAAAAATGTAAAAATGGAACTTTTCCCTTTATAGCACTAAGATGTGCAACTGATGCAAGATCCATAACTTCTTGTACTGAATTTGAAGCAAGCATTGCAAAACCAGTTTGACGACAAGCCATAACATCTTGATGGTCACCAAAAATTGATAATGCATGTGTTGCAAGAGCACGAGCACTTACATGGAATACACCAGGAAGAAGCTCTCCTGCTATTTTATACATATTAGGAACCATAAGTAATAAACCTTGTGATGCTGTATATGTTGTAGTTAAAGCACCTGCTGAAAGAGAACCATGTACTGTTCCTGCTGCTCCTGCTTCTGATTGCATTTCAATGACTTTTACTGGTTGTCCAAAAATATTTTTTTTACCATTAGCTGCCCAATCATCTGTTTTTTCAGCCATTGGTGATGATGGAGTTATAGGAAAAATAGCAGCAACTTCTGTAAATGCATATGATGCAAATGCAGCTGCTTCATTTCCGTCCATTGTTTTCATTACTTTAGACATAAAACTTTGCCTCCCTTAAAAAAATTACTTTTAAAATTAATTTATATTTTTTATTAGTCATATTATTAATTATTAAATAATAATATAACATATTCTTATAACTATACTATCATACATTAGTATTTAATCTACTTTATATATGATAATTATATTATATTATATCTTTAATTTTATTTCAATATTTATATAAAAATTATATTAAAAAAATTTTATTATGTCACAAAATTTGTCATTTTTCAATAATTTTATATATGAAATACAAAAAACATATATATATTTTTGTTGATTATATATATATATATTGTACTTTTATAC
>X157_Grey_Heron__coassemble_1605_pt1 | contig 12473 bp, 6 predicted proteins | sample X157_Grey_Heron__metabat2_low_PE_010 | metagenome-assembled genome bin X157_Grey_Heron | reverse complement strand
TATATATACAATATTAGATTTTATAAAATATCAATAAAAATAATTTTTTATATTATATTAATTTATAAAATATTAACAAAAGGAGAAAAGGTATGAAAAGAAAAAGATTAGTTGCACAATTAACAGCATCTGTTTTAGCGACTTTAATGGCTGCTCCATCATATACAGCTTTTGCAGATGTAGCGACAAATGATGGTAGTGGACAAATTAAAGTTGAGGATACAGAAAATAATAAAGTAGCTCCAGCATTTCCGGGTGAAGAGTGGTATGATCAGAGAGATGTTTATCAAATAAATAGAGAAGATGCACATACAAGTTTTATACCATTTGATAGTGTTAGTGAAGCAATTGAAAGAAATAAGGAAGAGTCTTCAAGTTATATGCTTTTAAATGGAGATTGGAAATTTCAATATGTTGAAAATCCTTCTTTAAGAAATACAGAGTTTTATCAAAATGGTTATGATGTGAGTGATTGGGATACAATAAAAGTACCTTCAAATTGGCAAACAGAAGGATATGATTATCCTAAGTATACAGATACAAGATTGCCTTGGGAAGGAGTAGAAATACCAGAACTTGGTGTAGCACCTACTATATATAATCCTGTAGGTTCATATAAAAGAACTTTTGTAACACCTGAAAATTGGCAAAATAAAGAAACTTTTGTTTCTTTTCAAGGTGTAGAATCAGCTTTTTATTTATGGGTTAATGGTATTTTTGTAGGTTATAGTGAAGATAGTTATACACCATCTGAATTTAATATCACAAAATATCTTAATCCTGCTGGACAAGAAAATACTATATCTGTTCAGGTATATCGTTGGTCTGATGGAAGTTACCTTGAAGACCAAGATTTTATTCGTTTAAGTGGTATATTTAGAGATGTATTTTTATATAGTAAGGATAAAAATGCTTCAATATTTGATTTTAATTATACTACTGATTTAGATGATGAATATAAAAATGCTAAAATTAATATAGAAACTGAATTAAGAAGATATACAAGTAATGCTAATGAAGGACATAAATTATCAGCGATACTTTTTGATGCTGATGGTAAAGAAGTATTTAATCAGAATTTACCTATTTCTTTTAATGGCAACAAAGCTTATACAGATATTTCAGTTAATGTTGAAAATCCAAATCTTTGGTCTGCTGAAAGTCCTTATTTGTATCAGCTTGTTTTAGAGTTAAAAGATAAAGATGGAAAAATAGTTGAAACTGCTGGTTGTAATGTTGGTTTTAGAGAATTTGAAATTATAAATAAAGGAACAAATCAATCTCAAATATTGGTTAATGGACAGCCTATAATGTTTAGAGGTGTTAATAGACATGAAACTATACCAGAAACAGGTAGACATATTACAGAAGAAAGTATGAGAAAAGATATTGAACTTATGAAGCAATATAATATAAATTCTGTAAGAAATTCTCATTATCCAAATGAAGCTAGATGGTATGAGTTATGTGATGAATATGGTTTATATGTTATTGATGAAGCTAATATAGAATCTCATGGAGTTAATGATTTATTACCTCAAAGTGATCCAGGCTGGATTGAAGCTTGTAAAGATAGAATGACATCAACTATTGAAAGAAGTAAAACACATCCTTCTATAATTATGTGGTCATTAGGGAATGAATCTGCTGGTGGAGATGTTTGGGCTGTATTGGGGCGTCTTTGTAAAGATTTAGATCCTACAAGACTTGTGCATTATGAAGGCCATAGAGATATACCTGAAGTTGATGTTTGGTCTAGAATGTATCGCCGTGTAAATCAACCAGAAACACTTATTGATAAAATTAAAAATCCTCTTATATGGTGGGGGAAATATGGTACAAAGCCAGCTTTACAATGTGAGTTTGCTCACGCTATGGGAAATGGTGTTGGAAATCTTAAAGAATATTGGGATGTATATGAAAAATATCCTAATATACAAGGTGGTTTTATATGGGATTGGGTAGATCAGTCAATATTATGGGATACTCCAACAGAGAAAATGCTTATAAATAAAGGTAAAGATTTTGATGTTGTATTAAATGGTGAGCTTGTTATGTCATCAAATGAAGGAAAAGGTATGAGAGGTTATGCAGAATGTTATGATAAATCTCTTGTTTTTGATGGAAAAGAACCTTTTACAGTTGAGGCTTGGGTTATGCCAGAAGATATACAAAAAACATCACCTATTATTGTAAAAGGAAATGAAAATTGGAAAACAACAGAGTCTTATGGTTTGAAACGTAATGTTGTTAAAGATGAAGAAACAGGAGAAATAAAAGAAGATATTATTGAATTTTATATATATAACAATATTTGGAATGCTAAAGATGGAGTATATACAAAAGTTTCAGCTTCAATACCAACTCCAAAAGATTGGGCTACAAAAGCTCATCATATAGCAGGAACATATGATGGACAAAATATTAAGTTATATTTAGATGGAAATCTTGTAGCAGAAGTTCAAGACGATAATGGAGTTGCACCAGGTGGAAATCCTTTGGGAATTGGTGCTGATGTTGCATATGATGCACAAAATCCTAATGTTCCAGATGTATTTAATGGAGTAATAGATGATGTTAGAATATATAATAGAGCTTTAACAATTGAAGAGCTAAATAATAAGGATAGACAACCAGACGATTCAACTGTATTATGGCTTGATTTTAATGAATATACAGAAAAGAATTTTGATAAAAAACAATTCTTTAGTTTTGGTGGAGATTGGCAAGATATACCAGAAGGAAATCCTAATAATAAAAATTTCTGTGCAAATGGACTTGTTTCAGCTGATAGAACTGTACAACCAGAACTTATGGAAGTTAAAAAAGTTTATCAAGAAATAGATATTGATGATGTTGATATATTAAATGGAAAAGTTAATATAGAAAATAAGTTTTTATTTACAAATACTAATAAGTATTCTGCAAAATGGGATTTATTAGAAGATGGAAAAGTTATACAATCTGGGACTTTGATAGATGAACAACTTAATATTGAACCATTAACAACTAAAGAAATAATAATTCCTTTTGAAACTCCTAGTTTAAAAGCAGGTTCAGAGTACTTTATCAATGTAAAATTTGTGCTTAAAGAAGATACATCTTGGGCAAAAGCTGGACATGAAGTAGCAACGTCACAAATAAAAGTGCCTTTTGAGGTTGCTCAAGTAGAGAAAATGAATATACAAAATATGCCATCTCTTGATGTTATAGAAAATGAAAATAATTTTGTTGTAAATGGACAAGATTTTTCATTAGATTTTAATAAATTAAAAGGTACAATTGATAAATTTGAATATAAAGGAACAAAACTTATAGAAGTTGGACCAACTCCTAATTTCTGGAGAGCTCCAACAGATAGTGATTGGGGATATTATTCACCTCTTGAACTTGCTACTTGGAGATATGCTGGAGAAGATAGAAATATTATAGAAGTTAAAGCTGATAAAATTGATGATAAAGCTATTAAGTTTACTGTAAAATCAAAGTTACCTACAAGAGAGGTATCTGATTATGAACAAATTTATACAATATTTGGTACAGGAGATGTAAAAATTACAAGTAAACTTACTCCTGGTAGTGATAAACTTCCTATGATACCAGAAGTTGGTAATATGCTTACATTACCAAAAGAATTTGAAAATGTTACTTGGTATGGAAAAGGTCCTGATGAAAATTATATTGACCGTCAAACAGGATATGATGTAGGGATATATAATAAAAAAGTTTCAGATTTCTTTGTAGATTATATCAAACCTCAAGAAACAGGTAATCGTATAGATACTCGTTGGTTAACTATTACTAATAATAGTGGTATAGGATTGATGGCTAAAGCAGAAGATACTATTGAATTTAATGCTTTATATTATACTCCAGAACAATTAAGTAATTCATTACATTCATATATGTTGCCTAATCCAGAAAATATTACATTAAGACTTAATCAAGTTCAGATGGGGCTTGGAGGAGATAATTCTTGGGGAGCAAAACCTCTTGATGCTTATATAAATAAAACTGATAAAACATATGAGTATACATATACACTAAAACCTATTGATAATTTAAGTATTGAGGCTCTTACAGAAGAATACAAAAAGGAATTACCAGAAGTATAATATTAAAAGGTGTTGTTAAGTACAACACCTTTTTAATTATTATTTTGATATATAGACTAATTTAGAATAAAATGATAGAATTTATATGTAAAAAATATTATATAGGTGGTGAATCAATTTGACTTCATTTTTGGTGGAGAATACAAAAACTTTTATGTTTAAACTTTTAAAAAGTGATATGTTTGATAATTTTGAGGTTAGAAGTGTAATTATAACAACATTTACAACATTTGAAATTCATTGTGATTATAATAATGATTTTTTTAATGATATTATAGATGAAGAAAAAGAGAATAGAAAGATATGTTTATGGAAAGATATAAAGAGTTATGTCTTTGATATAATAAAAGGTAATAATATGCCACAAAATATAAAAATTGTATTTTGTCTTGATAAAAAAAGTATAGAAAAAATATGTCAAAATTCATCTGCTATGTTTTTAAATATATTATTTGAAAACAAAACTTTAAAAATAATAACAGGATTTTCTCAGAGAGAGTTTGATATAGATAAGTCAGGAGAATATGAATGGGATAAATATGTTAAGAAATTTTTATATAATAATAATATTATTAGCACTCAATATTAATGAGTGCTAATTTTCTATTGACATTTAATTTTATAGTGTTAAAATATATTTATGTTTATATTTTATTTATGAAAGGAAGAATTATTTTGGAAAAAGGGAATTTATCAATAAATAGTGAAAATTTTTTACCAATAATAAAAAAATGGCTTTATACTGATAAAGATATTTTTATTCGTGAACTTGTTTCAAATGCTTGTGATGCTGTTACAAAACTTAATAAACTTATAGGTATGGGTGAAGCCAATACAGTTTCAAAAGATGAGAAATTTTCAGTTAATATTGTTATAAATGAAGATGAAAAAACTATTAAAATTATTGATAATGGAATTGGTATGACAGCTGATGAAATTAAAAAATATATAAATCAGATTGCTTTTTCAGGTGCTACTGATTTTATAGCAAAATATGAAGAAAAGACAGATAATGATAATGAAATTATCGGACATTTTGGACTTGGATTTTATAGTGCTTTTATGGTTGCTGAAAAAGTTGAAATTGATACATTAAGTTATATAGATTCTTCGGAACCTGCAAAATGGGTTTGTGAAGGTGGTATTGATTATGAAATGGATAAAGGTACTAGGACAGAAAGAGGGACAACAATAACTCTTTATATAAATGAAGATGGAGAAGAATTTTTAAAAGAAAATTTTATTTATTCTGCAATTAAGAAATATTGTTCTTTTATGCCTGTGCCAATATATATAGATGTAATTTCTAAAGTAGAAGAAAGTAAAAATGAAGATGAATCAAATATTATAAATGGAGATTCAAATGAAATTGATGAAAATGGAGATATAATTGAAGAAAAAGAAGAAAAAGAGTTAACTCCTCTTAATGATACAAATCCTTTATGGCTTTGCCAACCTAAAGATTGTACTGATGAAGATTATAAAAAGTTTTATCATAAAGTTTTTGTTGATATGAAAGAGCCTCTTTTTTGGATTCATTTAAATATGGATTATCCTTTTAGATTAAAAGGTATACTTTATTTTCCTAAAATAGTTAATGAAATGGATGCTATGGAAGGACAAATTAAATTATATTCAAATCAAGTTTATATTGCTGATAATATAAAAGAGGTTGTTCCAGAGTTTTTATTTCTTTTAAAAGGTGTTATAGATTGTCCAGATTTGCCTTTAAATGTTTCAAGAAGTGCATTACAGAATGATGGATATGTAAGTAAGATGTCAACATATATTACTAAGAAAGTTGCAGATAAACTTAATAGTATGTTTAAAAATGATAGAATTGATATTTATGAAAAATTTTGGGATGATATATCAATATTTATAAAATATGGTTGTCTTAAAGAAGAAAAGTTTTATGAAAAAATAAAAAAATCAATATTATTTAAAACAACAGAAGAAAAGTATGTAACATTAGATGAATATCTTGAAAATTGTAAAGAAAAGCATGAAAATAAAGTATTTTATTTTACTGATAAAAATCAACAAATACAATATATAAATCTTTTTAAAGAAAATGATATTAATGCAATTGATTTTTCAGCTACAATTGATAAGCCTTTTATTTCTATGATTGAATATAAAAACAATGGAATTAAATTCCAAAGAATAGATGCAGATATTTCAGATATTATAAATACTGATAATATTGTTGATGATAAACTTAGAGATGAAGTGCAAAATCTATTTAGAGGAATAATTGGAAAAGAAAAATTAAATATTAAAATTGAAAGTTTAAAGTCTGATAATATTTCAGCTATGATACTTCTTTCAGAAGAATCAAGAAGAATGCAAGAAATGAGAGAAATGTATGCTAAAGATGAAATGATGAGTAAAATGTTTGGAAATATAGAAGCTGAAGAAACTCTTGTTCTTAATAATTCTAATAAACTTGTTCAACTTCTTTTTGAATTAAAAGGAAAAGAAAATAAAAAAGATGATACAGAAATTATTACAAAACAAATTTATGATCTTGCTCTTATGGGACATAAAACTTTATCATCAGATGAAATGACAAAATTTATTGAGAGAAGTAATAAAATATTAGAAAGACTTGCTGAATTTGAAAATAAATAAATAAAAAAAGAACTTGATTGTAATCAAGTTCTTTTTTTATTTATTTATAATATACTTTTATTATTAAATAATTTTTATTTAGAGGTGATATTTTATATGTTTTCAAAAAATATATTTTTTTTACGTGGAAATAAAAATGGACAAGATAAATTTTATTGTATTTATAAAGAAAATGATTATGCAAAATTAATGGTTGATAATAAAGAAGAAATTTGTATTTATAATTTAGATAGTATATTTAATTGTTTATGTGATAAAAATGGAGATATTTATATACTTTCAAAAGATATAAATAATGACATTATTTTAAATAGAAAAAATTTGGATATGTGGGAGAGACGTGTAATATTTAAAAATAATAAAACTATTAAAAATTCATATTTTTATTTTGATATTGTAAATAATATTCCTATAATAATTTATACATTAAATAATAATATGAAAAATAATACAGCTTCTCTGTTATATACTTGTTTTTTTGAAAATAGATGGATTGAACCTAAATTAATAGATAATATTATATTAAATAATAAAATTAAATTCAATATAATTGATATTGAAAAAGAACATAAATTAATTTTTTATAAATCTATTAATAATACTATAGAAGCAAAAGAAATAATATTATATCCTTTTAAATTAGGAAATTCTATTGAATATATTAAAAATGGAAATTATGTAACAGATATATCTATTTTTGCTGATGAAGATAAAATACATATAGGGTATATTTCATCTAATAGAGGGAAAATGGGGGTTTATTATAAAACTAAGACTGATAAAGTTTCATCAGTAAAAACAATATGGGAAGGAAGATTTGTTGATAATATTGTATTGTATAAAAATAATAATAATGTATATACTATGTGGTGTACTGATAGGGGTGTTTTAAAAATAAATAATAATTTTAACAGTTCAATTAAAAAAGTTTTAAATTTTTCTAAAAATATTGTTAAATGTAAGTATAGAAATTCAAATGGAAAAGGAGGGGTTTTGTCTAATGAATGTTATGGATTAATTAATTTTAAAGGAGAAGTTCCTGTATTTTCTAAAGAAAGTCAAAATTTTTATGGAAGAAGGGAAAAAAGTATGATTGAAGCAACAGAAAATAAAAATATTTCTAATAATACCTTAGAGAATATAGATGATTTTAATAGTATTAATAATTATAATGAAAATCAATTAAATGAACTTTCAAAAGAATTAGAAAAATTATATAATAAGTATTCAATTCTTTTTAGTAGATATGTTGAAGAAAAAAGTCTTTTAAAAGAAGAAATAAATTGTATGTTAAAAAAGGAATTAGATTATATAAGAGATATTGAATTTTTAAAAAAAGAAAATTATCAATTAAATAATATAATAGAAGATATTGTTTATAATGATAATTTAATTGATAAAAATATTTAAAATAACGGTTTATCCGTTATTTTTTTATAAAAGTTTTGACTATTATTTGTCTTTATTGTATTATCAAATATAAGGGTTTATAAAAAGTTTTTAGAGGTGTGTTATGCTTTTTAATTCATTTCAATTTTTGATATTTTTTATAATGGTTTCAATAATATATTTTATTGTACCATATAAAAAAAGATGGATATTTCTTTTATCATCAAGTTATATTTTTTATATGGTTTGGAATCCTATATTGATAATACTTTTAATATTTTCAACATTTATAAATTATGTTGCAGGTATAAGAATTTATATAGCTGATAAAAATAAAAATTATAAAAATAAAAAGTTATATTTAATATTGTGTCTTATGATAAATTTTGGGTTACTTTTTATATTTAAGTATCTTGGTTTTATAAATGAAATTATTACTGATATTCTTTTAAAGTTAAATATCAAATATTCTGTACCAGAATATAATATAATTCTTCCTATGGGTATTTCATTTTATACTTTTCAAGTTTCAGCATATACAATAGATATTTATAAAAATAAAATAAAACCTTTAAGGCATTATGGAAAATTTTCATTATTTATTTCATTTTTTCCTCAATTAGTAGCTGGACCTATTGAGAGAAGTCAAAATTTGATACCACAATTTTATAAAAAACATTATCCTAGTTTAAAAAGAACGATAATGGGTTTAAAAATAATGTTATGGGGATATTTTAAAAAGGTTGTTATTGCTGATAGAGCAGCAATAGCAGTAAATACAATTTTTAATTCTTATGAAAGTTATACTGGACTTTATTATATTATTGCTATGATATTATTTACATTTCAAATATATTGTGATTTTAGTGGTTATTCTGATATAGCAATAGGTTCAGCAAAAATAATGGGATTTAATCTTATGAGAAATTTTGAAAGACCATTTTTTTCATTAAAGATAAAAGAATTTTGGAGAAGATGGCATATTTCTTTATCCACTTGGTTTTCTGATTATGTGTATATTCCACTTGGTGGAAGTAGAGTGGGAAAGATAAAATATTATAGAAATATTATGATTACTTTTCTTTTAAGTGGACTTTGGCATGGTGCAGCTTGGACTTTTGTTATATGGGGAGGGCTTCATGGATTATATATTATTATTGATGATATTACTTTAAATTTTAGAAATAAAATAAAAAATATTTTTGATTTTGAAAGTAATTTATTTTTTAGATTTTTTTCAATAGTTTTTACATTTACATTGGTAGTTTATGCTTTTATGTTTTTTAGAGCAAATAGAGTTTATGATGCTTTTTATATAACAAAAAATATGTTTTCTGATTTTAATTTATATTTGAAACCACAATATTTATATGAAGTTATTACAAATATTGGAATAAATATTTATGAATTAATAATTCTTGTTTTAGCCATATTTATAATGATTTTATCTGAATCGATTTTTGGTAAAGATATTCATATAAATATAATGAAAAAGTCTTCAATTTTAGAAGTTATATTTTATTCAGTTATAACTATTTTTATACTTGCTGCGGGGGTTTATTATAATGCAGGACAATTTATTTATTTCCAATTTTAAAACAATTTTAAAGTTAATATTTTTTTTATTAATAGTCATTATTGCTTTTAATTATATAGGTTTAAAATATAAATCTGTTGCAGATAAAAATATTATAAATGTTTTTACTCAACAAAGATATAATGAATTTTATGAACAAAAAACAAATACAATAGATACAGTTTTTATAGGTTCATCACATTCTTATTGTACATTTGATCCTGAAATAATTGATTCTATATTAGGTACTTCAAGTTGGCAACTTGGAACACCACTACAACATTATGATACAAGTTATTATGTTCTTAAAGAAGTTCTAAATTATCAAAAGCCTAAAAAAGTTATATTAGAGTTGTATTGGGATATTTTAAAAGATGATTTTGAAATGAAACAAGCAAATACTTTTTTTGAAGTTCTTAAAAATGATGAATTGAAGAAAGAATATATCAAGGAAGTATTTCCTTTAAATGAAAAAATAAAATTTAATCTTTTTCCTATAAGATATCAACAAGATTATTTTGCTTATGAGGCTAATAAAATTCAAGAAAATATAGAAAAAAAATTTAATATTAATGAAAAAAGTACTTTTTATTCAGAAGGTAATGAGTATTATAAAAGTAGAGGATATGTTTTTGCTGATATAATTATGCCAAAAGATGAGTACGATAAAACAAATCAATTTAAGAATTTTGATGGGAAGAATTGGAATTTTAATAAAAATCAAAAAAAATATATAAAGAAAATCATTGAATTATGTAAAAAAAATAATATTGATTTATATTTTGTTACAGCACCTGTTGCTAATGTTTCTATGGATTTTATAAAAAATTATGATATTATAAATAATACAATTTCTGAATTTGCAAAGGAGAATAATATACCATATATTGATTATAATGTTATAAATAATAAATTTAATATTTTGAATAATGAAAATTTTAGAGATGATGCACATTTAAATCATAGTGGAGTAGAAATTATAAGTACTCATTTTGCTAATTGGTTATTAGAATTGAAATAGTTGTGTATTTATGTTTTATTGACATAAAATTATATTTATAATATGATTTATTTTATATATTTTATATAATTTTTTTAGGAGGTTTTTTATGTCTAAGGAATTAAAAAATAGAATTTCTAATGAATTAGAAATTGGAAATACTGGTAATTTTATACATAATTATATTTTAAATGATTTAGGTAATGATAAACTTTGTCATTTAAACACTCGTTTTCCACCTGAACCAAATGGTTATCTTCATATAGGACACGCTAAATCAATATGTTTAAACTTTGGATTAGCTAATTATTATGGAGGAAAATGTAATTTACGTTTTGATGATACTAATCCAACAAAAGAGGATTTAGAATATGTAGATTCTATAAAAGAAGATGTTAAATGGTTAGGTTTTGATTGGGAAGATAGATTATATTTTGCTTCTGAATATTTTGATAAATTTTATGAATATGCTGTAAAATTGATAAAAAAAGGAAAAGCGTTTGTTTGTGAACTTAGTGCTGAAGAAATTAAAGAATATAGAGGAACTTTAAATACAATAGGAAAGAATAGTCCTTATAGAGATAGAAGTATTGAGGAAAATATTGATCTTTTTGAAAGAATGAAAAATGGTGAATTTCCAGATGGTTCAAAAACTTTAAGAGCAAAAATAGATATGTCGAGTCCTAATATAAATATGAGAGATCCTGTATTATATAGAATATCTCATTCGATTCATCATAGAACAGGTGATAAATGGTGTATTTATCCTATGTATGATTTTGCTCATCCTTTAGAAGATGCTATTGAAGGAATAACACATTCTATATGTACTATGGAATTTGAAGATCATAGACCATTATATGATTGGGTTATTGAAAATGTTGGAGTTTTTGATATTATACCTAGACAAATTGAGTTTGCGAGACTTGGTCTTACAAATACTGTTATGAGTAAAAGAAAGTTAAGAGAATTAGTTGAAAAAAATTTTGTTGATGGTTGGGATGATCCAAGAATGCCTACAATTTCTGGATTAAGAAGAAGAGGTGTAACTCCAGAGGCTATTAGAGATTTTTGTGATAAAATTGGAGTTTCAAAAGCGAATAGTAAAGTTGATAGTAATTTACTTGATTATTGTATAAGAGATGATTTAAAAACAAAAGTTAATTCTGTTATGGCTGTTTTAAATCCTTTAAAACTTATAATAACAAATTATCCTGAAAATCAAGTTGAGTATTTGGAGATTGAGAATAATCAAGAAAATGATAAACTTGGTAAACGAAAAGTAGCTTTTTCTAGAGAGTTATATATTGAAAAAGAAGATTTTATGGAATTTCCAACAAAAAAGTATTTTAGACTTGCTTTGAATAAAGAAGTAAGACTTAAGGGAGCTTATTTTGTTACTTGTACTAATTTTGTGAAAGATGAAAATGGTGAGATAATAGAAGTACATTGTACTTATGATCCAGAAACAAAAAGTGGTTCTGGTTTTACTGGTAGAAAGGTTAAAGGGACTATACATTGGGTAGATGCAAAAACAGCTTTAAAATCGGAAGTAAGATTATATGAACCTCTTATGTTAGAAAATGAGGAAAATATTAGTGATTTAATTTTTAATGAAAATTCTATTAAGATATTAAAAAATTGTTATATTGAACCAATAGTAAAAGAATCAAATAAAGGCGATAGATTTCAATTCATAAGAAATGGTTATTTTTGTGTTGATACAAAATTTAGTAATACTGATAATTTAGTATTTAAT
>X157_Grey_Heron__coassemble_1604_pt1 | contig 12480 bp, 11 predicted proteins | sample X157_Grey_Heron__metabat2_low_PE_010 | metagenome-assembled genome bin X157_Grey_Heron | reverse complement strand
ATATATTTTTGTTTTATAGATTGAAATATATTATCAAAATTTTTAATAATTAGAAAATATGTTTATATATTTTCTATTTAAGAGAGGATAATTTTATGAATAAAGATAAAATAAGAAAATTAGTTAATGATTTACCTATTAATTTTAAAGAGTTAAGAGAAGAAACATTTGAAATGAATGGTATAAAAACTGAAACTATAATTTTTGATTATAATGGTAATGAATTTGTATTTGTTGATGGTGCAAAAGATGTTGAATTAGGTTGGGCTTATAATGATAATATTTCAGAAATTTTAAAGGAGGGTATAAGAAAAATAAATAGAATGGATTATGATTATTTTTGTGAAGAGGAGTTTTATATAAGAGAGGATTATAAAATAGATAAAGAAGAAGCTATTAAAAGTGGTGATATTGAAATAATAGAAGAAGTAAATAAGAATTTTACAGAAGATTTAGAGTATATAGTTAATAAAAAAAATGAGGTTTCAGAAGAAAATTTTGAAAATTTTATTGAAAATTTTAAAAGAAATCTTGATAAATATACATCACCAGTAAGAAAAGTAAATATAAATCCTATGCTTGTTGAGGTTGATTCAAATTATTTGGAATATAATATGACTTATGATGAGGTTATTGAAAAAATTAAAAATCAAAATTTTAGATTACCAACTGAAGATGAATGGGAATATTTATGTAGTGGTGGAAAAAGGACATTATTTCGATGGGGAGATGATTATTCGGTTTATGATTTGATGAATATGATATTTTCGTATGAAAGTATTGAAGGAAATATAATAGATAAACCTAATATGTTTGGTTTGTATATTTGTTATAACCCATATCAGTATGAAATTTTAAGTAATAGTTATTATTTAAAAGGAGGTGATGGTGGAAAATCTATATGTGGTGGTGATGGTATAATCAATGTATTACCTTGTTTTAGTTCTTTTTATAGAGAATATGAAATTTTTGATAAATATGCTATGGTAAGCAAAGATTTCTATAAAGTTAGAAGAGTAATTTCTCTTTAAAAGTTAAAAAGGGGTTTATATATGAATAATAGAATTGTTTTAATAGGTGATGAAAATAGCAAAAGATATGAATATTTTAAAAAAGCTTGTGATGAATTTGATATTGATTTTACGTTTATGAATTATAATAATATTAAGTTAAAACAAGGAGATGTTGTTAAAATTGATCCAATAAGTATAGATTCTTATAATATAAGTGATATGAATAGTATTATTAATAATTATCAAAATATATTAAAAAATTTAAATAATTATAATAATATTAAATTTTTAAATTCTCCAGATAATATAATGTTATGTATGGATAAATATAGATGTAAAAAAAATATTGATATGGATTTATGTACATATATGTATGATAAATTTTTTAAAAATGCTGATGAGCTTTTTTTGTATCTTACTGAAAATAAAATAAATGCTATTTTTATTAAACCAAGATATGGTTCAGGGGCAACTGGAATAATAGCTTTAAAATGGAATTATGTACAACAAAAAGCGATAGCATATACAACGGTTTATAATCATAAGAATCATTTTTATAATACTAAAAATATAAATCGTATATATGATATAGATATTATAAAAAATATTATTAATTTTGTGCTTAATATGGGTTCTATTATTGAGAAATGGATACCAAAGAAAAGATATAAAAATTTATATTATGATATTAGAGCAGTAATTGTAAATAAGAAGCTTATTTCTTTAATTCCAAGGGCTTCAAATTCGCCTATAACAAATTTACATATTAATAATATGGCTTTAGATGATAGCATTATAAGTAATTTTGATGATATAGAAATTTTTTGTAATAAAATTATGGATTATTTTCCTAATATGATATATGCAGGAATAGATATTCTTATAACAGAAAATAATAAATTATTTTTAATAGAAATTAATGCACAAGGTGATGCAATTTATAAAGATTTCTATGATAATAATAGTATATATAAAGAACAAATTAATATTATGAGGAGATTAGCTAATGAGTAAAAAATTTAAAGAAGTTTCAGAAGTTCCAATTAAAATTGGTAAGATTGGAAATTTAAATATGAATAATGTTGTTGGAAGTTATGATATATTGTTTTTATGCTTAGATACATTAAGATATGATGTTGCTATTGAAGCAGAGAAAGAAAATACTACACCTATATTAAATAAATATGGAAATTGGGAAAAATGTATTGCACCTGGAAATTTTACTTATCCATCTCATCACGCAATGTTTTCTGGATTTTTACCTTCACCTTTTGATGCAAAGAATATATCTGATAGAGAGTTTTTATTTTTTCCTAAAAAAATAGGTCTTGGAAATGTTGCTCCAAAAAACTCTTTTGCTTTTGAAGGAAGTAATTTTATAGAGGGACTTTATAAAGTTGGATATAAGACAATTTGTATTGGAGGGGTAGGTTTTTTTGATAAACGTTCAGATATAGGTAGAGTTTTCCCAAATATGTTTGAAGAATCATATTGGCATAATAATTTTTCTTGTTCTAACCCTGATAGTACAAAAAATCAGATTGAATTTGCTATAAAAAAATTAGAAAATTTGGAAAAAGATAAAAAAGTATTTTTATATATAAATATTTCTGCCATTCACTATCCTAATTATTATTATGTAGATGAAAGAAAAAATAAGGTATGTGAAAAAGATGATATATTAAGCCATAGAAAAGCTTTAGAATATGTTGATAAAAATTTAGGAATATTATTTAAATATTTTAAAGAAAAAAGAGAAAAAACTTTTGTTATAACAACATCAGATCATGGAACTTGTTATGGTGAAGATGGATTTCAATTTCATGGTATAAATCATAGTTGTGTAAATACAATACCTTATAAACATTTCTTTTTATAGAGGAGTATTTTATTATGAAAATATATAAACAGTATATGTATAGTTATCCTCATAAAAAAGATTATTATAATATTGATAGTGATTTAATTAAAAAAGCTTTTAGTACAGTAAAAGAAGCTAATCTTTATGTACACATACCTTTTTGTAGCTCAAAATGTGGATATTGTAATTTATTTTCTGCTGTTGGTGTAGATTATTGGATAGATAATTATATTAATTCTATGATAAGACATTATAAATTTTTGAAAAATATTTCTGATTTTAAAATTAATGATTTTGTTATAGGAGGAGGAACTCCTATAATAATGTCAATAAAACAAATGGAAAAATTTTTTAATAGTATAAACATTGATATAAAAAATCATTTTAGTGTTATAGAGCTTTCCCCTAATGAAACTAATGATGAAAAATTAAAATATATATATTATAGAGGTTTTAAAAGAGTTAGTATAGGTATACAGTCTTTTAATGATATTGATTTAAAATTTTTAAATCGTAGACATAGTGTTAAAAATTGTTTAAAAGCACTTGATTTGATTTCTAAATATGATTTTGAAAATTTTAATATTGATATTATATATGGAATAGAAGGACAAACTATTGAAAGTTTAAAATATAGTATTGATATGGCTTTAAGTTTTAATCCTACTGAATTGTTTATATATCCTCTTTATATTAGAGAGTATACATATATATTTAATAAGCTTAATTTTGATGAAAATAAAGTATATAATTTTTATGAATTTTTAAAATATTATATTGAGAGTAGAGGATATTTTCAAATTTCTATGAGGAGATTTGTAAGAAAAGATATTTTAAATTTAGAGTTTAATAATAGTTGTGGTTTTGAAACAAATATTTCTTTGGGTTGTGGTGGAAGAAATTATATAAATAATTTACATTTTTGTGAAAAATATTCGGTAAAACAAAGTGATATAAGAAATATAATAAATTCTTTTATGAGTAAAAATAATTTTTTTGATGGTATGAAAGGTTATATACTTTCGGAAAGAGAACAAAAGAATAGATTTATTATTAAAAATTTACTTTTTTATAAAGGTATAAATATAGAAGAATATTATAACTTTTTTAATAGTAATATTTTAGATGACTATATGACTTTTAAAAATAATAAGTTTTCAAAATATATAAAATATAAAAATAATAAAATAATACTCAAAAATTTAGGTTGTTCTGATTTTATTATAAATGATATATTAAATTATGAGGAAAATTTTAATGAATAATATAAATTTTGATTTAAATAATATTAAAAGAATATATTATAGAGGTTATTCTAAGTTATGTAATTATAAATGTTCTTATTGTCCATTTAGAAAAAAATCTGATAATATAAATAGACTTAATAGAAATGAAATAATTAAAGAATTGGAATTAGATAAAAAATATTTAAATAATTTTGTAAATTTTATTAAAAATTATAATTTTAATAATCAAATATCAATATTATTTACTCCATATGGTGAAGCATTAAATAATCAATATTATTATGATGCAATAATTAGATTAAGCAAAATAGAAAGTGTAGAAAATATATGTTGTCAAACAAATTTAAGTTTCAATATAGAAAATTTTTTAAATTATATAGAAGATAATAAAGGAATTATTGAAAAAATATCATTATGGGCAAGTTTTCATTCTGAAATGATATCAATTTCAGATTTTACAGATAATGTTAAAAAGATTTCTGAAAAAATAAATATATCAGTAGGAACAGTAGGATATAAAGATAATCGAAAAAATATTGAAAATTTAAGAAAATATTTACCTAAACATATATATTTATGGATTAATAAAATTGAAGGAAAATATGATGATGTAGATTTTTCTTATATAGACCCTTTTTATAATATTGAGCAAAAAAATTTAAAATGTGATATTAATAAATGTAGTACAATTGCTGAAAGCATATTTATTAAAGAAGATGGTAAAATCTTTAGTTGTAATAAAAATAAAACTTTAATAGGAAATATTTATAAAAATTCTTTTTATGAAATAGATAATATAAAAAAAACTAAATGTGATTGTTATTTATCTTATAGCAATAGAAAGGATATAAAACAACTTCAATTTTTAAATTTACAGTCAAGATTACTAAATTTCAAAAGACCTAAAGCAATTTTTTTTGATATTGATGGTACTATAATTAATAAATATAATAATTATTTTGATATTATAAAATATATTTATGAAAATTATAATATTGATATGTATTTTGCTACTGGAAGAAGTTTAAAAAATGTAATTATATCTTTTAAAAATATAATTACATTTTTTAAAGGAGGAGTTTTTGATTATGGTGCACATACGAAAGTTTTTAATAGTAATTTAGATTATAAGTTATATATCAATAATAAGTCTAAAAATACTAAAATAATTTCTAAAAAAAAATTATATGAAGATGAAAATACTAGGATTATATATGAAGATAATAATTATATAAAGGTCAATAAAAATGTAAATAAATATTTTGGTGTAAATATGATATGTAAAAAATTTGAATATAATAATGATGATGTTTGGGTTTTAGGAAATTCAAAAGAAGATGTATGTATTCTTAAAAATTATAAATATTCTTTTACAATGTTTAATTCTGATGAATATGCTTTAAATTCTGCAAATATGGTTATTAGTTTAGATATGATACTTATGTTTTTAGGAAAATGATTATGTATAAAAGTGTGGTGATTTATTATAAAAAGAAAATATTTTATAAGAACGAAAGATTTTTGTGAAATAATAAGTAATGAAAACTATGTGAAAATAGTAATAGGTGAATGGAGTGTTTTTGGTAATGATGAAGTTATTAAAAATATAGATAAGAAATATTTTCAAAGTAGTGATGAACAAAACAACTATTTTAATAAATGTATAAATCATTATTTTGATAATGGATATATTGAATGCGAAAGAGCTAAATTTATAGATTTTGATTATATTAAAAATAATGAAAATGAAATTAATAAAGAACATATTTGTTTTAAAAGCTGGTCTAAACCTTTTGAAAATAATGTTGATGATATATTAAATTATTTAATAGATAATAAAGAATATTTTAGCAATACAAATTGCTTTACTTTTGGAAATATGAATGAAAGTATTTGTGAATTATCTTGGATTGTTCAATCTGATTATGAAAAATTTTTATCATATTATAGAAATATAAAAGGATTATTTATAGAAGGAAATATAGATTTAGTTCTTGGAAAAATGGATTTACCAAATCTTGAAATATTAGAATTACAATCAACAAAAATAAGTTATATAACTTTAAATGTTATTTCTCTTTCAAATTTACCAAATTTAAAAAGGCTTAATTTATATATAGGAGAATTTACAGAAAAAGAGGAGATTAGATATATAGATTTTGTTTTAAATAATACTGATTTTAGTAAACTTGAAAATTTAGGTTTTTGCAATATGATAGGTAATGTATTTACATATGTATTGAAAAAAATATTTGAAAGTAAATATGCAAAACAAATAAAAGTATTAGATATATCAAAATCGGGTTCGACTGATAGAGATGCACAATATATAATTGATAACATTGAAAAACTTGAGAATATAAAGTATATAGATATATCTTATAATTATTTTTCTCAAAATTTTATAGATAAACTTTTAGAAATTGGAAAAAAATATAATATAGAATTTGATTTAAGTAATAATAATGAATTTAGTAATGAAGAAGATGATATTACTGAAGAATTTGAGTATTATTATTGTATGGGAGCTTTTAATATGTATTTAGAATAGGAGGATATATTTATGGAAAGAAAATATTTTATAAGAACAAAAGATTTTTGTGAAATAATAAGTGATGAAAATTATGTAAAAATAATAACAGGTGAATGGAGCAAATTTGGAGAAGAAGAGATTATTGATAAAACAGATGTAAAAAATTTTGAAGATAAAGAACAACAAAAACAATATTTTGATGAAAAAGTAGATTATTATTCAAATAGTGGTTATGTTGAATGTGAAAGAGCAATTATAATACCATCTCTTGAAGAATTAGATTTAGAATCTGATAATTATGATGAAATCAGTGATATATTTGATTTTTGGGGAGATAAAAGTGAATTCAATAATGAGATATATAAATTATATGATAATATTAGTTGTAGACATTTATGTATTTCTATATGGCATCAAATTACTATTTGTGAAAAACCAACTAATATAATAAATTATTTGATTAAAAATAATAAAAATTATACTGAAGTTGAATATTTTACAATAGGAAATGCTTATTCTGAAATATCGGAAATATCTTGGATAAATCAATTAGATTATACAGAATTTTTTAAAGCATTTCCAAATATAAAAGGAATGTTTATACAAGGAAGTGAAGGACTTAAACTCGGAAAAATGAATTTGCCAAAGCTTGAAATATTAGAATTACAGGGAAGTGGCTTAAGAAATGAAGTATTAGAGGACATAACAAATTCAAATTTACCAAATTTAAAGAGACTTAATTTATATTTTGGAGTTGAGAATTATGGTTGTGATGTAGAAATAGAGTATGTTAAAAATCTTTTAAATAATACAAATTTTGAAAAATTGGAAATATTAGGATTATGTAATATAGATATTAATTTATTTTCAAATGTTTTAGAAGTTATATTTGAAAGTAAGTATTCAAAACAAATAAAAGTGTTAGATATATCAAAATCTTGTTCAACCGATAAAGATGCAGAATATATTATTAAAAATATTAAAAAACTTGAAAATATAAATTATATAGATTTAAATTATAATTATATTAGCAATCATATGGTACTTAAATTAAGAAATCTTTTAAAAAGAATTAAAAATGTAGAATTAGATTTTAGTGACAATCAAGAACCTTATAAATATAGTGATGAAAGTGAAGGACGTTATTATACAATGTATACAGAGTAAATTTAAGAGGTGATATTTTATGGAAAGAAAATATTTTATAAGAACAAAAGATTTTTGTGAAATAATAAGTGATGAAAATTATGTAAAAATAATAACAGGTGAATGGAGCAAATTTGGAGAAGAAGAGATTATTGATAAAACAGATGTAAAAAATTTTGAAGATAAAGAACAACAAAAACAATATTTTAATGAAAAAGTAAATTATTATTCAAATAATGGTTATGTTGAATGTGAAAGAGCAAATTTAGTTGGTTTAGTTGATAGTGATATTGATTTTTATGATACAATGGTTAAAGAAGAAGACAAAATTGCTTTATGGAATTTGATAGAAAATATTAAAAACAAAAAACATATAGCATTAGAAACTTGGTTCAATGTTTTTGAATTTGGATTTGAATTTATATTAGATTATTTTATTGAAAATAAAAATAAATATGAAGAAACTGAATATTTTACTTTTGGAAATATGAATTTTGAAATATGTGAATTATCTTGGATTACACAAAGCAATTATGAGAAATTTTTTAAAGTATTTTCAAATATAAAAGGAGTATTTACACAAGGAAGTGAAAGCCTTAAGCTTGGAAAAATGAATTTGCCAAAGCTTGAAATATTAGAATTACAAGGAAGTGGTTTAGATTGTGAAACTTTAGAAGATATAACAAATTCAAATTTGCCAAATTTAAAAAGGCTTAATTTATATTTTGGAGTTGAGTATTATGGTTGTGATGTAGAAATAGATTATGTTAAAAATCTTTTAAATAATACAAATTTTGAAAAATTGGAAATATTAGGATTGTGTAATATAGATTATAATTTATTTTCAGATGTTTTAAAACTTGTATTTGAAAGCAAATATGCAAAACAAATAAAAGTATTAGATATATCAAAATCTTGTTCAACTGATAGAGATGCACAATATATTATTGATAATATCAAAAAGCTTGAAAATATAAACTATATAGATATATCATTTAATTATTTTTCTAATAATATGATAAAAGAATTAATTGAGAGATTAAAAGTTTTGAATATTAGTATAGATTTAAATAATGAAAATAATTTTATGAGAGAAGATATGGATTTAAAGGGTTTTGATTTTGGTGAAGATAGTTGTCCTATGTATACAGAGTAAATTTAAAGGGTGATATTTATGGAAAGAAAATATTTTATAAGAACAAAAGATTTTTGTGAAATAATAAGTGATGAAAATTATGTAAAAATAATAACAGGTGAATGGAGCAAATTTGGAGAAGAAGAGATTATTGATAAAACAGATGTAAAAAATTTTGAAGATAAAGAACAACAAAAACAATATTTTAATGAAAAAGTAAATTATTATTCAAATAATGGTTATATTCAATGTGAGAGAGCAACTATAATACCATCTCTTGAAGAACTAGAAAATTATGATTTTGATAATGATATTTATAATTTAGATTACAGTTATAAAGATGAAGATGTTAATTTTGATAAATTATGTGAAATGTATAAAGATATTAATTGTAAACATTTGTGTATTCCTGTTTGGTATGAAAGTTGTTATTCTGAAGGTCCTTATTATATTTTAGATTATTTAATTAAAAATAAAGAAAATTATCAAAATATTGAATATTTTACAATAGGTAATATGAATTATGAATGGGGCGAAATATCTTGGATAAATCAAGCAGATTATACAGAGTTTTTTAAAGCATTTCCAAATATAAAAGGAATGTTTATACAAGGAAGTGGAGGACTCAAGCTCGGAAAAATGAATTTACCAAAGCTTGAAATATTAGAATTGCAAGGAAGTGGTTTAAGAAATGAAATATTAGAGGATATAACAAATTCAAATTTACCAAATTTAAAGAGACTTAATTTATATTTTGGAGTTGAAAATTATGGTTGCGATGTAGAAATAGAGTATGTTAAAAATCTTTTAAATAATACAAATTTTGAAGAACTGGAAATATTAGGATTATGTAATATAAATTATGCTTTATTTTCAGATGTTTTAGAGCTTATATTTAAAAGTAAATATATAGAACAAATAAAAGTATTGGATATATCAAAATCTGTTTCATTACCTGAAAATATTCAATATATATTTACTAATATTGAAAAACTTAAAAAAATAAGATATATAGACTTAAGTTATAATTTTATCTTAAAAGTTAAAGATTATGATTTTCCTAATGTTTCAGCAAATATTTTAAATGAATTGGGTATTGAAATAGATTTAAATAATGAGAATAATTCTATTTTAAATTATTTTGAATATAATCGTGAATCAAGAACTTATAAAAAATGCCTTTCATTAGACGAATTTTTTAATAATAGAGAAATAGATGATATGTTTCCTATGTATACAGAGTAAATTTAAATATTTAAAGGAGAAATTAATATGAATAATAAAAATAGTAAGTATTTTATAAGAACGAATGATTTTTTTGAAATAGTTTACAATTTTGATAATAAAAAAAATATTTATATTGTAAGAGAGTTTACTGGACATTATTATTCTATGGGCCTTGGAGAAACAAAATTATTATTAGAAAAAAGTTTTGATAATGAAAAAAGTCAATTAGATTATATTAATAAAAGAGAAAATGAAATATTAAATAGAGGTTATATTCATTGTATTAAATCTTTTTTAATATCTATTTATGATAAAAATAATAATATAAAAGAAATTTATTATGATGATGATTTTGAAATAACTAATAAGATACTTATAAATAAGCTTGAAACTTTGAAAGAATATGAAAAAAAACATATATCTATTGAATTTTGGGGAGTTACATTCAATGAGAATGAAAAAGGAATTGATTTTATATTAAATTATTTTATTGAAAATAAAAGTAAATATGTTAATACAGAATATTTTACGATAGGTAATGTAAATAGGACAATATGTGAATTGTCTTGGATTATTCAAGGAAATTATGAAAAGTTTTTTAAAGCATTTCCGAATATAAAAGGAATGTTTATACAAGGAAATGAAGAACTTAAACTCAGAAAAATGAATTTGCCAAAACTTGAAATATTAGAGTTACAAGGGAGTAGTTTAAGAAATGAAATATTAGAGGACATAACAAATTCAAATTTACCAAATTTAAAGAGACTTAATTTATATTTTGGAGTTGAGTATTATGGTTGTGATGTGGAAATAAAATATGTTAAAAATCTTTTAGAGAATACTAATTTTGAAAATTTGAAAATATTAGGTCTTTGTAATATGGAAGCTTTAATAATATCTGAAGTTATTACTATATTATTTAATAGTAAATATATATATCAAATAGAAGTATTAGACATATCAAAATCAGGTATAAGAGATATTGACGCAGAAATTATTATTAATAATATAGATAAATTAAAAAATATAAGGTACATAGATATACATTATAATTATTTTTCTGATGATATGATTGAAAAATTGTATAATTTAGCTAAAGAATATAATTTTGAAATAAACTTAGATTGTTGCCAAGGTGATTTATCTGAAGATATATTTTTAGAGGAATATGAAGATGAAGAAGAATTTTTGGAAGAGTTTAGTCCTATGTATATGGAATAAATTATATATATTTTTTTATAAATAATAGATAAAAATTACTAAATTCATAATAAATATTATGAATTTAGTAATTTTAAATATTAAGTAGTATTTGTAATTGAATAAATTTCTTTAAAATAAAATTTTTCATTATCAATTTTTAGTGAATATATAGTAAATAAAGTATCTATAAGCATAATTTGTGAAATTGTTGAAGATAGTGCTTCTGGTTTGTATATTGCTTCATCAGAAATAGAAGATAAAATTACATCACTATTTTTTGCAAGTGGAGAAGTAATATCACTTGTTATTGATATTATTGGTACATTATTATTTTTTAATATTTTAACAATTCTCATAATATCTTTATTTGTACCAGAAGTTGAAATTATAAAAGCACAGTCTTTATTTGTAAATTTTGAGCAAGCTAATAATTGAGTATGAAAATCATTATATGCTCGACATTCTAATGATGTTCTAATAAATCTTTGAAGTGCATTTTGAACTATAGAATAAGAGCTACCTAAACCAAATATTCCGCAATAATTTGATTCTGATAATATTTTTATTGCTTTATTTAAGGAATCTTCATTTAATAAAGATAAAGTAGCTGTTAGTGATGAAATTCCACTTTTAAATATTGATTTTGATATTGATAAAAAGCTGTTATCTTTTTCATTTTTTGTAGAATAAAAATATGATTCATTATCTCTTTCTGGTGATATCATATGTATTCTTAATTCTTGAAAATTTTTATAACCTATTTTTTTTGTAAACCTAGAAATTGCTGAAATTGAAACATTTATATTATAAGCTAAATCTTTGATAGAAATATTTTCAAGTCCAAATTTATTTTCTAATAAATATTTAGCAATTTTTTTTTCTGTAGTACTCATACCATATAAGTTACTTTTTATTTTACTAATTAATTCAACATTCATTAAACACTCCTCATTTCAAATCAATATCCATATATTATGAATTTTATACTGATTATATCATATATTGTAAATTTTTTAAATATAATATGTTATTAAAATAAAAAACCTTTTATAAAATTAAGATAATATTAATATTTATAAAAGGTTTTTTTAATATATGATTAAAATGATTATATG
>X157_Grey_Heron__coassemble_1597_pt1 | contig 12531 bp, 12 predicted proteins | sample X157_Grey_Heron__metabat2_low_PE_010 | metagenome-assembled genome bin X157_Grey_Heron | reverse complement strand
TTTTAAGATAATATTATATATGATATAATATAGAAATTAAATTTTTATAATTTTAAGGAGGTATTTATTTGCCTAATTTTGAATTAATTTCAGATTATGAACCTATGGGAGATCAACCAAATGCTATAGAAAATCTAGTTGAAGGTTTTAATAATGGTAAAAATTTTCAAACACTTTTAGGGGTAACTGGTTCTGGTAAAACATTTACAATGGCTAATATAATTGAAAAATTACAAAAGCCAACTCTTGTAATTGCACATAATAAAACGTTAGCAGCACAATTATATAATGAATTTAAAGAATTTTTTCCAAATAATGCAATAGAATATTTTGTAAGTTATTATGATTATTATCAACCTGAAGCTTATGTCCCTAGTACAGATACTTATATTGAAAAAGATTCATCAATAAATGATGAAATTGATAAGTTGAGACATTCTGCAACATCAGCTTTATTTGAAAGAGATGATGTTTTAATTGTTTCAAGTGTTTCTTGTATATATGGTTTAGGAAATCCTGAAGATTATAAAGAACTTGTTTTATCAATACGTGTTGGTATGGAAAAAGATAGAGATGATATTATAAGAAAACTTATTGATATACAATATCAAAGAAATGATATTGAGTTTCAAAGAGGAACTTTTAGAGTTAGAGGAGATGTTATTGAAATTATTCCTATTGGCAAGTCTGAAACAGCAATAAGAGTTGAATTTTTTGGCGATGAAATAGAAAAAATTTTTGAAATAGATATTATTACAGGTAAAATTTTGGGCTTAAGAAATCATATTGCTATTTTTCCTGCTTCTCATTATTTAACAACACCAGAAAAACTAAATATTGCGATTGAAAGAATTAAGAATGAACTTAATAATAGAATATTTGATTTAAAATCTCAAGATAAATTATTGGAGGCACAGAGATTAGAGCAGAAAACAAATTATGATATTGAGATGATGCAAGAAATTGGATTTTGTTCTGGTATAGAGAATTATTCAAGTCATTTATCTTTAAAAGAATTTGGTAGTATTCCAAATACTTTGCTTGATTTTTTTCAGAAAGACTTTTTAGTAATTATTGATGAATCACATGTTACAATACCACAAATAAGAGGAATGTATGAAGGAGATTATTCAAGAAAAAGTACATTAGTAAATTTTGGTTTTCGATTACCTTCAGCACTTGATAATAGACCTTTGAAATTTTGTGAATTTGAAAAAAAAGTTAAACAAATATTGTTTGTTTCAGCTACACCATCAAAATATGAAAAAGAGAAATCTGAAAATATTGTTGAACAAATTATAAGACCAACAGGTTTACTTGAACCTATTATTGAGTTAAGACCTATAGACGGTCAAATAGATGATTTGATATATGAGATAAAAGAAGTAATAAAAATAAATGAAAAAGTTCTTATTACTACATTAACAAAGAAAATGGCAGAAAGACTTACGAGTTATATAAGTGAATATGGAATTAAAGTTAAATATTTACATTCAGATATTAATACTCTTGAAAGAATTAAAATTATAAGAGATTTGAGATTAAATGTGTTTGATGTACTTATAGGGATTAATTTATTAAGAGAAGGTCTTGATATTCCAGAAGTTTCTCTTGTTGCTATACTTGATGCTGATAAAGAAGGCTTTTTACGTTCAGAAACTTCACTTATGCAAATAATAGGAAGAGCTGCAAGAAATAAAAATGGTAGGGTTATAATGTATGCTGATTTTATTACTGAAAGTATGAATAGAGCTATAAATGAAACAAAAAGAAGAAGAATTATACAAAATGAATATAATAAAAAGAATAATATAAAACCTAAAACAATAAAAAAGAAAATACATGATGTAATTGAAGCAACAAAAAATGTTTCTGATAGTAATGAATTTTTGATTTCTAAGGATATAGAGTCAATGAGTAATAACGAATTGAGAGAATATATTGATAAGCTTGAAAAAGAAATGGAAGTTTCTGCTTTAAATCTACAATTTGAAAGAGCAGCAGTATTAAGAGATGAGATTTTAAGAATTAGAGATTTGATTGAATATTAATTATTTAAATGAATTTTTGTAAATGAGAAAGGTAAGATAATAATGAATAAAAATAAAATAATTATAAAAGGAGCTAAAGAGCATAATTTAAAAAATATAAATGTTGAGATTCCTAGAGATAAGTTTGTTGTTTTTACAGGGGTTTCAGGTTCTGGAAAATCTTCACTTGCTTTTGATACAATTTATGCTGAAGGACAAAGAAGATACGTAGAGTCTCTTTCATCTTACGCAAGACAATTTTTAGGACAAGTAGAAAAACCTGATGTTGAATATATTGAAGGTTTATCTCCAGCAATATCAATTGATCAAAAAACTACAATTCATAATCCAAGATCTACAGTTGGAACGGTGACAGAAATATATGATTATTTAAGATTACTTTTTGCTAGAATAGGTATACCACATTGTCCTAAATGTGGTAAAGAAATAAAAAAACAAACATTAGATCAAATAGTTGATAGTATATTAGAATTGCCAGAAAGAACTAAAATACAACTTTTAGCTCCTATTGTTAGAGGAAGAAAAGGAGAACATACTAAATTAATTTCACAGGCTTTGAAAAGTGGATATTCACGTATAAGAATTGATAATATAATTTATGAACTTTCGGAAGAGTTTAAAATTGATAAGAATAAAAAACATAATATAGAGATTGTTGTTGATAGAATTATTATAAAAGAAGGTATACAAAAAAGAATTACAGAATCAATTGAGAATGTAATGACAATTAGTGGAGGAACATTAATTGTAGATGTAAATAGTGGTGAAGAAGATTTGATATTTAGTCAAAATTTTTCTTGTCCTGATTGCAATATTAATATATCAGAGATAGAGCCAAGAATGTTTTCTTTTAATAATCCTTTAGGAGCTTGTACAGAATGTAGTGGTTTAGGAATGAAAATGAAATTTGATCCACTTTTAATTGTGCCAAATCCAAATTTATCTATATTGGAGGGTGCTATAGTTGCACCAGGTTATAACTCAATATCAAATATTGAAAGTATGACAGGTAGTCTTTTTAAATTTCTTTCAGAGAAATATAATTTTAGTTTAGATAGACCATTTTATGAACTTTCGGAAGAATCTAAGAATATTATATTTTATGGAACAAATGGGGAAAAAATAAATATTAAATATAAAGGAGTTAATGGAGAAAGTAGTTATGATTATGCTTTTGAGGGAATTATAAATAATCTTCAAAGAAGATATATTGATGCTTCTGAAGCAGTACGTTCTGAATATGAGAATTTTATGACAAATATAATTTGTCCACAGTGTAGAGGTAAGAGATTGAAACAAGAATTTCTTTCAGTTAAGATAAATAATAAAAATATTTCAGAAATAACAGAAATTTCTATAGGTAATATAAAAAATTTTTTTGATGATTTGATTTTAAATGATAGAGAATTAATTATTGCAGAAAGAATATTAAAAGAAATAAATGCAAGAATAGGTTTTCTTATAGATGTTGGTCTTGATTATTTGACACTTGCAAGAGCAACAAGTAGTCTTTCAGGAGGAGAAGCACAAAGAATAAGACTTGCCACACAAATTGGTTCAGGGTTAGTTGGAGTTTTATATATACTTGATGAACCAAGTATAGGTCTTCATCAGAGAGATAATGATAAATTATTAAAAACTCTTAAACATTTAAGAGATATAGGAAATTCACTTATTGTTGTTGAACATGATGAAGATACAATATTGAATAGTGATTATATTATTGATATTGGTCCTGATGCTGGTAAGAAAGGAGGAAATCTTGTTTTTGCTGGAAAAATAGATGATATTAAAATGTGTAAAGATTCTATTACTGGTGAATATTTAAGTGGAAAAAAGTATATTCCAATACCTAAAGAAAGACGTAATGTAAATATTAATAATGTTATTAAAATAAAAAGGGCTAGTGAGAATAATCTTAAAGATATTAATATAGATATACCTTTAAATGTTATAACTTGTGTTACAGGGGTTTCTGGTTCGGGAAAATCTTCATTAATAAATGAAATACTTTTTAAAAGATTAAATAAAGATTTAAATAAAGCAAAAATTAGACCTGGAAAACATAAAGATATTATAGGTATAGAAAAATTAGATAAAGTTATAAATATTGATCAATCTCCAATAGGAAGAACTCCTCGTTCAAATCCTGCAACATATACAGGTCTATTTGATAGTATAAGAGATATTTTTTCACAAACAACTGAAGCAAAGATTAGAGGATATCAAAAAGGTAGATTTAGTTTTAATATAAAAGGTGGACGTTGTGAGGCTTGCAATGGAGATGGTCTATTAAAAATAGAAATGCATTTTTTACCAGATATATTTTTACCTTGTGAAGTTTGTAAGGGAAAAAGGTATAATAGAGAAACTCTTGAAGTAAAATATAAAGGGAAAAATATATCAGATGTACTTGATATGACTGTTGAAGAAGCATTAGATTTTTTTAAAAATATTCCTAAAATAAAAAATAAATTACAAGTAATTTCAGATGTGGGACTTTCATATATACAACTTGGGCAGTCATCTACAACTCTTTCAGGGGGAGAAGCACAAAGAGTAAAACTTGCAACTGAATTAAGTAAAAGAAGTACTGGAAAAACTATGTATATTTTAGATGAACCAACAACAGGACTTCATATATCAGATGTTCATAAATTAATTTATATATTACAAAGACTTGTTGATAATGGTAATTCTGTTGTTATTATAGAACATAATCTTGATATCATTAAAATATCTGATTATATAATTGATTTAGGTCCTGAAGGTGGAGATAATGGTGGTTTTGTTATTGCAAAAGGTACTCCAGAAGAAATTTGTAATTTTGAAAATTCTTATACGGGTAAGTATCTAAGAAAAATAATTGAAAAATCTGTTAAAATATAATTTTTTATCGAAAAATAGTATATAAAATATCTATTGTTTTAGATTAAAATATATTGACAACATTAAGTTATAAAAGTACGATATTATATATAAGTATAAGTAATTAAATTTCGGAGGAGCCTAATGACAAAAAATACTGATTTTATCACTAATTTTATAAATTCACAAAAAGATTTAATGAAATATTTTGGTTGTGATGGAGATTTTTATATAAGACCACTTATTAATAATAATTGGAGTATAAAAAATCAAGATAATTTTTCTATTCTCTCATATTGGGAGAGTGATAATAGAAAAATTGATGCAGTTATTGTAAGAAAAAGTGGAAAACCTATGATATATAAAAAAAGTGATTTTACTATGATTATAGGCATTGATTGTGTTAAATTAGCTTTTGTATTTAAAACACAACTTGAAAAATAACATTTTACCTTGTATTTTATTACAAGGTTTTTATTTTTAAAAATTTTTTTAAAATACTTCTAAAACAAATTTTATTGAATAAAATTTATTTATCAATTTAAAATTAAACATTATATGTTTTGGAAGAAAGGAGATTTTTATATGCAATTAGATAAAATTTTTGAAAATAATAAAGTAAATATTAGTGGAATAGTTGTTGAAGAGTGTTCATTTAGTCATAAGGTTTATGGAGAAGGATTTTATACTTTTAAAGTAATGTCAGAGAGATTGAGTGATAATAAAGATATAATTCCTATTATGATTTCTGATAGACTTATTGATAAAACAGAAATAATTAAAGGTAATAAAATTGAAATTGTTGGCCAACTTAGAAGTTATAATAATTATGTTAATAAAAAAAGCAAATTAGTGCTCAATGTTTTTGTAAGAGAGATAAATATTGTTGACAATTTTAATCAAAAAAATTATAACAATATATTTATTAATGGATTTGTTTGTAAAAAACCTATATATAGAGAAACACCTTTTGGACGTGAAATTACAGATATATTAGTAGCTGTCAATAGAGCATATAATAAGTCTGATTATATACCTTGTATAGTTTGGGGCCGAAATGCAAAGTTTTCAGCAAAATTAGATGTTGGTTCAAATATTAAAATTTGGGGAAGAATACAAAGTCGTATTTATCAGAAAAAGATTGATAATGAAATTGAACAAAGAATTGCATATGAAGTTTCTATATCTAAAATTGATAATATCATTAATTAATAATATTATTTGTTAATTTTATTTATAAACTTTATTTTTATAATTAATTAATTTGTATATTAATATAATTTTTTTTATATATTTTGTTGTATGTTACTATTTTTTTTTTAATATTAATAAAAATATTAGAAATATTGACAATTACATATAATTTTAGTATGATAAATTTGTATTTGTAAAAAATAATATTATATTTCATTACATATGAATATATGGAGGGATTTTCATGAAATCAAAAATAATTGTTGAATTTCAAGGTATTCAAACAACTATAAAGGATATAGAAGAAAAATTAAAGGATTCTTGGAAAGAAAATGGTGGAAAATTAAAAGATATTAAAAATGTTGATATCTATTTTAAACCTGAAGAGAAGATGTGTTATTATGTTGTGAATGAATCAGAAAAAGGAAGTTTTTCAATAGATAAATAGTTTTATAATTTGTTATTTTTTACATTTCAATAATGATAATTTATATGTTATCAAAAAAATTATGGGTTTCAAAGTTTTATTTTCTTGGAAACCCTATTTATTTATAATTAAGATAGGAGTTGATTGTTTTGCGAAAAGGACGAGTTTATATTTATTATGGAGAAGGTAATGGTAAAACAGCTCTATCGATTGGAAAAGGAATTAAAGCAATTAGTGAAGGTTTAAGTGTTGTTATGATACAATTTCTTCATTATAATAATATAAAAGAAATATCACAATTAAAAATTTTTGAGCCAGATTTTAGAATATTTAAGTTTGAAAAAATAAGGGAAAATATTTCTACTATTAGTGATAAAGAAATTATAAAAGAAATTTATTCAGAAGTTAGGAATGCTTTTAAATTTGCTACTAAAATTGTTGAAACAGGAGAGTGTGATGTTCTTATACTTGATGGTATAACAGATGCAATAAAAAATCAATATATAAATCAAGAAGAATTTTTAGATATTATTTTAAAAAAAGAGCCATATATGGATATTATAATAACAGGCAATTATATTAATGAAAGAATAAAAGAAGAAGGAGATTATATATATAAATTAATATTTGAAAAAAATAAATAAAAAACCTTCTAAAATATATAGAAGGCTTTTGTTTTTAATATTCTATTACATCTTCCATTGTATAAAATCCAGCAGGTTTTTTTATAATATATTTTGCAGCTTTTACAGCTCCAACTGCAAAAAGTTCTTTAGAATGTGCAATATGACTTAATTTTATTATTTCATCTCTGCCAGCAAATATTATGTCATGTTCTCCTACTATAGTTCCACCTCTTATTACTGATATTCCTATTTCTTTTTTTGAACGAGTTTCTCTTTTTGATGAGCGATCAAAGACATATTCATATTCATCTTTTAATTCAGAATTAATTGTTTCAGCAAGAGATAATGCTGTCCCACTTGGAGCATCAATTTTTTGATTATGATGTTTTTCTATAATTTCTATATCAAATCCTTCATTTGCAAGTATTGGAGATAGTTGTTTTAGAACCTTCATAATAATATTTATTCCAATAGACATATTTGAAGATTTTAATATAGGTATATATTGTGAGTATTCTAAAATTTTATTGTTTATATCATCTGTCAAACCTGTAGAGCAAAGTATTATAGGGAGTTTTTTATTTTTTGCATATTCAAGGAGTGTTGGAATTGCAGTCGATGTTGAAAAATCTATTATGCAATCTGCTTTAATATTACAATTATTTATATCATTAAATATTGGATAGCTAGTTTTTATATTTTTAGGATCTATACCAGCAACAATTTCGCAGGTATTGTCATTTTCAACTATTGATGTTATTACTTGTCCCATTTTTCCACTACAACCATTCATTATAATTTTTATCAATATAAACACCTCATTTAATTAATCCATAATTTTTTAAAGCTTTTTCTAATTTTATTATATTTTTTTCTTCCATTTCACAAAGTGGCATCTTACATTTACCAATCTCTAAACCTAATATATTTAAAGCTTTTTTAATAGGTATAGGATTTGTTTCACAAAATAATGCATTTATAAGTTCAATAGATTTTAATTGTAATTTAGTTGCTTCTTTAATATTCCCATTTAAATACTCAACAACCATATTATGAGTTTCTTTTGGAGCTATATTAGCAAGTACTGATATTACACCTTTTCCACCAAGTGAGAGTACAGGTAAAATTTGATCATCATTTCCTGAATAAATATCAAAATCGCTTCCACATATAGATGAAATTTCTGCTATTTGAGAAATATTTCCACTTGCTTCTTTAATTCCAATAATATTTTTTATTTTTGATAATTCATAGCAAGTTTGAGGCAATATATTAAGTCCTGTACGACTTGGAACATTATAAAGTATTATAGGTATATCTATATTTTCGGATATCATTTTGTAATGACTAATAATTCCTTTTTGTGTTGTCTTATTATAATAAGGAGTAACTATTAAAGTTGCATCGGCCCCTACTTTTTGACAAGCAGAAGCAAGTTTTATTGTATGTTTAGTATCATTACTACCACAACCAGCAATTACAGGAATTCTTTTATTTACTTTTTCAACTGTAAATTTTATACATTCAATTTGTTCTTTATCTGTTAATGTTGAAGATTCTCCAGTTGTTCCACATATTATTATTGCATCTGTACTATTTTCTATTTGATATTCAATAAGATTTTCTAATTTTTTATAATTAATTGTTTCGTCTTCATTAAATGGTGTTATTATAGCAACACCTGAACCTTTGAAAATGGACATATAAATCACCTCTTAAAACTACATTTTTTTTATAATTTCTTCTGCTATTTGTACTGCATTTGTTGCTGCACCTTTACGAATATTATCTGATACTACCCATATATTTATACCATTTTCGACACTTTCATCTCTTCGTATTCTTCCAACAAATACTTCATCAGATCCAGTAGTGTTAATAGGCAATGGATATATATTTTTGTTTATCTCATCTTGAATTATAATACTTGGAGAATTTTTGAGAGTATTAATTAATTCGTTAAGCACAAAAGAATTTTCAAATTCAATATTTATTGATTCGCTATGACTATTGAATACAGGTACCCTTACGGTAGTGGCTGTAACTTTTAAATCATTATTATGTAATATTTTTTTTGTTTCTAAAATCATTTTCATTTCTTCTTTTGTATACCCATTTTCTAAAAAATTATCTATATGAGGTATACAATTATTTGTTATTTGGTAAGGAAATTTTTTAGTAGTACCATATTTTAAATCATTCCAACCATCTATGCCAGCACCAGAAACTGCTTGATAAGTTGAATATACTATTCTTTTGATTTTATATTTTTTGTCAAGAGGTTTTAATACTACCATTGCTTGAATTGTAGAGCAATTAGGATTTGCAATTATACCATTGTTCCATTCTATATCTTCTGGATTTACTTCAGGAACAACTAATGGAACATCATTATTCATTCTCCATTGAGCACTATTATCAATAACTATACAACCATTTTTTTTTGCAATAGGAGCATATTTTTCACTAACTGAAGCACCAGCAGAAAATAAAGCAATATCGATTGGTTTATTGAATGAGTTTTCATTAAGTTCTTCAACAATATATTCTTTAGAATTAAATTTAATTATAGAACCTGCTGAACGAGATGAAGCCATTACATAAAAATTTGATATAGGTAATTTTCTTTCTTCAATCACTTTTAAAAATGTTCTTCCTACCATACCTGTAGCACCAACAATTGCAAGATTTATTTTTTTCATTGTAAATTCACTCCTATAATTAATATATTATTATATATTAAAACATATAATAAAAAAACCGCCATATGTAATGCCGGAATAATAATTTATTTTAGAAATTTTGATGTTAATTATTATTTTAAGTAGCACTCCATCATATTATTTAAAATTTGATGACAATTCTTTGGATATTTTCCATAAGAACCAGAAAGAAATTTTATAAGGAAATCTCAAACTTCGGCATTAGTCCCTTTTCTTATTTATCAAATACACCTTATTGTATCAAAATAAGTACTTATGAATAATGCACCTCTACTGAATATTTTATTAAATTTTATTTTTATATTATATATCGTATCATTAATTTTATTATGTGTCAAATGGTTTTGACAAAATAATTTTTTAAATATATTTTTAATAAAATTTTGTATAATAATATGACTTTTGGATATAATTTTGTATTATATATTTATTTTTTTAGATTGTAAGGAGTGTATTTCATGAGTTGTGAAAATTATAAATATAAAGATCTTTGTATAGATGATAAACTTAAATATGAAGCTGCAGAAGAACTTGGTATATTGGATAAAGTTCTTGAAAATGGTTGGAAAGGACTTACTAGTCGTGAAAGTGGTCAAATAGGTGGTATTGTTAGTAGTAAAAAAAAGAAAATAAATAAGAAATAGTGAATATATATTTTTTATAAATTTATTGTAATATACTTTTATATTATATATAATTATGAGGTTAAGAAAATATTAATTATAACATTAAAGGAGAATATTGATGATTTCAGATATATATGAAAATTTTGCATTTATATATGATAGTTTTATGAAAGACATAAATTATAATGATTGGATTTTTTATATAGAAAAAATATGGAAAAAAGAAAATTTTTCTCCTAAAACGATTCTTGACCTTGGGTGTGGAACAGGCAATATTTCCGAAAGGTTTGCATTAAAAAATTATGAAGTTATAGGTATTGACTTTTCGGAAGATATGCTTGCAATTGCAAGAGATAAATCATATGAAAAAAATCTTGATATTTTATATTTATGTCAAAATATGATAGAATTTGAGTTATATGGAACGGTTGATTGTATTTTAAGTCTTTGTGATAGTTTAAATTATGTAGTTGATGAAAATGATTTATTTAAAGTTTTTAAACTTGTAAATAATTATCTTAATCCTGGTGGTCTTTTTATATTTGATATGAATACTAGACATAAGTTTAAAAATATATATTCAAATAATACATATTCTGAAGTTGATGAAAATTCAGCTTATATTTGGGAAAATTTTTATTTTGAAGATTATGATATAAATGAATATCATATTAATTTTTTTATTAAGAATAATAATAATACTTATGATAGATTTGAAGAATTTCACTATGAAAGAGCTTATGACATTGAAATAATTAAAAAATTAATAATAGAGAGTGGTATGGAGTTTTTAAGTGTTTATGATGCTTATACATTTAATTTACCAAATGAAAATAGTGAAAGATTATTTTTTGTTGTAAGAGAAAATATGAAAAAATTGTAAATATTGAGGAGTTTTTATGAAAGACTATGTTATAAGAGCAACAGCTGCTCAAGGTTCTATAAGAGCTTTTGCTGTTAATACAAGAGATATTGTTGAAAAAGCTATGATATTACATAATATTTGTTCTGTATCAACTAAAATTTTAGGAAAAGTTTTAACTGTAGCTTCAATGATGAGTATTATGTTAAAGGGAAAGAATGATATTATTAATATACAAATAAAAGGAAATGGAGAATTAAAAGGAATAAATGTATTAGCTGATAGCAATGCTAATGTTAAAGGTTTTGTTTTTAATTCTTCTATTGAATTTGAAAATGATAAAAAAGAAGAATTTATTACTTCTAGTTTATTAGGCAAAGGGAGTTTAACTATTATAAAAGATATGGGGCTTAAAGAACCATATATTGGACAAGTCAATTTAGTTTCTGATAATATATCTGAAAATTTAACTTATTATTTTGAAAAAAGTGAGCAAATACCAACAATGATAGAACTTGGAGTTTTAATTGATAAAGATTTTAAAATTAAATCTGCAGGGGGATTTATAATACAGTTAATGCCAAATATTGATAGTAAAGTATTAGAAGACTTAAAATATAATTTAAGTACTATGTATCCTATTGATTATTATTTGAATATGAAATATTCTCCTGAAAATATTCTTGAATCTTTACTTGGAAATTTAGATTTACGAATAAATGAGAAAAAATATACAAATTATTATTGTAATTGTACAAGAGAAAAAGTAAAAAAAGCACTTATAAGTATTGGAAAAGAAGAAATTTTAAATATTATAAATGAAGATGAAGAAGTAAAATTGAATTGTCATTTTTGTAATAAGAATTATGTTTTTAATAAAAATGATTTAAGTAAAATAGTTAATAGTTTTGATATAGTTTGAATGAAATATTTGCTATAAATGACATAGAAATTTTGTTATAACTATTAAATTTATTATGACAAATAATAAATTTTTAGTTTTTTGTATTTGAAAAAATAAAGCTAATATATAAGTTAATTCATAATAAAAAATATTTTTAATTTTTTATATTAATTATAATATACTAATAATTTTAGTTAAAAAGATATCTTTATTATTTTTATTGAAGTTTTATATATTATATGTAATATAT
>X157_Grey_Heron__coassemble_1586_pt1 | contig 12631 bp, 12 predicted proteins | sample X157_Grey_Heron__metabat2_low_PE_010 | metagenome-assembled genome bin X157_Grey_Heron | reverse complement strand
CTCTTATATAATATTAATATTTATTCTTTTATATATCTTATCTCATTTATTTTTAATCCTTGTTTTTTTGGAATGTCTTTTCAGACCGAATCTGAAGAAGAATCTAATTTTAATTTAGATGCTGAAATAGAGTCTCAATCCTTGTTTTTTTGGAATGTCTTTTCAGACAAAATTGATGAATGGAGTGTTTAACTATGGTTTTAAAAAATGTCTCAATCCTTGTTTTTTTGGAATGTCTTTTCAGACCGATGAAAAAAGTTGGATTCAATCAGCCGTTGAGTTCTGTGTCTCAATCCTTGTTTTTTTGGAATGTCTTTTCAGACCGATATTGCAAACAAGATTTTTAACAATGCTGAGTATGAGTCTCAATCCTTGTTTTTTTGGAATGTCTTTTCAGACAGAAAGATGTCAAAAGATTCATAGACGGAAAGGGGTATAAGTCTCAATCCTTGTTTTTTTGGAATGTCTTTTCAGACTAACTATCAAAGGATTGTTGTATACTTACGTAGATTTTGTCTCAATCCTTGTTTTTTTGGAATGTCTTTTCAGACTAAAGGAGACGATGATAATGTTTAAAGTAGAGTCTACATTGTATAGTCTCAATCCTTGTTTTTTTGGAATGTCTTTTCAGACTTTATACAGAAAATACCAGATGTTAAAGCCAATTATATAAGGTCTCAATCCTTGTTTTTTTGGAATGTCTTTTCAGACTCGTTTTTTATCAAAAACCTTTTATTTTAGCTTAAAACTTATACTTTTCTAAACTCTATTTTTTAGAATTCTATCACAACTTTTTATAAAAATCAAGTTCTTTTTTTTTAAATTTTTAATTTTATAAAAACAGAAGAATAAGCTCTAAACCTTTATTTCTCCTGTTTTTATAAAAAATTAATAAAAATTATTATTAAAAGAAGATAAGATTTTTTTCTCTTAAAGCTAAATCAAATTCTAACTTCTTACCTAAAACTATACTATCTTTAACATTATTTTTTGTGGTATGTAAAATAATAATACTATCCGTTTCCTCCGTATTAGATTTTAAATTATCTAAAAATATATCTTTTCTATCTGAATCCACTATACCTAAAAATACACTTTTTTGTATTGGAAACATTCCAAAATTTTTGCAAATAGAAGATATCTTGTTTCTATTTTTATTATTTTTTATATCATATAAAAGCCATATCAACATATATCACTTTCTCCTATAATTTTAGCTAATAAAAGAATATCATTTTTTATTTTATTACTAACAGTAATATTTCTATTATTATTCTTAACTTTCTTATTTAAAACTTCATAAAATTCTGTTAATAATACTTTTTTGCCTATTTCATTTAAAAAATAACCATTCTCTAAATTATAAAACATATTGCTTTTAACCATATTCTTAGAAAATAACTTAAAAACTGTTTTTTCACAATAATATCTGTAAGGTTCTATCAAATCATATGTTAATGTTGGTTTATTATATATATCCGTATGCATTATGCCTATATAAGGGTCTAACCTTGCTTGTATACAATATTCATTTATCCTTCCATACATAACACCATAACTGTAATTTAACATACAATTATAAAAATCTTTTGCTGGTTTAAAACTTCTACCATCAAACTTGTATTGTGGGTTTAACAAATTAGAAATTTGTTTAAAATATATCCTTCCTGCATTTCCTTCATACGATTGTATTGTTTGTCTCATATTAATTACATTATTTCCTTCTAATTTTTCTAAAAATGTAATATATACTTGAATATTTTTAACAGATATTTCAATATTTTCTCTTATATTAGATTTTCTATTCTTTCCTAATTCATTTAAATGCTTTTGTCGATTTTTAAGTTTTTGTATTATTATATTTTTTATTATTTTCAATCCTAATTCATTTTTACATAATAACAGTTGTTTTCTTTTTATAATAGGTGAACAAGCATTATTTAAATTTTCTATATATAAATAAGGATTACCATATCTATCCAAAAAATTAAACTGTATATCATTATTAATACACTTATAAATTAAATCACTAGTTAATAGGCAACCATTACATATAACTATTTCAGATATACAGTTTAAAGGTATTATTTCCTTTTTATCCTTACTTTTTATAATAATAGTGTCTTCTTTTAATGATAGTTTTATTCCAAAATCATTGATTATTATTTTCATCTAAACATATAGGAATAGCTATTCCACAAGCATTTATCATAATATTCCTATATAAATTTGAAATATTATCTAAACATAAACCACAATAATCTCTTTTTATTTTATAATAAAAACAACTACCAGCTTGTATCATAGTTAAAGGCTTTTTAAATGGTTTTTCACTCGTCGCAAATTCTCTATCTAATTTTGGAAATTTAGTTATAATATTATAATATCCATTAATAGAATCTAATTTATTTGGTATAAAATTAGATAAAACTACAAATCCATTTGCTTTTTCAAAATTTTTAATTAACTCTTGTTCTAATGTTGGTTGTTGTATTATTTTAAAACCACCTTTACCAGTAGATTTTTTCTTACCTATACCAAGCTCAAACATTAAATCTAAAACAGGCATATATTCTTCTATATTATTTTCAGACAATATATAAATATCAAAATCTAATTTACTATAACATATATTTATACTGTATAAATTACCATTACCATCATTATTATTTACAGTATTACTATTTCTATCTACCATATTATGAATTTGTGTTTCTTTATATAATTTAGGATTAATTATATTACTTAAAACATTATCATAATTATTTTCTAAAACTTGTAAAAATATTTCTTTAGGCAAAAAACTATTTTTATTCAATTTTTTTATTTTTTTATATTCTTCTAAATTATTGTAATTTATATTTTTTATTTTTTGCAAAACTGCTAAAGGTATTGGCAACATATCTTTAAAAAACATATTAGAAAATATAATAGGTGGTTTTTTAATTATACATAAATCTAAAAATTTCTCTAGTTTTTCATTACCATATAAATATTTATAGCTCCAACAAAAAGCACCAAATAAAGTATCACTTTGTATAGGATAATTAAAAGAAGAATAAGGACTGATTGTTAATTTATATAACAATTAAATCAACTCCTTTTTACTTTTTTATTTCATCATATGTAAATTTCACTTCACCATATCCTCTAGAACCACTACCACCCAAATAACTATTTTCTATTTGGTCTAGACCGTCTTTAACAAAAGATATTAATTCATCTTCAATATCTCCTTCAAATATTTGTAGTAATATCTTAAAATCAAATTTAGCTCCTGCTGGTACTCTTTCTATAAAACGAGGTGATTTTGATATTCCAGAATTTCTATTTATAATGTTTTCACCTTTAACTTCTAAAAAATTACCTTTTTCAAAATCTCTGTTTTCTAATTCTTTTATTGTTTCTTCACTTAAATTTGCATCTCTTACAATTATTCTCACAGGTGCACATTCTGCACTTGGGTTCTTATGAGCACCAAATATAGTACAAATTTTACATCCTTTCCTACCACAAGAACAAGGATCACCTTCTTTATTTTTTATACCGCTTCTTTTTTCAAGTTGAGAACGCATTTTCCCTTTTATACTAGAACCAGGTATATAAGGTCTACCAGTCAAAGGATTTTTAATAACTTCGCTATCTGCTCCACCAATATTTAAATCGCTATTGCTACCCTTTATACATAATCCTGTTTTACACTCTATTTTACCACTAATAGTTACAACTTTTGATAATTTCATTTTTTTATCCTCCTATAATTATTTTTCTTTAGGCAAATAAGCTATAATTGCTTCAAAATGTTTTAAAAATGCAAAAAAATCTTCTTTTGTCTTAATATTTTTTAAATTTTTTTTAATAAAATCAACAAAATATCTTGAAACCTTTCCTCGACTCTCTGCATAACTAACATAATAATCTAATCTATTTATTTCAACATGAACTTTATTAAAAATTTGATTATCATATTTTAAAGTATCTTTTATTCTTACTATATAATCATAATATTTTCTAAGCTGACTACTTTTATTTTTATCTTTATTTCTAATAAGATTTAATACTATATGTTTAGGATATTCAACTATATATTCACATTTTAATATTTCTTTATTTTTATCCTCAAAATAACCCCCATATAAATATTCATTTGGGAAAGTTAGTTCAGATCTATTATTTGTATTATTAAAATTTTTCTTATTCATTAACTCTTTCCTCCTTAGTAATTAATAAAACATATTTGATAACCTTATTTATATAATACAACTCACTATTTTTCTTTTTACTTCTATAATCTGCTATATTTTCTGTTATTTTATTAATATACTTATAAAAATTTGTTTTTTCTAATTCTTTATAGTTTCTTTTAATATCTCTATCAAATAAAGGTGCAAACATTAATTGCATAATATCTTTTTTATCGATAAAGTTTCTATACATATCACTATATTTTGATACTCTTCTTAAAATATTTATATCTATTTTATCAATTTCATTTATTATTAATTTTGCTCTATCTAAAAATAATTTTGTAAAAATCTCTTCAGAAAAATATTCTCCCATAAAATAAATTTTATTTCCACTATTACTCTTTATATTTTGTAAATGTTTATTACATTCATCTAAAACCAAAGATATATGAACTTTAGGTGAAAAAGCTATAATACTTGCAGATAATTTAAAATTGTTATTTTGTCCTACATAAGCATTAAATTTTAACATAATTTCTCTAGTTAAACTTACTGCATCACTAAAAGGACATATTAAAAGCAAGTCATCTCCACCAGAATATATACAATATGTATTTTTAAATTTTTCTTTTAATATATTTTTTACATAACTTGTAAAAAACATATCAAGCATTCTTGAAAAAGTTTCAACTCTTGATATAGTAGCAAAATTTTTTTTATCTTTTTTAAATCCCTCTTTTAATAAATAAGATAAATTATCAACATCAATTTTAATTAATGCTAATTTTTTCGTTCCTTTAGATTTTAAAGCAATATCTTCAAAAGTTAAAGTGTTATTATTTTCATCTAATGAAACATAATTTGCTATATTTTTTACATTTATTGGTAAATTTATATTATTATTATTTTCAAAATCATCTAGTTGTATAGCATAATCAAAATTATTATCTTCTATTTCTGATACAAAATCTATACTATTATTTAAAAATAAATAAGTCCCCTTAAGTTTGGTAAAAATTATATATTTAGCTTTTGGTAACATTGCTCCTATACTTATTTGTGTACTACATTCTTCACAAATATTTTGTTTTTTATCTATAAGTCTTTTATTACATTGAGTACACAAAATTTTATTATCTAAATTTTCATATAAAATAAAAGAATCTAAATCCCACTTATTATCTTTTACAAAAATACTTTCAAAAGGTTTAAATTTTTTACTATCTAACTTTTTAGTTAAAGCTAATAAAACATCACCATAATTTTCAAAACTATTTTTATTCATTTCTATAAAATCATAATTAATACATATATCACATTTATATCTATCATATAAGTCAATATTTATACTTCTCATTATTTCATTAAATTGTAAAATATAGTTATTAATGTTCGGTAGCAGTATAAAACATTTACCACCAATAAGTAAAAGTTTATTTTGTATAGGTAAATCAAATTGTTCTAACAATTCTTTACATATACCCTCTATTATTATGTCTATAATAAAAGAACGTGTTTTAAGTTGCTTGCTAACACCATTTTTATTAGCATTAAATATACCTATTATATAATCTTGTATATTAGAAAAATTAAAACCTACTAAAATATATTTAAAATGGTCATCGTTAATATTATTTCTATTTATTTTATTAATACTTCTTTGATATAAATACAAAGTACTTGCTATTGCTGAAGTCGTTTTTAAATGGTCATATAAAGAAATATCAGAAACAATATCTTGAGAAGATGCAGGTATACACCATAAATATTTTTTTAAAATTCTATCTAATATAATCATAAGGTGATTAAAATTTTTAGGTGGATTTTGTGAAAGTAAATTTATTTCATTAGTAAAATTTTGCACTAATATTTCATTAGAATAATTATCATTCTTAGCTAAATCTTGTGGTATAATATTATTTACATTATATTTATCAGATTTATAAGAAAAAACTTGATTTCCATTATTTTCATTTAATATATTAATTCTATTAAATACACAATTTAAAGGACGAACTTTAAAATCATATTTACCAAACTTGCTTTCATCACGTTCTTTTGAAGATAAATTATCAGCAGTAGCAACTATATAGGTATAATCTTTAAGATTTTCATCTCCATATCCTGCTAAAAATTCTTCTTCAAAATATCTTGAATCTTCATGATGCCTTGCAACAAATTCCATTAAAACACTAGCATCTACATATTTATTAAAAAAATTGAAATAAGTTTTCACAAATTCTTTTGATACTTTTGGATGTTTGCCACTGTTATTTATAGGAGTTTGTTTAGCTTTTTGATAAAATTTACCTATATCATGTAAAAGACCTGCCAAAACTATCTCTTTAAAATACATTATTCTACCTCCCTTATATATTTAATCATACCAAAACCTCTAGACACAGATCTACCTATACCAAAATAGTTAGGTATGTTAAAATTTGTATAAAAATCCCCATAAAAACTTATCATTTTATTATTTTTAAAATTAGAAGAAATTTCTCTAACATTTGTATTTACTATTATTTTATCATTTACACATATATCTAACCCTTTACACATAGATAATATATTACCTATTAAAATCTTGTCTAAAAATATCTTTTTATCACACTCATCTAAATTCTTATATTCTTTATAATTTTTCTGATTTAAACAAAGCCAAGGACTTAAAAAAGTATATTTCTTTTGCTTATTAGAAATATTTAAAAATTTTGTTTCTAATTGTATTTGTACATCTTCACAATTATAAACTTTATTGTCTATAATAATTTGTTCTACCTGCATTATAACATTATGTAATTTAGGTATACTATTTTCAATAGCAATTATAAAAGGTATATTCTGTAAAGTCTTATATTGGACTTTAGGATAAGAATATAACAATTTATTATGTAAATGGTTATGTAATTCTATATTTTCAATAAATTTATTACCAAAATATCCTCTTATTTTAGCAGAATTTCTATTTTCTATTCTAATATTAGGATATTTCACATACATTATTTTAATCTTTATATATACCCTCTCCTTTGTACCTAAAATAAGTATAAAATAAAAAATATATTTTTCAATTATATTTTGATTAAATTATAAAATATATGTTATATTTAAAAATTCCTTTGACAAATGTAATTAATATTATTTACTTAAAATTTTTAAAACTAAAAAATAATTATAACTATTGAATTTTTTAGCTTACAGTCCTTTTTATTTTTAGTATTTAAATAATTATATCAATATATTGCACTATTTATTTGCATAAAATGTAAGAGTAATCAAAAAAGTATTCTATGCAAAATAATATTTTATATTTTTATCTATCCTTTCTAAATATTTAAATTAAATAAAATTCATCTCCCAAATATAAACTATTAAAAAGTTATATTTAATATCTTTAAATATACTTGCTAAGTATACTATATTACATATAATATAACAATATAAATTTAAACTTTAATTTAAACTTATATATATATTTATCTAAAAACTCAAATTTTTTTAATAAAAATCACTAATATTATTCTCGAAAACTTCTATTTTTTTTAATAATTAATAAATAAAAAAGCAGTATTTATTTTCATACTGCTCAAAAAACCAAAACTATATACTTCTATAAATGCCTATACCTAAAGCTCCTTCTCCTGTATGACAAGAAATACTTAAAGATAATATATCACAATCTATATCATAATTAGGAAAAGCATGTTTTACTTTTTGTAACCAATTTTTTCCAATTATATCATCTCCAGAATAAGCAACTGCTATATTGATATTATCTAAATTTTTAAATCTATTTTCTAAATCAATATTAACTGCTTCAATAAGTTTTTTTTCAGCAATTTTCATACCTCTTGCTTTTGAAAAAGCATCTATCTTATCACCTTGAATTTGTAATATAGGTTTAATATTAAGAACACTACCTATTGTAGCAGCTGTACTTGTTATTCTTCCTCCTTTTTTTAAATATTTTAAATCATTAACAGCAAGATATATACTAGCTTGATAAGCAAATTCTTCAAGTTTGTTTTTAATTTCATTAGCACTAAAACCCTGTTTTTTAAGTTTTACTGCATCAAGAACTGATTGTTTTTGTGTTATAGATATACGTCTATTATCAACAATAAAAACTCTATTATTATAATCATTTGACAATACTCTTGCTGTATTATATGAACTACTTAAAGCTGAAGACATTGGAATATGAATAATAGTATCATATTCTTTAAGTAATTTATCCCATAAATCAATTACATCTGAAGGAGAAGGTTGAGAAGTTGAAATTTCTGCATTATTTTTCATTGCATCATAAAATTCTTTTTGTGTAAAATTAATATTCTCAAAATATGAATTTCCATTAACTATAAAAGGCATAGGTAACACAAAAACATCTATTTCATTAGCTAATTTATTTGTAATTCCACTATTACTATCTGTTATAATTGCTATTTTTTCTATCATAAAATCCTCCTTTGTAATATAATATACGTTTTTTTTAATTATTTGTCAATTAATATAAATTTATAAATTAAAAACTCTCAAAATTTTGAGAGTTCTTTTAGAAACTAATTTATAATACTTTTGATTTTATCAATTATTATATTAGCAACATCATATTTATTCATAATATCAAATGAAATTTCTTCATCTTTCGTTATAATAGTAATCTTATTTGTATCAACACCAAATCCTGCACCTTTCTCTTTTAAATTATTAGCTATTATCATATCAATATTTTTTTTATAAAGCTTAGCTTTAGAATTTTCAATCATATTTTCTGTTTCCATAGAAAAACCACATATAAATTGATTTTTACTTCTATTTTCACCTATATATTTTAATATATCTGTTGTTTTTTTAAGATTAATTTCCATACTCTCATCTTTCTTTTTAATTTTCTCATTGCTAAAAACTATAGGTGTATAATCTGAAACTGCTGCTGCTTTTATAATTATATCAAAATTACTAAAATTTTCTTTAACTTTTAAAAACATATCTTTAGCACTTGTAACACTAATAGTATTTATAAAAGGAATTTCATCTAAATTAGTCTTTCCACTTATAAGTAATACATCTGCTCCTCTAAGCATCGCAATTTTAGCTAAAGCATATCCCATTTTACCTGTAGAATGATTTGTAATATATCTTACAGGATCAATACTTTCTTGTGTTGCTCCAGCAGTAACAAGAACTTTTTTTCCCTCTAAATCTTTATTATATTTAAAATTAATCTCTCTTTCTATATAATCAAATAATACTTTTTCTGAAGGCATTTTACCATCACCTTCATCTCTACAAGCTAAAAAACCTTTATCAGGTTTTATAACTTCAAAATTGAATTTTTTTAACTTACTAATATTATCTTGAACAATAATATTATTATACATATTAGTATTCATTGTAGGAGAAATTATAATTTTACATTTACAAGCCATAACAGTTGTTGTAAGCATATCATCAGCTATACCATTTGCAATTTTACCAATAACATTTGCACTAGCTGGTGCAATAAGCATAACATCAGCCTTTTTTGCTAATGAAATATGCTCAACATTATACTGAAAATTTCTATCAAATGTATCAACAATACATTTATTTCCCGTTATCGTTTCAAATGTTATAGGATTTATAAAATTTGTGGCATTTTTAGTCATTATTACATGAACATCACATTTTTTTTTTATTAACATACTTGAAAGATTAGCAATTTTATAAGCTGCAATACTTCCTGTTACTCCTATTAAAACTGTTTTATTACAAAGCATAATAAACCCTTTCTATAATAAATAAAACTATTAAGAATTCTTAAAAAAATTAAATTTAAAAATAATTTGACAAATTGCTGTTGTTATAATACCAGAAGCTATTGCTTCTGGTACACCATTAGTAGCTATAATACCAAGTATAAAAGTATACAAAGCTGCTGATGTAATATTATTAGCTTGAGCATAGCTATCAGCAAAAAATATATATATAAATCCCATTACAAAAAATGTATTAGTTATTGATCCTATAACTCCTGAAATTGTAAGAGACAAAATTTTATTTTTATTAATTTTTGAAAATATTTTATAAATAAAGTATGGTAATATTCCTACAAGTATTCTTGGAACAAAGCATACTATAATACTAAAAAAATTTCCACTTATATCACCTACACTATAAAAAGGTGAGAAAACAAAAGATGTTGCTGTTGGATTAATAGTATTATTTATAAAACTTGTTAATCCAAAAATAAAGCCTAAAAAAGAACCTTTCTTAGGACCTAGCAATATTGAGCCAATAATAACAGGTATATGTACCGTTGTTATTCTTGTAACAAATAAAGGTATGTAACCCAAAAAAGGTGTAAATGCCATAATCAATATTATAGCACTAAACATTGCGAGCTGAACAAGCTCAATTGTTTTTTTGTTTGTATTCATTTGTTTTACCTCCTGCTGTCGTTCCTACTAATATTAAGATACAACGCATATTTGTTCTAAATATCGTTTAAATATTTAATATTGCCATTATACTATAAATTATATATAATAGCAATATTAAAATATCAAAGAAATGAGGAATTCAATTTGAATATAGTAGAAAAGTATATTAAAACTCTTAAAAATGCTTACATAGAAAATAAATTAGAAAAAGAATATAAAAAATTTGAAAATACTATAAAAGGAGCAACTGATGAAAATATTAATAAATTAAAAAAAATCTATCCTGATATACCAAAAAGTTTAATTGATTTGCTTAAATTTGTAGATGGTACATATTATAGAAAATATGAAAAAGGAGAAGTTTTATTTTATTTCTTAGGTTCTGATATTGAAAATTATCCATATTATCTATTATCATCAGAACAGATAATTAAAAATAAAAACAAAATATATGAACATTATTCTAGTTATGTTGATAGAGATTATGAAGAATATGAAGTTCAAGTTGATAAAAAAATAATAGATAACTCAAAAAATTTAAATTGGTTACATTTTTCAGACTGTATGAACAATGGTGGTTCATCTCAACTATTTATCGATTTTTCTCCTTCTAAATTTGGTAAAAAAGGACAAATTATTAGATTTTTACATGACCCAGATGAATTAGAAGTAATTGCAGATAGTTTTGACGAATATTTAAAAATGTTAATAGATTATGGAATCGATTTTATAGAAAATTACGAATAATAAAAAAGCCTTAAAAAGGCTTTTTTATTTATTAAAATATTAATACTATCTTAAAACTCTTCTCGATGTTACATATGTACTTTTAGCATAAGAATTATTTAAATCAGAGATTGTAACACAATATTCCTTGCCTGATGAAGCATGTATATATTTACCATTTCCCATATATATACCTACATGAGAAATTCCTCCATCATTTATACCGGTAGTATCAAAAAATACTAAATCTCCAACTTGAAGCTGTGATTTATCAATAGGCACTCCATTCGATGCCATAGCTGTCGAACTCCTATTAAGACTTATACCAAAATATTTATATACAGAATATATAAATCCTGAACAATCAACACCACTATTCAAATTTGTACCTCCATAAACATAAGGTGTACCTAAAAATTGTTTTGCATAATTAACTATTTGCTCACCTTTTGATGAAGAATTTCCTCGTGAAGGTTTTTCTCCAGCTCTTACAGAACAATATTCAGCACTTACATAACCTTCATCACCATCAACAGTCTTTACCTTTATCCAATTATTAGAAATATTAATAACATCAACTATTTCACCATAAGGTAACACTCCTAATGATTTACTTTCAATTGAAGCTTCACTTCTCAAATTAAGACCAGAAGTAGTAGTTACAATACCATATGTATTCTGTCCTGAAACATTATTATTTGAAGCTTGTACGACAACATTTCCAATATCAGTTGTTACAAGTTCTAACAAAGAACCATCTATATAACTCTTATTTATAAAAGAATTATCATTAAGTTTATACCAATCATCATTTTGTGCAACAACAATTACTTCTTGTCCTTTATTAGCACTTCCAACAACTGAACCATTTATATCTGCACTATTTCTTATATTCACATTATTTTCAATAACATTTGCTTCAACTTTATTAACAACAAAAAACTCTGAAGAAATATAACCTTGATTAAAATCGTACATTATGCTGTACCAATCTCCTTCTTTTCCAAGAACATTAAATTCTGTACCTTGTGGAACATTACCTAAAATTTCAGAAGATGATGAAGCCTCTGAACGAATATTTACATTATTTCCCGAAACAACTCCAAAAGCTGCTGCAAAAACATTTGAACTACTCATCAAAGAAACAAAAGAACTTACAGCAAAAACTTTAGTAGCAAGTTTTAAAAAACTCATACGTTACCTCCGTATAAATTATTTTATCTATTCTAGACTTTAATTATTACATTTTTATTACAAGCTTTATTATAATTAAATTATTAATATAAAAAA
>X157_Grey_Heron__coassemble_1576_pt1 | contig 12777 bp, 10 predicted proteins | sample X157_Grey_Heron__metabat2_low_PE_010 | metagenome-assembled genome bin X157_Grey_Heron | reverse complement strand
ATAATAAATATAATATTGATAATTTTAATTATAAATAAAAAGTTTTTATATTTTAATATATTACTTAGTTTAATTAAAGAAGGTGAATTTTTGGAAACTATAAGTATAATAGGTTCTGTTGAAGAAATTATTTTTCATAGTAAAGAAAGTGGATATTGTGTTTTTTCAATAGATTCAAATAGTAAATATATCACATGTGTTGGAACTATGTTAAATTTAAGTGTTGGAGAAAATATAAAATTATTTGGCAATTGGGTTATTCATCAAATTTATGGTAAACAGTTTCGAGTTGATAGTTTTGAAAAGACTGTTCCTAATACATTAGGAGGTATAAGAAAATATTTATCTTCTGGTATAATTACAGGACTTGGAGAAAAAACGGCTGAAAAAATAGTTGATAATTTTGGAGAAGAAACTCTTTATATAATTGAAAATGAACCAGAAAAGCTTGCTGATATAAAGGGTATAAGTAATAGAAAAGCAATGCAAATACATAATATTTTTTGTGAGCAATATAAATCAAGAGAAGTTATTTTATTTTTACAAAATTTTGATATTTCACTAACTTATGCAATGAAAATATATAAAAAGTATGGAAATAAAACTTTTGAAATTGTAAAAGAAAATCCTTATAAGCTTGCAGAGGATATAGTGGGTATAGGATTTAAAATTGCAGACAGAATAGCAAAAAGTGTTGGTATTAGTTTTGATAGTCCTTACAGAGTTATGGCAGGTATAAAATTTGTTTTAAATCAAAATGCACAATTAGAGGGTAATATATATCTTCCAGATTATGAACTTATAGAGCTTGTTTATAATCTTTTAAATGTAGATAAATATTTTATAGCTCATTTTATTAAAGAATTAGATGTTAAAAAAGAGATTATAATAGAAAATATTAATGATATTAATTGTGTTTATTTTCCAGTTTATTATTATTATGAAAGTTTTATCGCTAAGAAATTATTAGAATTATCTCTTTATGTAGTATATGATGAAAGTGAGTTAATTTTTGATATGATAAAAAAAGTAGAATATAAAAATAATATTAAACTTGATGAAAATCAAATAAATGCTGTTAAAGAAGCTATGTTAAATAGTGTATTGATAATTACAGGAGGACCAGGAACAGGTAAAACAACAATTATCAATACTATTATACAAATTCTTTTAGATGAAAAAAATGAAGTTTTATTAGCAGCACCAACAGGAAGAGCAGCGAAAAGAATGACAGAAGCAACAAATATGGAGGCACAAACAATTCATAGGCTTTTAGGAATAAATTTTGTCAATGATGAAAATAAAAAAACATATGATAAAAATGAAGAAAATCCTATTGATGCAGATGTTGTTATAATTGATGAAGCCTCTATGGTCGATATAAATATTATGTATGCACTTATTAGAGCTATTTCTTTGGGAACAAGACTTATATTAGTAGGTGATGTAGATCAATTACCATCAGTAGGAGCAGGAAATATTTTAAAAGATATTATTAGTTCTAATAAAATAAAGGTTGTTAAGCTTGATAAAATATTTAGACAAGCAAAAGAAAGTGCTATTGTTATAAATGCTCATAGAATAAATAATGGGGAATTTCCTATTTTAAATAAGAAAGAGAATGATTTCTTTTTAATAAAAAAAAATAATCCTAATGATATATTAGATACAATTAATGAACTTGTAAATAGAAGAATACCTAATTTTATAGATTGTAATTCAATTGAAGATATACAAATACTAACACCTATGAGGAAGGGAATAATTGGTGTTAATAATATAAATCTGTTATTGCAAAATACTTTAAATCCTAAAAATAATAATAAAAATGAAATAGAGTATAGAGGAATTGTATATCGTGAGGGAGATAAAGTTATGCAAGTTAAAAATAATTATAGTATTGTTTGGACAATATATGATTCTCGAAGAAAGAAAATTGAAGAAGGTGTAGGTGTTTTTAATGGAGAACAGGGCATTATATTAGATATTTATAATGATATTTTAGTTGTTGTTTTTGATGATAATAAAGAAGTTAGATATAGTTTTAATCAAATAGAAGAATTAGAACTTGCATATGCTATAACAATTCATAAGTCTCAAGGCAGTGAATATCCAATTGTAATAATACCAATATATAATACTTCTCCATTATTAATGTCAAGAAATTTATTATATACAGGAGTTACAAGAGCAAAAAAATTAGTTATTTTAGTTGGATTAAAAGAGACAATATATAGTATGATTAAAAATAATAGAGAAATTAATAGATATTCAACATTGAAATATAAAATAAATGAATTATATGATAAAATTAATTTGGAGTATTGATATTTATGAATTGGAAAAATTTTATAATTGCTTTATTTTATCCTAAAAAATGTGTAATATGTAATAATATATTAGAATTTAAAAATATAGAAAATTATATTTGTAATTTTTGCAGTAAAAATATTCCATATATAAAAGGTAATACTTGTAATAAATGTGGTGTTCCTATAGATAATGGAATACTTTGTCAAAATTGTTTTAACAATTCTTTTGCTTTTGATTATGGCTTTTCAGCTTTTAAATATGAATTAGTTAAAAAAAGTTTATTTCGTTTTAAATATAAATGTGTAAAAAGTGATGGATATGGTATTGCTAAAATAATGGTTAATTATTTGTTAGAATATCATAATGATATTATTGATAATATCGATTTAATAGTTTCAGTTCCTATACATATTGAAAAAATGAAAGAAAGAGAATTTAATCAATCAGAAATTTTAGCAGAATTTATAGCGAAAGAGCTAAATATATCTTATATAAGAGATGTTTTGATAAGAGTTAGAAATACTGTTCCACAAAATACATTAAATATCAATGAAAGAAAAAATAATGTTAAAGGAGCTTTCAAAGTAAATAATTTAGATGTAATTAAGGATAAAAAAATAATGGTAATAGATGATATATTCACTACTGGTAGTACTATAAATGAATGTGCTAGAGTTATGATAATGAATGATGCTAAACAAGTCATATTTTTTACTTATGCAACTACATAAGTTAAAAAAGTTATTATATTTTAATATAATAACTTTTTTGTTTTATATGAGTTTTAATAGAGCCATTATAATAAGTATAGTTCCAGAAATAATAATCCAAATATTTTCTGGAATATTTGAAAATTTTTTTATTTTTTTTCCAAGGAATATACCTATTGATATAAATAATATTTGGAATAATACTACTATTAAAGGTAATATAATTCCAGATATTCCATATACTCCAATACCTAAAGAAACTCCAAAAGAGTCTAGTGAAATAGCCATACCCAAATATAATGCTTCAAAAGGTTCTATTTTTTTTGATCTATTAAAATCACAAGTATTGGGAGATTTGATAATTTTTATTGTTATACCAGCTTGTTTTATATAAAAACTTTTTGTCATAGATTTTATATTTTTTATTTTTCTTGTTGATAATCCTTGATAAATCATAGAGATACCAATTGATATTAGTATTATTATTCCTAAATATTTACTAAATTTTTCTGAAAAATTATTTGTTAATATATTACCCAAATGAAGTGATAAAAAAATAATTATAAATGATTGTAATGTTATTATTAATTTTGAGAAAAAAGGAATAATAATACCTTTTATACCATAAGAAAGGCCAATGCCTAAAGCATCTATACTTAATGATATTGACATTAAAATAATATTTAAATACATTATATATCACTCTTTTTTTATTATATTATGTATTAGTCATTAATTTTGATAATAGTGAATATATTTAATTATTAGTATTTATACGAATGTTAAAAATTTTAAAGGAGTGAAAGTAATGGACAAGCATAATGTTAATATTAGTGAACTTGAAAAATTGCTTAATACTGATTTCAAAAAAGGTCTTTCAAATAGTGAAGCCAAAAAAAGACTTCTTATAAATGGAAAAAATATAATTTCTGAAAATAATAATAAAAAAAATTTTTTGAAAAAATTTTTTTCTCAATTTTCTGATTTTATGGTAATAATATTAATAATTGTTTCAATAATATCTTTTTTAATTTCAAAATTACAAGGAGAAAACGATTATATTGATTCTCTTATAATATTTATAATAGTTTTATTTAATGCTTTTATTGGAACTATTCAAGAAGATAAAGCAGAAAAATCAATTGAAGCTTTAAAAAAGCTTTCTTCACCAAAAACAAATGTTTTAAGAGAAGGTAGATTGATAGAAATATTATCTGAAGATATTGTTGAAGGAGATATAATTATTATAAAAAGTGGTGATTTTATATCAGCTGATGCAAGATTAATAGAGAGTATCGAATTAAAAACTGAAGAATCATCTTTAACAGGAGAATCTAATTCTGTGTATAAAAGCTGTAATTATGTTACTGATAAAGATACTCCAATTGGAGATAGAAGAAATATGATTTTTTCTTCTTCATATGTTGTTGGAGGAAGAGGGAAAGCAGTTGTAACTGATATAGGTTCTAATACTGAAGTAGGAAAGATTGCAAAACTTATAATTAATGAGGAGGAAAATCAAACACCTATGCAAAAAAGACTTTCAAAGACTGGTCAGATTCTTGGTACTTCAGCAGTTTTGATATGTCTTGTAATATTTATTATAGGAATTTTAAGAAAAGCTGATTGGTTTGATATGTTTATGACTTCAATAAGTCTTGCCGTTGCAGCTATTCCAGAGGGTTTACCAGCAATAGTAACAATAGTTTTAGCAATAGGAATGCAAAATATGGCAAAAAAAAATGCTATTATAAGAAAATTACAAGCAGTTGAAACACTAGGTAGTGCAAGTATTATTTGTTCTGATAAAACAGGTACGTTGACACAAAATAAAATGAAAGTTATTCAGATTACAGATAGTAAAAATTTAATTAAAGGAGATAATATAAAGAGAAATTTTATAATAAAATTAGCTTCTCTTTGTAATAATAGTGTCTATGAAGATAGAAAAGTAACTGGTGATCCAACAGAAAAGGCTATTATGGAGAAGGCAATTGAATTGGGAGAAGATATTAATGTATTTAATAATGATTATAAAAGGATAGGAGAGATACCATTTTCTTCAGAAAGAAAAATTATGACAACTATTCATAGAACAAAAAAAAATAAATATATGTCAATAACAAAAGGTGCACCTGATATACTTATAAAGAGATGTAAATATATATTAGAAAATGATTTTATTAGGAAAATTAATAAATATGATATTGAAAATATAAAAGAAATTAATGAAAATATGGCAAAAAGTGCTTTGAGAGTTATAGCTGTTTCATATAATGAATATGATGATAAACCAATTTCATTAAAAAATGATATTATTGAAAATAATTTAATATTTACTGGACTTATTGGAATATCAGATCCACCAAGAAAAGAAGTTTTTGAGGCAGTCGATTTATGTAAAAGAGCTGGAATAAAACCTATAATGATTACTGGAGACCATATTATTACAGCAAAAGCTATTGCAAAGGAAATAGGTATTTTTAATAATAATGATAAGTGTTTAACAGGTGCTGAATTAAATATTTTACCAGATGAATTTTTGAAACAGAATATTGATAGTTATACTGTTTTTGCAAGAGTTTCCCCAGAGCATAAGGTTAGAATAGTAAAAGCATTTAAGTCTAAAGGCTATATAACAGCAATGACTGGAGATGGTGTTAATGATGCACCAGCTTTAAAAGTTGCTGATATAGGTTGTGCTATGGGAAAAAATGGTACAGATGTGGCTAAAGGTGCAGCAGATATGATATTAGCTGATGATAATTTTGCAACAATAGTTGAGGCAGTAAAAGAGGGAAGAAGAATATATGCTAATATAAAAAAATCAATACATTTTCTTATTTCAAGTAATATAGGAGAAATTATAACAATATTTGCTGCTATGATTTTTGGTTGGACTACACCTCTTTTACCAATACAATTATTATGGGTAAATTTAGTTACTGATTCTCTTCCAGCTGTTGCTTTGGGAATGGATGAAGCTGAAAAAGATATTATGAAAAAACCACCTGTAAAAAATAATTCTAATATATTTTCTGATGGTTTAGGTATTAGAATATTACTTGAAGGTTGTATGATAGGGATGTTGTCTTTAATAGCTTTTATTTTAGGTCATATATATTTTGATAATAATATAGATTATACATATAGTAGAACAATGTCATTTGCTGTATTGAGTATATCACAACTTATTCATGCTTTTAATATGAGAACAGAAGGATCTATATTTAAAATTAATATATTAGCAAATAAGTATCTTGTATTTTCTTTTATAATAGGTGTAATTTTACAATCTTCTGTTATAATGATACCTTATTTTGCTAATATATTTAAAGTTTGTGCACTTAATTTTACTCAATGGTTAATTGTATTTGGACTTTCATTTGTACCTATAGTAGTTGTTGAGCTTGAAAAATTTTTATCAAAAGAAAGAAATATGTGAAATAAAATATATCTAAATAATTTATTTATTTTTTATTAGTGTATTTTCTAAGAAATTAATAGCTGATATATTGTCGGTATAGCTTAAACAATCACTTAAAATATTAAAATTATATAGAGGTTCATCATATTTTATATCAAAAGGTATTAATTTCCATAAAATATAAAGTTTATCTATAAAATTTTCAAATGAAGTTATATTTTTATAGTATATATCAGATAATTTTTCTAATAAAAATTCAATGAATATATTATTATTAATATTAGTTTTATATAAAGAATTATTTTCTCGATTGCAAATACCACAATAAGATTTTATTAAATATAATGAATTTTCTATATCACTAGGACAAAATTCAAGTTCTATAAGTAATTCATCATTATCATTTTCTATAAAATATTTATCTAATAAATTTATATATTCGTTTAATAGTTCATTATATATATCTTTTTGAAAATTAGTTTTTAATAAAAGTAGATAAACAAATAATTTTTCAATCATTTGATATTTTCATCTCCTAATAATTTATTTTTAATACAAAAGGTATCAATTATATTGATACCTTTAATTAATTATTTCATTGAATCTGTTGAACCAAGAACATCTTTGATTTTTGTTGTAACAATTTCTTGAATATAATCTCTTGCAGCTCCACAATAGCCTCTTGGATCAAATGCTGATGGATTTTCTGCAAAATTTTTTCTTATTGCTGCTGTCATAGCTAATCTTAAATCTGTATCCATATTGATTTTGCAAACTGCCATAGATGCAGCTTTTCTAAGCATTTCAGCAGGCATACCTTTTGCACCATCAATTTTTCCTCCAAATTCGTTACAAGTAGCAACTGATTTTTGATCAACAGCTGAAGCACCATGTAATACTATTGGGAAATTATGAATTCCTTCAGCTTCTAATTTTTCAGTAATTTTTTCGAGTCTATCAAAATCAAGTTTTGCTTCACCTTTAAATTTATAAGCACCGTGGCTTGTACCAATAGCTATTGCTAATGAATCTACACCAGTACGTTTTACAAAATCAACAGCTTGGTCTGGATCTGTATAAGTTGCATTTGCAGCATCAACTTTAACATCATCTTCAACTCCAGCTAATTTTCCAAGTTCAGCTTCAACTGTTACATTAAATTTATGAGCATATTCAACAACTTCTTTAGTTTTTGCTACATTTTCTTCATATTCATAATGTGAACCATCAAACATAACTGATGTAAAACCAGCATCAATACATTCTTTTACTGTTTCAAAATCTGGACCATGGTCTAAATGTAATGCTATATCAATACCAGTTTCAGCAATTGCAGCATCAACCATAGCTTTAAGATAAAGAGGATTTGCATATTTTAATGCACTTTTTGATACTTGTAAAATCACAGCTGAATTTTGTGATTTAGCAGCACGAACAACCCCTTGTATAATTTCCATATTGTTAATATTGAATGCACCAATTGCATATTTGCCAGCATAAGCTTTAGCAAGCATTTCTTTAGTATTTACTAATGCCATTTAAAAAACACCTCTCTATATTTATTAATACTTATAAAAGTATTTAAAAGTATTCAATGAAATTATAATACGTATAAACAGTTTTTACAAGTCCTTTGAATTTTTTTAGTTATTATGTATATTATTGATTTTAAAATTATAACTATATAAAAATATAAGTCAAAATATTATTTTATATAATATTTATTATAGTTTTATATCAAAAATATTATTTTAATGTAAATTTTGTATTTTATGATATATATTTTTTTGTAAATATTTTATAAAGATTGTATACATATTTTTAATTAAAAAGTTTGTTATTTACCAATTTGAAATTGTCTTGCGTAGTTAAAAAGATATTGTTGTGCGAACCCAGCATACTTTCCAAAATTTTTATTAGCTATTTTATGTATTTCATCAATACTTACTTCTTCATTATTGAAATAAAAATGATACATAATTCTTTTTACCCATACATCAACTGGAAAAGATTCAACTTTGTTAAATGAAAATAATGTTACACAATCAGAAACTTTTTCACCAACTCCTTTTATTGTCATTAATTTCTTTTTTATTTCTTCTGAAGAAAGGTCTTTTAGACTTTCAAAATCTATTTCTTTGTTGTTGACTTTATTTATAGCATCAATAATGTATTTTGCTCTAAATCCAGTTTTACATTCTTTCAGTCCTTCTTCATCGGCTTTTAGGAGTTGTTTAATTGTAGGAAATGAATAATATTCCTCTCCTTCATATTCACATAAGAAATTTCCATATTTTTTACTTATATTTTTTATAACTTTTTTTATCATTGGTATTCTATTATTTTGTGAAATTATAAATGATATAAGACACTCAAAAAATTCTTGTTTTAATATTCTTATTCCTGGTGCATAATTTATTGCTGATTTTAATATATTATCATCTTGAGAAAACGAATTTTTTATAATATTATAATCTCTTTTTAAATCAAAATAATCTTCCCAGATTTCTTTAAATTCATTTTTATTAGTATTATAAATTGTAATACTTTTATCTTTGTTTTCATTTAAAATTATCATTTTACCAAATGCTACAATGGTATATTTTTCTTCTTCTAATTTTTCAAATCTAAAACATTGTCCACATTCAAGAGTTTCAGATATTTTAAAATTATCATTTTTTTCTAATATTATATATTGATTTAAATCTAATTTATTATTCATATTAAAAACTCCTATTCATAAAGTAATATAAATGTTGGTGCAGCATCATCAATATTTATCATAATGTTATATGCTTCACTATAACCAGATGGTGTAAAAATTTTCCAAATATCATTTTGCTTTATAAGAAGATAATAATTATTATTATAGTCTTTAGCATAACAATATTTTCCAGCACCTGATATATATGATATATCACCAGCATTATTTATATAATTATTATTTATAAGTGTATTATAAATTTGTGTATAATCAAAATTATTAATGTTAAAATTACTAATTTCATATTTAGGTAATATGTCAATATTTAAGTTTGGAAAATGTTCATTTACATATATTGGAACTCTAGATATATTTTCAAGCCCAGAAAGAACAACTTTCCAAAAATTATTTTCTTTTATTAGTATATATTGTCTTATATCATTCATATTTGATATAGGTGATAATATAACACAAGCATATTTATTATCTGCTACTATATTTCTAACAAAATAGTCTGAATATATTCCTTCATAAAGTTTTATAAATCCTAATATGTCATTATATTTTTCGGTATTAGGTATTACATTTGTGGGGGTACCATATTTTTCAGAATATTTATATATAAATTTATTATATTCATCTTCTGATATTATACCACCTGCACTATTTGATGATGCTATTAAATATTTTTGTTTATCAAGTTCTTTTTTTGCTATAAATATAGTTAATCCATCTTCTGAATTTTTTATTGAAAGTTCTTTAAATTCTCTTAAATCGTTAGGTTTAACTAAAAGGATCTCACAAGGATAATTTTTATATTTTTTATCTAACCCTTTTTCAATTAAAAAATTTATATCTATATAAGTTTCAGAAGCTTTATTATATAATCTTCCATTTTTCGATATAAGACGAGTTTTAGAGTAATTTTCATTATAGTACTTGTCTGCAAAGGTTGCTATTTCATCAATTTCTTGCCAAGGATAAGAAGTTTTTTCTTCTAGTTTATTATTATTTTCTTCTATTATTATTTGATTATTTTTATCTGATATTGAATTTTTTTCGTTTTCTTTATTAAGTATATTTTTTATTTCTTCTGTATTTTCATTGTTAATTCTATTGTTTTTATCAGTTTTTTCAATTATTGTATTATTTTCTTTTTTATATACTATATTATTATTTTCTGTGTTTGGCACTAAATTTTCAATATTATTATTTTCAAATATTTCATTTTGAGTATTTTCAATATCTATATTGTTAGAATGAAAATTTTTTTGTTTTAAGTTGTTTTCTACTATATTATTGTTTTCTTTCTTTGAATTGTTGTAAATAATATTATATATTGCTAATAATGAAATAATAATAAAAAAAAATATTAATTTTTTATTTTTAATCATCTATATAATCACCCTTTTTATTGGATATAATTTGATAAATTGAATCAATTTCGCTTTTATGTATTGATAATATTTTATTAATTATTTCTTCATTTTTATAATTTTCATCATAAAAATTAAGTATAATATTCCAGCAAGGATTAAAAAAATTATCATCTTCTTCAATAGAATTAACAAATGGTTTTATATTTTCTAAATTATAATAGTCAAAAATTGCTTCAAATTCCCAGTCTTCTATTTCACTATTTTTTTTATTACAAGTAAGACGAATAAATATTTCTTTTGTTCCATTTTTATTTTCAAAAGCATATATATTGTGTATATTATTTTCAAAATCGTTTATATCAATTTTTGCAATTTCATTTTCTAAAATTCCTGTTTTATTGTTTTTTAGCATTATTATTAATGTTAATTTATTTTCCATATTTTAAAACTCCTAACTTTATTGATATATAATATTATATTACTTCAAAAAAACTATTACAATAATTTTATGGTATTTTAATTTTTATAAAAAAATCTCTAAATCATTAAAGATTTAGAGATTTTTTTTATTTTCCTAATACCATTTTAGCACAACCATATATTCCAGCATCATTTTCAAGTTTTGCTATACAAAATATTTTATTTTTACAAGGATAGAAAGCATATTTATTATAAAAGTGAGATATTTTTTCAATTAAAAAATTACCAGCTCGTGAAACCCCTCCACCTATAACAAAAGCTTCTGGGTCTATTACACAGCTTATATTTGCTAAAGAAAATCCTAGATAATCACAAATACAATTAATTATATCATTTGAAAGTTTATCTCCTTTTTTTGCATAGTCTAAAACGTCTTTAGCAGATATATTATTTAAATTTCTTAATTCAGAATCAGTATTATAGTCTTTAAGAAATTTTTTAGCAATTTTTACTATTCCAGTAGCAGAAGCGTATTGTTCAAGACATCCTTTTTTTCCACAATTACAATTATCTATTTCATTTCTATTTACTGTTATGTGTCCTATTTCTCCAGCAGCACCAATATTTCCAGCAATTATTTTACCTTTTGATATTATTCCACCACCAACACCAGTTCCTAAAGTAACCATTACAATACTATTATATCCTTCTCCTCCTCCTTTCCACATTTCTCCAAGTGCTGCTACATTTGCATCATTAGCAACAGCTATATTAATTTTCATTAGATTTTCAAGTTCTTTTTTTATATTTGTTTTTGTCCAACCAAGATTTACACAACCATCAACAAATCCATTTTCATCAACAGGTCCAGGAACACCAACACCTAATCCTAAAATATCGTTTTTTGATATTGATTTCTCTTGACATTTTTTATCTATTATTTTTACAATATCATTAAGTATATGTTTACCTTTTTCAGATTTATCAGTTTTTATTTCCCATTTATCTATTAAATCTCCGTTTATTGTAAAAATTCCCATTTTAATTGTTGTACCACCTATATCAGCACTAAAACAAAATTTATTCATTTTTTTCCTCCTAAAATTTAAATTTTATTCTTTATATTTGTAAACTTTTGTATATAAATCATTTTTTAATTTTATAAATTCATTATTATTTATTGTTCTTTTTGAACTCATTATTTTTAAAGGTAAAAAATCATTTCCTTCTCTTAAAGGAGGTTGTAAATATTCATAATCATTTAAAAAAAATCCATTTCTTTTATAAAATTCAATTCTTCTAATTGAATTATTATTTATAGGATGTTCAACTTCAAGAATAATAATTTTTTTTTGATTTTTACAAAAGTCTTTTATCATATTTCCACCAATATTATTCCCTCTTTCTTTTTCATCAATAGCAAAATGTTCTATATATATGAATTCTGTTATATTCCAATAACATATAAATCCTATAATTTTGTTATTATTATTTTTTTTTACTATTATAGAATAAATATCATTATTAATTAAATTTTTTTGTTCCTCATATGTTCTCATTTCTGTGTTTGGAAACGAATTATCCATAATTTTAAAAACATCATTAAATTCTGATAAAGTTATTTTTTCAGTCATTTAAATTATTACCCTCCTTAATTATGATATGTTAATATATTATCATAAATTTTTGATAATAAAAAGACTTTATAGATAAATATGAAAATTTTGATTATTATCTAAAATTTTTTTATTTAGGTTATATAAAAACATTAAAATATAGGAATAATATTTTTATAAATAAAATATCATATAAAATATTTAATAG